>Ga0265295_1002724_pt1 | contig 27111 bp, 21 predicted proteins | sample Munlansysbiofilm_FD_192503 | JGI IMG/M metagenome (GOLD analysis project Ga0265295, IMG submission 192503) | Leachate microbial communities from a municipal landfill in Southern Ontario, Canada - Methane capture system biofilm | ecosystem: Engineered > Solid waste > Landfill > Unclassified ... | reverse complement strand
CAGGATATACTTCCTGCATTTTTTTAATAGCAGTTGCTTCATCCAGGTTACCAAATTGTCCAACCGTAGATTTACTTTCAAAAACAATTATTTTTTTAACAAATGCAGTTGGCCATGTGGTTTTGTGTAAACAAATCAACAATCAAGCCCGGGTGAATATTGGCAATCTTTCAGACGGGGTGTATATGCTTACCATCATTGACAAAAGCAAACATTCGATAAGCAAAAAGGTAGTGCTGACTCCTTAATTTATTGGAACAACATCTGCATAACTGAACCGGCTCAGCGGAGTTTGCATTTCCGCTCAACTAAATTCTGTGTGGCATTAAAATGCTAAAATATCTTTGGATACTTTCCTGGATTGTAATCGTGCATAATATTATATACGGCATCAAAAACATCCTCGGCATTGGGGTTGGAGAAGTAATCACCATCGGTACTGTACGCTGCCCGGTGGGCTTTTCCGGTTACCGTGCGGGGTGGAGCATCCAGATACAGGTATCCGTTCTGTTCTTCCATTACTTTCTGCATCATATAGGCCGTGGCACCTCCGGGAACATCCTCATCAAAAAATACAATTTTATTGGTTTTTTTCAGCGACTCCACAATGGTGTTGTTCACATCAAAGGGGAGGAGTGATTGAACATCAATCAGTTCGCAGGATATATTAAAAGCTTTAAGCTGTTCCACTGCATCCAGGGCGATACGCACACAGGAGCCATAAGTTACCAGGGTAACGTCGCTGCCTTCAATCAGGGTTTCAGGGTAACCGGGCAACAGCCTGAACTCCCCGATATTTTCCGGTCTGGGTTCTCTGAGTCTGTATGCGTTTAACGGTTCAATGACCAGCGCAGGTTCATCCCCGGCCATCAAGGCATTGTAAAAGCCGGCAGCTCGCGTCATGTCGCGCGGAACCAATACGTGTACGCCACGTATTGAATTGATGACCATGCTTAAAGGAGAGCCCGAATGCCAGATGCCTTCGAGGCGGTGCCCCCGGGTACTGATAATCATGGGCGCTTTCTGACCGCCTTTGGTACGATACTGAAGCGTGGCCAGGTCATCACTTACTACCTGAAGTCCGTATAACAAATAGTCGAAGTACTGAATTTCAGCCAACGGCCTTAACCCGCGCATGGCCATGCCAATGCCTTGTCCTATGATGGTGGCTTCACGAATGCCGGTATCAAATATCCGGTTTTCGCCATATTTTTCCTGCAAACCTTCATACGTCTGATTTACACCACCGATTTTTCCCACATCTTCACCAAAAATTACCAGGTTAGGATAATTATCCATCAGATAATCAAAGTTATCGCGAATGATTTCACGACCGGGCACCATCTCCGGTTTTTCTTTATACGTCGGGGCAACCTGCTTAAGGTTTGACAATCGTTTTTCGGAATGGCTGTACAAATAGGAACTATAGCGATCTGCACTATCATTCATCTCATTTTCAAGCCAGTTGGTAACATTTATTTTAAGGGAGTTTTCGGGATTGCTGCACGAATCACAAATCAGCCGCAGCACCTTACGGGCAGCGGAAATTACATCCTTTCGGATGGGATCGGCAATCATCCGCAGATCTTCCTTGAGCGATTCAATTTTCTGGGTCTTCGCACAATTGCAGGTGCTCACATTGGCCATCCTGATAAAGTCATCCCGCATTTGTTTAATGGGGTTGCTGTAATTGCCCCAGGCCTTTTTCCGAGCCTGTTTTACCTTCTCTATGGCTTTTTGCTCAATATCATCCAGTTTTTTTACATCTGCTATTTTTTCGGATAAAATCCAGGATCGCATGCGGGTTATTCCATCATGATCGACTTCCCATTTAAGTCTTTCTGCTGATTTGTAACGTTCGTGTGAACCGCTGGTGGAGTGTCCTTGTGGCTGAGTGAGTTCGGTAATGTGGAATAGTACGGGTACATGTTCTTCGCGGCAGCGTTTTATACCTTCGCGGTAGGTTTTGATCAATTCGGGATAATCCCAGCCTTTGGCGGTGTATATGAGATAGCCCGGTTTGTCTTTCGTTTGCGCAAATCCGGCGAGGACTTCTGAAATGCTTTGTTTGGTGGTTTGATATTTATTGGGAACAGATATTCCCCAGCCATCGTCCCACACTGAAATGGCCATGGGCACCTGAAGCACACCGGCCGCATTGAAGGTTTCAAAAAAATGCCCTTCACTGGTGGAAGCATCACCAATGGTTCCAAAGGCGACTTCGTTTCCATTATTGGAGAAGCCTTCAGCATGAACTTTATTGTCGGCTGTCCTGAAAAGCTTTGAAGCCAGGGCAAGTCCAAGCAAACGCGGCATTTGCCCGGCAGTGGGGGAGATGTCGGCAGAACTATTCTTAATAGCAGTTAAATCCTTAAAATGACCTTCAGCATTCAGGGTTTTGGTGGCAAAGTGATTGTTCATAACCCTGCCGGCTGTTCCCGGGTTTATCCGGGTGTCGGTATCTCCATATATCTGCGCGAAAAATTCCTCTAAAGTCATCATTCCCGCAGCAAGCATAAAAGTCTGATCCCTGTAATAGCCTGATCGCCAGTCACCAGGTTCGAATACCCGCGCCATCGCAAGCTGAGGGATCTCCTTGCCATCACCAAATATACCAAACTTTCCTTTGCCGGTGAGCACCTCACGGCGACCCATAAGGCTTGCCTGCCGGCTTTCAAAAGCAATGCGGTAATCATGTATTATTTCCTCTGCAGATAGCATAGCTGCTGATTCTGATTTCATTTTACGGGAAAGTGTCTTCGTTGTCATTGTCGTTAATTTGTTGTTAAGCGTGCTGTGGTAGTTTTGTTAACAAATATCGGCAATATTGGTTCAGCTATCACAATTATGGAGACTTTTTAACTTGCTGCTGTTTCCAGGCTTCACCGCAGGTTTTGATGCGCTCTGCAATCTGTAAAGCAGATACACTGTTAAACCAATGGGCTGAAATACCGCAAAACCGTAACAGGTCATCTACATCCTCTTCAGAATAACAACCAAAACGGATGCTCAACACTTCAGGCGAAATAACCTGGAGAAACCTGTTTCGCATGGCAATATTATTATAAATGGCTTCCATCTTGCGGAGTTCACGGGCTTCTTTTGAGTATTTATTGTAAAGAAAGCTAATGGGACCTCCTATGATAAATGGGCCCGTTACCGGAGGGGTTTGCAGCCGGCTGAAATATTTTTCTTCCACCGAAGGGGTAGAGACGAATTCCTGCTTCAACGCTTCATAGGTAAGGGGATAAGGCGTAATTTCGGCAGCTTTCAGAAATATGGTATCCGGCATCAGTGTAATGTTGAGCTGATAAGACGTAGATTCAAGGAAGCGTGGAATTTGCTTTTTAAAGGTCTTAAATCCTACCATGCTTACTTCCAAGGAGTCGGTAGTGGCCATAATGATACTGTATTGGCCATCTCTATCCGTATAGGTGCCGTAAAACCTGCCCTTATTTTTAATATTGGCCCCAGGCAGTGCCTTGCCCTGAATGTCAAAAATGCCGCCACGGATCATTACCCAGTTCTGGCCTGTAGTAAGCTGAGAAAGCAATACAAACATGAAAAAAACCAGGGTGTTCTTAAATAACATATCGTCCGGGAATAGTTTAGTAAAATTCTACTAAATATAGTTACGTATATGTTAATTGCTGTTAATTATTCGGTATAATTGTTAATCATTTACATGTAAGGTTTCATAATATTTATATGAACAAACAGTGTTAACTCTGGTTTATAGAGTAGCTTATTAAAAGTAATCATTTAAAAATCAACAATAACTAAACAATGAAGAAATCTATTAAATTATTTGGCTTGTTTGCTTTAACAGTTACCATGGTATCGTGCAACAATCCAAAAGGCGATCGTGCAGCTATATCCGATAGTCAGGAAGTTACCCTGACCAGTGGAGATGTTGATGCAATGATTGATGTGGACAAGTCAACGATAGCCTGGGAAGGTTCAAAACCTACAGGTAAACATCATGGTACCATTGACTTAAAAGAAGGCACCCTGATACTGATGGATGGTAAACTGGCCGGAGGGAAATTTGTAATTGACATGACTTCGATTACGAATGAAGACCTCACCGATCCTGAACAGAACCAAAAACTGGTTAATCACCTTAAATCTCCTGACTTCTTCCACGTGGAGGAACACCCTGTTTCTACTTTTGAGATTACCGCGGTAACTCCCGTAGAAAATGGCGGTGAAAACGATTATAATGTTACCGGGAACCTCACCATGAAAGAAATTTCTAAGAGCGTAACCTTCCCGGCTACTATTGAGGTAACGGACAACAGCGTGAATGCAAAAACGCCGGCTTTTATTATTGACCGTAGTCACTGGAATGTACAATATGGCTCCAGAACTTTCTTTAAGGATCTGCAGGATAAATTCATCAACGATGAAATTATACTGACCATCCATCTGGTGGCGAACAATTAAGAGAAGGCCATCCTCTATCCTAAAAGCCGGTGGCAGTGTTTAAAATACTGTTTCCGGCTTTTGCGATCTTTGGAATTGGCTGAATTTAATAATTCTCAGCCAGAATTTCGAAATAGGCCTGAGGATGTTCACAACCCGGACAGTTTTTTAAGGCCTGTTCACCTTCATAGATGAAGCCGCATTTGCGGCAGACCCATTTCACTTTCTCTTCCCGTGCAAATACCCGCTCATTTTTTATGTTCTCAGACAGGGCAGTAAACCTCTCCGCATAAAACAGCTTAATTCGGCGGAACAATTTTATTTTGGTAGCTATTTTTTTAAGTCCTGTCTCCCATGCCTGAGCCTCCAAAGTGGCGAAAATACCTTCAGATTCCGTTTGTTCGGCCAAAGCGGCGTGTTCCAGGTTGTTTAATGTATTTTCAAATGAAGCTGTTTTAATAGAAACGGTGGTTTCCAAGGATGTTTCTTCCAGAAACCGATAAATGGTTTTGGTATGCGAGCGCTTTTGTTCGGCCACTTCAAGAAAAAGGGCTGCCATTTGCTGATATCCATCTTTCGCAGCCTGCTTGGCATAAATCTCATACATTCGGATGCGCGCTGTTTCCAGGAACCAGACATTTGCCAGTACTGACATGACGTTGTGTTCTGTTGTACTCATAATCAGTTTGTTTAATGATTCATCACGTAAAGATAGGTATTTAGCTATTACCTGGAAAGTAGTGCATAAAAAACCACCGGTAAAGGTGGTTTTTTAAACATTAAAATTGTAGTTGTTTTTGAAATACTAGTTCTCAATCCACTGAACAATTTTTTTAGAAAATGGGCTTTCGCGTGGGCTGGCAAAGTCAACTACCTGTCCATTTTCATCAATCATAAATTTTTGGAAGTTCCAGCTTACTTCGGCATCCAATACACCATTTTGCGATTTTTGGGTAAGCCAGGCATAAAGTGGATTTTGAGTAGCTCCTTTTACTGAAATCTTGCTCATCATCGGGAAGGTAACTCCATAGTTCTGTTCACAGAATTCCTTAATTTCTTCATCTGTACCGGGTTCCTGATCCATAAAGTCATTGGCCGGGAAACCCAGTATAACGAAATTTTGTGCCTTATACTTCTGGTAAAGTGCTTCAAGCTCTTTATATTGAGGAGTTAAACCACATTTGGAAGCGGTATTGACTATCAAAACTTTCTTTCCTCTAAATTCGGAAAGATTAATGGGTTTTCCATCAATGGTGGTGGCCGTAAAATCATAAAGCGTCTTCTGTGCATATCCTGCAAAGGCAAAAGTTAACATCAGTAACGAAATTAGCATTGATTTTTTCATGGTTGTCTTATTTGGTTTTTAATTAACGTTACAACTTTTTAAATGTTCAGTAAGTTGTTCTGCACAAACCTCTTTATTCTAAATTTGCCCGATGAATTTTATTGCCCGTATTTTTCGCACGAAAATTACTGAAGGACTGTTACCTGTTGAAAAACGAACTTTCAGGTTGCACCTGTGGTACACTATTTTTGACAATTTCGTTCTGGGTGTTCTGGCACTTAACGAATTTGTATTTCTGCGAAGTGTAAACGGAACTTCCCTGCAACTGAGCTTTTTGTTTCAGTTTTCGGTCGTGGTTTTTCTGTTGCTGATTTTTACTTCGGCCTGGCTCAACCGTGTTTCAGATAAACCCAGGCTTATTCGCCTTGCAGGAATAATAACCAGAGCGCCGCTGGCGTTATTGCTGTTTTTTCCGCATTCCGACGCAGCCATGTTGGGTAACTCGTGGTATCATGCCATCTTTTTGCTCATTTTTTTTATCTATTATCTGGGCAATCCGGTACTTTTTCCTACCATTAATCTTTTGCTGAAAAAGAATTACCGGCATGAGCATTTTTCGCGGCTATACAGTTACAGTACTCTTTGGGGAAAGGTGGTTATGCTTGTAGTCGTATTTTTATATGGAATTCTGCTCGATTATGACAAATACGCCTACACCTGGGTGTTTTTCCTGGCAGCTATCGCCGGAGTTACAGCGGTCATTTTACTTTCGCGTATTCCTTATGAAGTTGTAGTCAGGAAGATACCCAGATCAGGGATCCTTGAATCTGTCAGTGATTCCATGGCGCGTATGCGTAGCATAATGAAACAAAACACTCCCTTCAGGCACTTTGAACTCGGATTCATGTTTTATGGGTTTGGTTTTATGAGCACCATTACCGTTATGACCATTTTTTTTGAGAAACAGTTGACTATGAATTACTTTACCATGGCCACATATAAAAATGCCTACAATATTATTGCACTTTTCCTTATCCCGTTTTTTGGCCGGGTACTCGGTCGCATTGATCCGCGTAAATTTGGTGCCATCACTTTTGCTTCAGTAATGTTCTATCTGCTCAGTCTGGTGTTGGCCAATTATTTTCCTCAGCATATTAGTCTGGGCGCTTTTACACTATTCTACAGTCTGATTCCTTTTCTGTTGTTTCACAGCGTATTTGCTGCCACCATGTCACTGCTGTGGAGTATTGGATCGGCTTATTTCTGCACTCCCGATGAAGCGGGGGATTATCAGTCTGTCCACCTCTTTTTGACGGCTTTCCGCTCACTGTTTGCACCGGTACTTGGGGTTGTATTCTATCAGTTATATGGCTTCGTATTTACCTTTTCCGTTGGAGCAATTATGCTTGGAGTGGCCGTAGCGATTATGATTTGGTCATACAGAACGGATCAAAATCGGATAAAGCTATAAAAATTACCCGGAACTTTAGACGGGTTTTTCTTATGATGAGCCTCTGCCGTATCTTGATAATTATATTTAGCTTCTGATTATCATAGTATTATAAATACGTCTTATGGACAGTTAGTTGTGATGTTCATTCCTCAACTTTGTTCCAACCATTATAGACCTTATTCATTGAGCACTAAAAAATTGTTTTTGAATTATTCTAAATCTGAAAAAAAAGCCCTGAATTGGTATTGTTTATTCATTCAATAATTTATCTTTGTCGTGCGGAAGATGGGATAAATTTAATTACCCGAAGCCGAAAGTTATCGCAGAAGGGGAAAATTTTAGGGTTCCCCGGATTAAACAAGAAAAATAAACGCAGCATCTTATTATTCATTTAAACCGTAACGGTTGTTACATAAAACCACCTTTCTATGAGTAACATTTTCTTTATTATTCCTTTAGCTTCTTTAATGGCACTGATCTTTGCCTGGTTCTTCTTCAAGTCGATGATGAAGCATTCAGAAGGTACACCCCGCATGCAGGAGATTGCACAATATGTGAGAGAGGGGGCCATGGCTTATTTAAAAAGGCAGTATAAAGTAGTAGCCATTGTGTTTCTTATTCTGGCTATACTGCTGACTATTATGGCCTATTTTAATGTGCAGAATCCATTTGTGCCGGTTGCATTTCTCACGGGTGGTTTTTTCTCAGGGCTTTGCGGTTTTCTGGGAATGAAAACCGCCACCTTTGCTTCAGCACGCACAGCTCAAGGAGCATCACAATCGTTAAACAAAGGATTACAGGTTGCTTTTCGCAGTGGTGCAGTTATGGGGCTGATAGTGGTTGGGTTTGCACTTCTTGATATTGCAGCCTGGTTCTGGATTTTGAACGAGTATGTTTACACTCCATACAATATAGCTAACGGCCTTCGTTTTGCCGGGCTGGATCTGGTGCATGCACATCCCGAACTTGTTGTAAACGGAGTGATTAATGAAGCCGGAATACAGATGAAGTTGATAGAAATTACCGTTACCATGCTTACTTTTGGTATGGGCGCATCTACCCAGGCGTTGTTTGCACGTGTTGGCGGAGGAATATTCACCAAAGCAGCCGATGTGGGTGCCGATCTGGTGGGCAAAGTAGAAGCCGGAATACCGGAAGATGACCCGCGCAACCCTGCAACCATTGCCGATAATGTAGGCGACAATGTGGGTGATGTCGCAGGTATGGGAGCTGACCTGTATGAATCTTACGCTGGTTCTATCCTGGCAACTGCCGCATTGGGAGCCGCACTTCCTGCGCTGGTTATTAAAGATACCGGACTTACCGCATACCAGGCTGTTCTGGCGCCAATGATCGTATCGGCCATTGGAATTATTCTCTCCATTTTGGGAATTTTTATGGTCCGTACCAAAGAAACAGCTACCCAGAAAAACCTGCTCAATGCATTGCTGCTCGGTACGGGAGGCAGTTCATTGCTGGTTCTTTTGGCAATGGTAGGTCTGGTGATGCTGGGCTGGGTAACCTGGGGTGTATTCTGGGCTGTGGTAATAGGCCTCACTGCCGGTGTTATCATAGGGCAGGCAACAGAGTATTTTACTTCGGATGAGTATAAACCAACAAAAGGTATTGCAAAAAATGCGCAGCAAGGTCCGGCAACAACGATTATTGATGGACTTGCAGTGGGGATGTATTCTACCTGGATTCCGGTTGTGACCATAGTATTAGGTATTATGGGTGCATTTTGGGCTGCCGGAGGTGCACAACATTTTGCCATGGGTGTTTATGGAATCGGTTTTGCAGCGGTTGGTATGCTTTCTACACTTGGTATTACGCTGGCAACCGATGCTTTTGGTCCGATTGCTGACAATGCAGGGGGCAATGCTGAAATGGCTCACCTTGATCATGAAGTTCGCGAACGTACTGATGCCCTCGATATGCTGGGAAATACTACTGCCGCTACCGGTAAAGGTTTTGCCATTGGCTCTGCTGCGCTTACCGCCATGGCTCTTATATCGGCTTATATGGAAGAAATACGGCTGTGGTTTGATAGAATCGCTCTAAAAGGAGAAGGATTCGTTACCAAGGGCGGGTATGTCTTTTATCATGACGTAGCCCCGGTAGTGCAGGAAGGGATTAAAGTGGTTAAAATTTCAACTGCGTCGGTTAAAGATTTTGGTGCAGCTTACGATATTACCTTATTCAACCCCTTGTTCCTTGGAGGACTTTTCCTCGGTTCTATGATGGCATTCGTTTTTAGTGCCATGACTATGAAAGCAGTTGGCCGTGCAGCCGGCGCTATGGTTGACGAAGTACGCAGGCAATTCCGCGAAATTAAAGGGATTATGGAAGAAACGGCAAAACCAGATTATGCCAGATGTGTTGAAATATCAACTAAAGGTGCTCAGCGCGAAATGTTGTTGCCTTCGCTGGTAGCCATTGCGGTACCAGTAATTGTTGGAGCAGCCATGGGCGTGGCCGGTGTGGTCGGTTTGCTGGCAGGTGTGCTTACCTCAGGATTTACCCTGGCCGTGTTTATGAACAATGCGGGCGGTGCATGGGACAATGCCAAAAAATTCATTGAAAAAGGGAATTACGGCGGTAAAGGCAGCGAAGCACACAAAGCAGGGGTAGTTGGCGATACCGTTGGCGACCCATTTAAAGATACTTCGGGACCCTCATTGAATATTCTGATTAAGCTGATGACTATGGTTTCTGTGGTTATGGCCGGATTGACCGTTACTATAAGCCTGCTCACTTAAAATTTCGGGGCATTTAACTTATTGCCTCAGGCATCTGTCATACAGGCTACAAACCTGCTGGCAGGTGCCTGATTCGTTCAGGCGTTTGTCAACAGACCTATATGTTTTGAACAGGTCATTAAATCATTGCCGGACGACTAATAAATCAATGGGGGTGTGGCTATTCAAACCTCAGTTTATAATATCTTTCAATTCTATCCGAAAGCTCCTGAATTGACACATATTTGCTTACCCTGAAATTTTCTTTTCCATCGAAATATACGATAATGGTCGGGCTGGCAAATACGCTTGCGGAGGCAGCTAGTTCCGGGTAAGTAGCCGCATTGATATAGGCATGCTGTACTAGTGGGAACTGCTCATCAATCATTTCGTTTACTTTGGGCCTGAGGGCCACACAAGGGGCACAGGAGTCGTTATAAAAATAGAGCAACAGGGCAGCCGATTCTTGTATCAATGCTTCCATGGTTGCAGCATCTATAACAGGGGAGTGGAGATTCTTCATCGTTTTAAAAAAGATTATTATTTGATTGTTTTTCAGAAAGCAGCCACAGCTTCAAAGTTTGAATTTCTCGTACCTGCCCATACCAAATAGCGCAAAATCATATTTAATGGGGTCATTTTCATCAAAAGTCCTGAGCTTAGCCGTAAGTTCTTCCACTGCTTTCCAATCGTCCTGTCGCCGGTTTAACAGGCCCAATTCACGGGCTACACGGCCTACATGCAGGTCGAGGGGAATACAAAGTTGTGATGGTTTTATTTTTGTCCATAACCCAAAGTCAACGCCACTGTCTGAGCTGCGCACCATCCATCTTAAGAACATGTTGATGCGTTTTGCTGCGCTGCCTTTCAGGGGATGTCCCAGGTGTTTCTCTGACCGTTGCAAATGGGGAACCTCCAGTAAGCGCTCTCTAAATTTGTTGACGAGATTAAACATTGTAAAAGAAGCTTCATCAACTTTAAACACAAAGGCATTTTCCATACTTTCGTGATCGCGATAAAGCTTTCGTAAGGCTTCAACGATGAAAAGAAGGTCATCACCATTGAGTGTACGATACACAAATTTACTTAAGCATTTAAGTTCAGCGACACCGGCATTCATTACAAAATGCCAGGGAGAATCATCCATCATTTTCATCAATAGCCGGCTGCTTTGAATGATGGATTTGCGCTGTCCCCAGGAGATAATGGCGGTGAGAAAACCTGCAATCTCAATGTCTTCATGCCTGCTAAAAAGATGCGGAATGCTGATGGGATCATCCTCAATAAAAACCGGCTGATGGTACTGAAGTGTTTTTTGCTCAAGGAGCTCCCTGAGGTTATCGGATTGCATGTCGCAAATTTACATTGAATTTTTGGGTTTCAGTATTTCAGGTTTCATCTCAAGCAGGTATAAAACTTTCGTTGAGCCTGAAAAAGGCAACAAAAAGAATAACCCCACACATCCATTTTTCACTTTTAGCCTTTTTTTATTGAGGGTTATTCAGATCAGCTTTACTGGACTTGAAACAATGCTGATTTTATAATCACAGGCGAAAAAATCCCACATAACACCTTAACAAAATCCGACTTTTTTTATTCTTTTTTTTTGAGAAAATAATCAAAAAACCAGGAATAGCATTCTATCAAAAAACAACCATTTTAATCTTTTTGGGGTCTTCCCTTGTTTAACCACTAAATATCTTTAATTTTAACCCCTCATAAAAAGCAAATTGAATGGAAAAGATTGAGCTGAAACTATTGGGAATGATCAACAGCCAGTCACAGAGTGGAGCATATACTTTAATATTAGGAGAAGCTGAAGGCAAACGCCGTTTACCTATACTTATCAATGGGTTTGAAGCTCAAGCCATATTGTTTCACATTGAGCAGATCAAGATACCCCGACCACTTACCCATGATTTATTCAAGAATTTTGCCGATATCTTCTCAATTCAATTTAAGGAAGTTATCGTCAGTAAATTTGCCCAGGGCATTTTTTATGCTACGCTGGTTTGTGAATCCAATGGAATTATTCATAACATTGATTCACGTACTTCCGATGCCATTGCCCTTGCGGTAAGGTTTAATTGTCCCATCTATGCCTTTGAGCCCGTGCTTGCTGCGGCAGGCGTTTCCCTGGACGACGAACCCGATATTGACGATTTGGCTACGGGTGGAATCACGGTGCAGGATGATAATGTGGAATTTGAGAAACTTTCTGTTGATGAACTGCAGGAATTAATGGATGATGCCATTGAAAAGGAAGATTATGAAAGGGCTTCTCAATTGCGTGATATTATCAAAAAACGAAAAGCAGGTAAATAGCCTGTACATGTAAATTCAAAAGTTTACTATGAAGAGAATGTTATTGTTGTGGCTGCCGTTACTTTTAATCTTGCTGCCCTTAGGAAACCTGACTGCCCAGATGGTTGTCTCCGATTCTATCATTTATGCCGATACTGCTGTGGCTATTGCCGATTCGCCGGTGAGTAATATTGTGCCTAAACTAACTGAATCTGCGGGCGTATTTACGATTGGTGGCATATTGCGCGGATTGCTGGGCATGATAACCATTATTTTTATTGCCTGGGTATTCAGCACCAACCGCCGGGGTATTTCCTGGAAAACCGTGGGCATTGGTCTTTTGATTCAGGTTACACTGGCAATAAGTATTTTATATGTTCAACCTGTAAGGGTAGCTTTTGAGTTTGTTGGAAAAATATTTGTAGCCATTCTTAACTTCTCTGCTGCCGGCAGCGAATTTTTACTGGGTGGATTGATGAATGTAGATACCTATGGATTTATTTTTGCTTTTCAGGTGTTGCCTACCATCATATTCTTCTCTGCACTTACCAGTCTGCTTTTCTACCTCGGTATCATTCAAAAGGTAGTCTATGTGCTGGCCTGGCTGATGACCAAAGCGCTTAAACTTTCGGGTGCCGAAAGCCTTTCGGTAGCCGGAAATATTTTTCTGGGGCAAACGGAATCGCCGCTTATGATCAAGGCCTACCTTGATAAAATGAACCGCTCTGAAATTTTGCTGGTGATGATTGGAGGCATGGCTACACTGGCCGGCGGGGTACTGGCAGCCTACATCAGCTTTTTGGGAGGGTCTGATCCTGTACAGCGCCTCATCTTTGCCAAACACTTGCTGGCCGCCTCGGTAATGGCTGCTCCGGGAGCAGTGGTCATATCCAAAATTTTGGTTCCTCAGACTGAGAAAATAGACAATGCAGTGGAAATCACCAGGGAAAAGGTGGGCAGCAATGTATTGGATGCCATTTCCAATGGAACTACCGAGGGATTGAAGCTTGCCGTTAATGTAGCTGCCATGCTGCTTGTTTTTATTGCATTTATCGCCATGGCTAACTTTATCCTGATCAGAATAGGTGGGTTGTTCAATCTTAATCCTATCATTGAGCAGGCAACTTCAGGACAATACAATGAACTTTCCTTACAGGTGTTGCTTGGCTATCTGCTTGCCCCGCTCATGTGGTTAATTGGAGTTAACTCAAACGACATTATCATGCTGGGCCAATTGCTGGGTGAAAAACTTATTCTTACCGAATTCATCGGTTACATCAGCCTTGCCGACCTGAAATCATCGGGCTTACTCACCAATCCCAAAAGTATTATTATGGCCACCTATATGCTGTGCGGATTTGCTAATTTTGCATCCATCGGGATACAAATTGGTGGTATTGGCTCTCTGGCTCCGGGCAAGCGTGTGCTGCTTTCTGAATATGGCATGCGGGCACTCCTCGGAGGGACCCTTGCATCTTTGCTGTCAGCAACCATAATCGGAGTAATTATTGGCTAATTTTACCTCTTTAGAAATAGTTGAGGCTGCCTTTTCGGGCAGCCTCTATTGTTTAGTGCATACAGGGTAGTATGAGGGTCGTAAATTAAAAAGACGGATGATTATTGGTCTTGGTATAGCCTCTTGCAATTCCCGCAGTATTAAAGGGTATATCATTCACATATTGTTCATTCTCCAGCCCATAGATGGTAGGGTCTTTTAGTGCCTGTTCTTCAAATATAGCCCGGGTGTTGAAAGGAATATCATCAACATAACCTTCTTCCGGTAGCGTAGATTTTATTTCCGGGGTATAACGTGCTGAAATACTACTGGTTTCAAAGGGGATATCATTTACATAAGGCTCATCCGGCAGCAAAACTGCTTTTGCTATTTCTTCCGAAGAACTTTGCATGGTATCGTTGATGTTTGAATTATGATTTTCTCTGACAGGAAACTTCTTATTTGCAGCAACCGGTGATCCGTAAGTGAGATGCATAATCAGCAATGCTATGAAGATGATGAAAATTCTCGTTTTCATATCGAAGTGGGTTTTGTGGGTTTTATTACTTGCATTTGAACACCATAAGCTAAAAATGTGCCAGAGCTTATAGCGCGTTGATAAACAGGACTATATGATGTAGTTTAGTATAAATGCAAAACGAAAGTGTTCGTTTACGGTCAGGGTTTGTGCACAAGCGAACAAAAGGAGTACATCAACCTGTTATACTGAACACTATCATTTATAAAATTGGCTAATCTGTAGTGGTCTTGATGTGGATGAGAAATGATTATACCGTCTATTAAGTCTTTCGAACTATCATAAAGTCCTTCAATATTTGGCAAAACTCCTTTATCAAACAATTCACTTGGATTTGAAGTTTTGTATTTCCCAAAGTCAAATTCTTTTCCGTCTTTTTCAACTAATGGCATTCCAAAATTAAGCAATATTCTTGTGTTTTCAGTCTAGACTTCAAAACAAGAACCGCCAATTTCTTTAGTTCCACGATGTATTTTAAATAGTTTCATTTATTAAGAACTCTACTGTAAAATATTTAATATCAAGAGCAAGTGCTAAAGCCTTTAATTTTGGTCTTTTACCTGATTTAACATCTTCCAATTCATTATAAGAATTACATTTAGGAACAACTAAAACTGCTGGCTTTACATTTATCCCGCCTGGACTAATTTGATTATTAAAACAATCATTTATTAATTTGTCTTTATCTACTATTTTGTAATATGTGTAACTTTCAAGACTTGCCCTTAATAAAGTTTCCTTATTTCTTTCATATTTGAGCTCTATCAGATATAAAGTCTTGGTTGCTTCATTAAATGAAATTAAATCAATTTTCCCCAACCCTTTGTGTGCTCTCGTATCTTTTAAGGGTATTTGAAAATCTTTTATTAATCCTAAATTTTCTAATGTTAGTCCCGTAAGTCGTTTTGCAAAGTTTTCTTCATCTCGATTACTTTTACAAATATCAATTTCGATATTGCAGTGATTTACTCTGCAATAAGTTCCGGTTCTTGTTGTAGTTGGTATCCTGTCAAACTCTTTTATTTCTCGTAATAATTCATTTGCAATAATTTCAGTATAAAGTTCTTTTGTATCACTTGTTGCTCCTGTCCAATTTATACATTTTGATTTGTAAAGGTTTTCAATATTGCAAAGTTCCTTCTTCAATTCATTAATTGTTTCTTTTCTCGTTTTTTTCATATGTCATTAGTTTTGTAATTCGGTTTCATTAAATGCCCTATAACGATTAATTTAAGGCGCCAGCGTATAGGTATAGCATAAGATGGCAACCTGCGTGCAAAGCTATCCGATGAGTCTTCCGGGGGTTTTAAAAAATCGCGCGATAATAAAAAATTAGTGCAGAATTTTAGACATTACAGTATAAACCGCAACTCCAACCGGTGGGATTCAGTACGGATTATTCTTTTATAAATCTGGTGGCTGCCAAACGTTTATGCTGTTGAAAGGTAATAAAGTAGTTTCCTCTTTTTAAATCATTGATGTTAAGGACGGCAGTCTTGTTTCTCAGGCTAACGTTGCCAGAACGAATCATTTTGCCTTCCATTGAGCTGATCGAGAACAAAAGGTCACCATCCTGCCAGTCAAGATTTATTCCCAACCATTCTCCGGCCGGATTCGGATAGGCCCTGGCTGTTTCCGGCCTATTTTCACTTAAGCCGTTACACAATTGAAATCCAACCGTTATTTCATCCCATGAAGCACACTGTCCCAGCGAAAATTCAACCCGGATAATGGCTTCACCAAGCCCTATTCCTGTTGAATCAATGGTAAAGGTGCCGGATTGTGAAATAAGCGTTCCGTTAACGTACCACCTGAGTTCATCATAAACTACCGGGGCTGCGAATGTAAGGCTGTGTTCAGCGCAGATCAGGGTATCGGCTCCCAGTTTCATCTGTGGAAAAGGGATAACATTTAGCGTGATTTCATCCATCATAAAACGCATTTCGCTGTCCATTATGCCCACAATATAGGTAGTGGTTTCCGAAGGAGATACGGTGATGGAAGGCGTGGTTTCTCCGGTGCTCCAGGTATAGGTGTAGGGTGGTGTGCCACCTTTAACTTCCGGGGAAAGTTCAACTTCTTCGCCTTCGCATATTTCCATATCAGGACCCAGATCAACAATCAGATTATTTAAGTTTTCAATTCGGTCAGGATAGGTTATGGTTTGCACGCCTTCTTCCAGGGAAATACTCAATACCGGAATGCTCATATTGTTTGCAATCCATTGATATTCAACTATGCTTCTATTTATAGGCGTTCCCATCTGCAGGGAGTCCAGATAAAGACTGTCCGCTTCATACACAGTGGATTTCATTCTGAGTACATCAAATGTTCCCAAAGGAGTAGTAATTCGGCCCCAGCCATCCACCTCATTTACCCGCTTGCGCTCAATGCTGAAATAACCCAATCCGGGGAATTCAATACTGTAAACCGATAAACTCGAGTCTTTGGGAGCGTTAGTGGTAAGAGGAAAGTTATACAACAATTCAGGCTGGTTGAATTTCATAGGTACCGGAATCCCCGAAATGGTTACGGCATATCCCGGGCGGACATAACTGGCCGCAGTAGCCTTGTAGAATTCATAGGCATCGGTAATTTGAAACTGAGACAGAAAATCAAGCTCGGTGACCGGAGAGGCCAGATTGGCTGTGCTGGGATTAAATACAATTTGATAAAAAAATGGGGTCGAAGTGGGGTTTACATAAGAAATTACCCGCTGACTTGTCGGAACCAGGTTTGAAAAATCCCAGGTGTAATCTTCACCAGTCAGCATTGGATCCGTTTGTGCTGCCAGCGCAGTGCTTACCCTTATGGTATCACCAATAACCGGCATATCTTCACGCGTGATGGTAATCTGGCAATATGCTGTGGCCAGAACGGAGCAACAAAAGATGAAAGAAAGTAAAAGTTTTTTCATGACTGGTAGATTTAATCAGGGTTAAGCAATGAAGCCAGTGGAAACAATGTACAAATTTACTGTTTATTTGTTCTTTTTGCGTTTGCGACGGAAAATTTCATTTAAACGGTCGAATTCGTAACGGTAATAAATACCGATGCCTTGTTTATATGGAGTATTGAAAGAGTTGATTTCAAAGGGATTGTTCGACTTATTGAAGGCTTTAACCCTAAAGCGTCCGTCACGGGTTATTTTGACGTCAATGATAACATCTCCCACAATATTTGAGGTATTTTGAGTGGTACCGGTATTCATCATTCCAAAGCTGCCGTCTATGGTTACCCTGTCTTCAAATAAGTGGGTGGAAAGTGCCACTTCGAGTGCTTCGGATGAGAGGGCATCACCGGAGCGGTAATTCACCCCTATATCTAAATCATCACTGATCTGCGAAAGCATATTACTGAGTTGATTGGCAATAACTTCAATGGAAGAGGAGCCCACACTGCCGGCCAGGCTGGGATTTCCACTGAAACTAAATGACTTGAGTAACAATAGTGACACCATTTGTTGGGTCATGGCTACCTCATTGGTGGTGTCTATAGCCGAAAATACCCGTTGCTTTAGTGTTTCTTCTGCATCGGGCAGGCGAATACTGAAACCAATATCAGGATTGTACAAATTGTTGCGAAGTTGAATGATACATTCCACAGGGACAGTTCTGCCTTCATACTCCTCTATGCCCGCTAACTCTGGAATCCCCTTGAGTGCTGCCCGTACTTTATATACAGCATTCACATTGATATCGGCTTCGTAAGGACTGCCTCTAAAGGTGATTTTACCGCCGGGTGAAATCGTAAAAACGCGGTTTAAAATGTTTTGCACTGTGAATAGGAAAGTACCCTGGGTTATAACGTATTGACCAAACATCAAAACATCGCCATCTTTGGTCACCTTCAATTGTAAATTACCGTTACCAACACCTTTTATATTTCCAATATTTTCGGGCAAAAACAACTGAATGCTTGCATCGGGCGTCACATCCAGAAACATATCCAGATCAATACCTGAAGTTTCCGGTTCAAAAGGCCGGATATCGGGTGTGGCCTGATTTGGATTAACAAACCGAATGTATTCACTTTCTGTGGCCTGAATATCAAGATTAATGGGGATAAATATCCTGGTGTTTTTATCTGATTTTACCCTGATGTCCATAAGAATATTATCAAAGGGCCCGCTTATGCTTACCTTTCCACTGCCAAAAGCTGAACCATAAAACACTTCATTTTGCTTAAAGTTGGTATTTAATCCTGCAATCCCTGCAGCATCAATATTAAGCTCAATTTCAGGTTTCACAAAGAAACGGTGTCGCATTTTGAAATTACCTGTGGCAGTATTGCCCAGTGAATCATTAATGGTAATGTTGGACGCTGAAATCAGTTCAGGTTCAATTTTAACTCGATCGGCCAGCGAATAGGTTACATTCAGATAATCAATTTTCATTTCTGTCCGTATCAGATCAAGGTAACCTTCAAATACCGGCTTATCAAATTTACCTGACATGGTGAAAAACCCGCTGGCATAACCTTTCAGATTCGAAGCGAAGCTGGACACAAATGGATTCAGGGTAGATAGATTGTAGTTGCGGGTTTCAATATTCAGGTTATAATTATTTTTAGCCTCTGCGGAAGTATAAATTGTACCGCTGGCCCTGAAAGGGATATGGCGGGAAATATTTCCCTGGTAAATGATGTTAAGGTCCAGGTCAATACCGGCTTTTTCATCATTCCACTGTGCAAGTATTTGTGCATCACCCAGTTGCTGCTGATTAAAGGTAAATCCCTTTACCATAAGATCAGCAGTTATTTTACGGGTTTTATAGGCATCACTTAAATTAAGGGAGCCATCCAGGGTACCATCGAAATCCAGGCCTTCAGGCTTTAGCAACAAGTCCACATTCGACACATTCAAATCATCAAAGAAGAGCGAAATTTTGTCTTCCGGATTTTCTGAAATTTTCCCCTTTATTTTCAATTGCTGGTCCAAACCTGCTATCTCTAATCCATCTACCGTAATGGCGGTAGAGTCAATGGTGAGATACCCCTGCTGCCTGATGGCGAAGCTGGAATCATTAATTCTGATGGTAGTGGGATCTACCCTGACATTGATAACGGGAGGTTGTTCAAAATGTAGATTTCCCGAAATTTTCCCCGAATTTTTCCTACCCGTTTCCTTATCCTTCCAGGTGAGCGCATAGGTTACGCTGTCGCCTTCAAGCGTAGTCCGTATATTGAATTGTTCCAGCCCAAGTTCCGGGATGTCTTCTATAACCGAGCCCTCCTTAATTATTATTGAGGATGCACCGGTATTGAGTATAAGTTCGGTGCCTGCATTTTGTGCCTGAACATACCAGTTGTATATTTTTATGCCCCGGTAAATAATAAGGTCGGCATCTCCTTTCAGATTAACAATGGAATTGGCTGAGTTGAAGTTGCCAAAAAGTAAGGTTTCTGATTTTAGTTCCAGATCTGGAATAAACAGATGGGTAATGTCATTCACATCCTTTACCCGAAGGCTGTAGTCAAACTTTTGTTCCTGTCTTAGTTGCAGCATTTTTACTTCCGCCGGACGATAGGAGGGAAGATAAGTATTCAGAATGTTTATTACAGAAGAGTAAAAGTCGGTAAAGGCATAATCACCGGTTACTTCAGCATCAGCAAAATCAGATTGTAAACGGATGGTTTTGATATCCGGGGTGGTTTGTCTGATGCTCAACAACACCTGATCTATCGGATAATACTCCCCCTTTTCATAATAAACAGTATTTAAAAATTTAAGTGACCCCAGAATATTATCAATGTTCGTACCGCTGAAATTCAAATCCATATGCGTAGATATCATTGCAGAACTGTCGCGATCCCATAAGTTGAGCTGACTTAGCCTGGCATCCGTCAAATCGGCCTTAAAGTTAAACAAGGGAAGCTTCCCTGAGAAATCAAGCAAACCATCGAATTCTAGTTTCACAAGTTCATCATCAATATTCAGTCGCCCGTTGAACTCCCGGTTTTGTAACTGACCGTTTAGTGTTATGTCGTTGAACTCATTACCCTTAAACTGCAACCTGTCTGAATGGGCATTCAGATTAATATTTACTGAATCCTTATAGAATAAGCCATTAATTTCAGCATTTAAATTTAAGGAGCCCAGATATTCACTGGCATTCAGACTTTTTCCCAGATTCCAGTCTTTTAGATCGAGATGACCTTCTGCGGCCAGGGAGCGATTGGGCTGAGATTTTAAGCTAAGGTCAGTCTTTATCTTTCCTGTTTCGGTTATAAACGTAGCCGAGGATACAAAGTCGGTAATAAATCCGGTGAAAAATCCATTGATTCTAATGTTTCCCAGGTTCTTGATTTGTTCGGGAAGATTCAGGGGCTTATTACCCGGCAGCCTGATTGCTGACAAATCATAATAATTGGATTGAAAATCCTTTACGCGAATATCAATGAACGTTTCATTAAAATCGGGCAATCCATTCATACTCACACTTCCTTCGAACCAGGTATTGCGTAAGATGTGAATTTTTAGTTTTTTTACGGTAAGTGAAGAAACAGTACCCTTCACCTGTCCGTCTATCTCCATTGTTTCGTGGATTTGGCTAAGCTCCGGCGCAAAATAACCAATATCTGAGAGCAATATCTTGCTGTTTTTTATTTCACCCTGCAGGGAAACACTGTCTATAAAATGTTGATAGGCTCCAAAATCCCGGTGGCTTAATTTGAGATTCATACTGATATCGCTGCCTTCGGTAAGGATATGAAGTTTACTGGCAATGATAGAGTCGGAACTCACCATCAGTGAGGTGGACAATGCTTTGAGTTCGAAACCCGATTGTTCCTGAAATGATAATTTGCTTATCCGGGCTGAGATGCTGTCGTTTTTAACAATAAGTTTGCGTACCGACAGGTTCAGCCGGCTCAGCATTAAATGGTCATAATCTATGCCGGCTTCCTTTTTAGCAATGGTTAGATTGTTGTAAAGAAATGAGGAATTTTTGATTGTTATACCCGAAAAACCTATTTCCCAGGGGAGAAAAGGTTTTTGGGGAGATGCGGTATCGGGCCCGGCAAAATAATCCGTAATAAAGGCGTAATTCATCAGGCTGTCTTCAGCATAACGTACCATACGGATGTGCGCATTGTTAAGTTCGATGTTATATATCCCGATAAATCTCCGGGGAAGGCTGATTTTGCCAATAGTTATGTTTATGGCCTCCGCATCTAAAATAGGATTGCCATGCTGATCATCAATAGCTACACCCTCCAACTTAAACTTCATAAACCAGGCAATGTCGAGTCCATTTACTGCAACCCGGGTATGGAGTTCTTTTGACAGATAACCCGCTGCCATCCTGGCCATGCGATTCTGCACATAAGAGGTGCGAAACAGACCATACAAGCCGGCAAGTGTTATAATCAACAGTACCAGACTCAGGCCGGTTATGTACAATGTTCTTTTAATGATGCGGCAAATTAGGGCTGTTTGTTTCGGGACGACTTTCAGCCGGTATTTAACCTACAAAATTGATAAAAATAGGCGTACCCTCTGCCAAAGTGACAAATTATTTATGCTATCGGAAGGTTTCGCGCCTGGAAAGCGAATTTCTGGTAACAATCAAAAGGAGAAGTCTGTAAACAAGAGCCAGTTTTACTATTAATGTTATTTTGCTATTTGTCTGATAATTAATGATATAAATGTGATTGTTATCTTGTGTCCGCTTAATTCAGCTTATCGGCTACCAGAAAATCATAACTTGCGATCCATAGCTAATGATTATCTTTGCACCCGGGATTCCCCTCCTTATTATTACGCTCATCCTCATCAGCCAGTGCTTTAAAACTTCAAACCATAAAAATGTCTATTTATATTCTTGCCATCGAATCTTCCTGTGACGATACCTCTGCGGCGGTGTTGCATAACCGGACGGTGTTGAGTAACGTCATAGCCAATCAGCAGGTGCATGCCGGCTTCGGGGGAGTGGTGCCTGAACTGGCTTCACGGGCGCATCAGGCCAATATTATTCCGGTAATTCATCAGGCTATAAAAACAGCCGGCATCGAAAAGCATCAAATTGATGCAGTAGCTTTTACCCGGGGACCGGGCCTGCTGGGCTCGTTACTGGTAGGAACTTCCTTTGCCAAGTCGTTTGCGCTGGGGTTGGCAAAGCCTCTTATTGAGGTGGATCATATGCAGGCGCACATTCTGGCTCACTTTATTGAAAAAGAGGGGAAGGATAGTCTGTATCCGGAGTTTCCCTTCCTTTGTCTCACGGTTTCGGGAGGTCATACACAGATTGTGCGTATTGATGATTATTTTTCCATGCAGGTGATTGGCCGCACTATTGACGATGCTTCCGGAGAAGCCTTTGATAAGGCCGCAAAAATTATGGGTTTGTCTTATCCGGGTGGACCGATGATTGATAAACTGGCCAAAAGCGGCAATCCGGAAGCTTTTCGCTTTGCCCGCCCAATGATTGCGGACCTGGATTATAGTTTTAGCGGACTAAAAACATCCTTTCTGTATTTCGTTCGCGATCAGCTTAAAATCAATCCCGACTTTATTGAACTAAACAAGGCCGATTTAAGTGCATCCATTCAGAAAGCCATTGTGGATATACTTATGGATAAACTAATGAAAGCTGTTGAGCGCACTGGTATCCGGCAGGTAGCAGTCGCCGGCGGGGTGTCGGCCAACGCTGCATTGCGTCAGGCATTTCTTAAACAGGAAGCTGAAGGGAACATTGAGGCTTTTATTCCCGAATTCCAGTATACGACCGACAATGCGGCTATGATAGGCATAGCGGCATATTTTAAGTATTTGAAAAAGGATTTTGCGGATCTTTCGGCAACGCCTTATTCGCGTTCCACTGCCAGGTGAGAATTAGTCGTAACGCTTGCCAATACCAAAACTCAGATAGAGGGTAAGGAATAAATTATTGGGACTGCGAAATGCCATGGCTGGTATGGCTTTTGGAAAACCATCGAGTACTGCACCTACTTCAAAAGTTTTAGGCCGCTGATTGATGGTACCGAAATCAACATTCAACCCAACTTTCAGATAGGCCCCGGGATAAAAGGAAAGTTGATTAAATCCCTTGAAAAAGTTGGCTCTGCCATAAATATTATCAGGAAAATGCTCCTCAGGATCATAACGTTCAGTTACAATCACATACCGGTAAGCCACTTTATCGGGCTTAAGAATATTCAGATATACCGGTTTGGTAAACCCGGCATTTACGCCGCCTGAATAAAACAGCCTTACTTCAACCCCTCCCGAATAGGGCTTGCGGTTAAGCATATGCTGCCGGCCAATGCCTGTCCTGAGCATATACACTGCGTTGAGTTTTCCATAAAAGTAACTCTTAGTATTCGTAAAAAACTGATTTATGGATTTAATTTCCTTGGCATCCTTCATCTCCAGCAAATTTACCTCCCACATCAGCTTGGTAAATATGCTCCGATTGGTACCCTTGCGAAATTCAAGTCCCCAGCCATTGGTGTGAATGATGGCACTTCCGGTAAGCTCTTTTCTGAAAAGCAAATTGTCGCCAATGGTATCGTAAGCCTCCAGAGGCTGAGCGCTCAGAGGCGATGTCAATAACAACAGAAACAAAAGGATGGCCGGGATGAGTAAATGTTTCATGATGCAAATTTAATTAAATAGACAATGCCAGCCAACAAAAAAAGCCCATGTATAAACACAGGCTGTAAGAAAAAGGGTAAAACCCCTGTTAGTGATTGCGCTCTACCCGATAACGGTTTACTTCGCCATAGGCAGCACATTTCTGGCTCGATTGACAGGCAGTGGCTATCAACCCCAAAGAAATTACTACCAACATTGTAACTACAAATTTTTTCATACTTTTACCTTGTAATGAACAAATAATTTTTGTGCAGAACCGGTCTGTATAATAACTCTAATACCGGTCAGATATTGTTTATCTTGTTTTTATTAAAAAGTAATCCTATAAATGACTGAAATTAAACCTGTAATTGAAGAAAGTTGGAAGGAAGTTCTCAGTGGTGAGTTTGAACAACCTTATTTTCGGACGCTAAAATATTTTCTGGTGGAAGAAAAGCGTGAGGCCATAGTTTATCCTCCCGGTAAAAATATTTTTGAAGCTTTTAACCGAACGCCTTTTCATAAGGTAAAAGTGGTTATTCTGGGTCAGGATCCTTACCACGGACCCGGTCAGGCGCATGGATTGTGCTTTTCTGTACCCGCAGGCATAGCATTCCCGCCTTCGCTTCAAAATATTTTCAGGGAATTGCAAACCGATCTGGATATACCGTTTCCCAAATCGGGCAATCTGTCACGCTGGGCGGATCAGGGCGTGTTGCTACTCAATGCTACCCTTACGGTGAGGGCCAATCAGGCGGGTTCGCACCAGAAGCAGGGGTGGGAAACTTTTACCGATGCAGCGATTCAAAAACTATCGGAACAACGCACAAAGCTGGTATTTATATTTTGGGGAAGATTCGCTCAGAACAAAAAATCCTTCATTGATTTAAGCAGGCATTATGTGCTTGAAGCACCTCATCCGTCACCTTTAAGCGTATATCGTGGGTTTTTTGGTTGCAGACATTTTTCAAAAGCCAATCAGCTCCTTATTGAAAACGGAATTAAACCCATTGACTGGAGTTTAACCTGAATCTGATGCTTTTTTGCGCTACTGAAATCAACTTTTTTAAGTGAATTTACAAAATTGTGTTGTTATATCTAAGATTTGATATATTTTAGCTCTCGAAAACCAAACCTATAAACATGAAAAGAACGTTACTTGCTTTATCGCTTAGCACGCTGGCCCTTATTTCGATGGCCGGTGGTATTGTGCACAATACCAACCAAAGTGCCTCATTTATCCGTATGCCGGCACGCGATGCCTCCATGGGACTTGATGGTGTTTATTATAACCCTGCCGGTCTCACCTGGCTCAATCAGGGCTTTCATATTTCGGTGAACAACCAATATATTGTTCAAAACCGAAATATAAAAACCACTTTTCCCGGATTAAACCGCGAAGAATTTGAGGGTGGGGTAGTGGCGCCTTTCTTCCCTTCGGTTTACGCCGTGTATAAAATGGATAAATTCGCTTTTTCGTTTGGATTCAATCCCATAGGCGGTGGCGGAAGTGCCAAATTTGACGATGGGCTACCCTCTTTTGAAATGCAGATGGCTTCCATTCCGGTAGGTTTGGCACGGGCAGGGATTCCTACGACTAAATATAGCTATGAAACTGAATTCGAAGGCAGTTCTATCTACTATGGTATTCAGGCAGGCGCCAGTTACCAGGTAAACGATATCCTGTCGGTAAGCTTAGGCCTGAGGTATGTGATGATCAATAATAGTTATCAGGGCTACTTATCTGATATTATGATTAACCCCACTATGCCCGCCGCCGGTTTTTCCGGAGAAATGGTCAAAGCACCTGATTTTTTTAACACCATGGCAGGACTTTTTGGCGCACTGGCCGGTACTGCAGCTTCGCTACAACCACTCATTGATGGCGGTGGGGCAAACTTAACCCTGCAACAAGCTCAACAAGGAGGATTTCTTACTGCCGAGCAGGTAGCTTCCATTGCAGGTGGCTTCAAGCTGATTGATCCAGGCACTGATCCCATGACACTTAACCTGGCACAACTTCAAGGTGGTTATACTGCAGCGACTCCCGGCTTTTTAGCTCAGCAGGGTGCCATGTCAGCCAATGCACAGGCTACTGCCGATAAAAAAGTGGATGCTGAGCAATCAGGATCTGGCATTGTTCCCATCATTGGTGCCAACCTGAAGTTTGAACGCCTGAACATTGGCCTCAAATATGAGCATAAAGCCAGCATTAAAGTTAAAAACAGCACCACTACTGACGATACAGGCCTGTATCCCGATGCAGCAGAAACGCCCAGTGATATGCCCTCGATGCTGTCCATTGGAGCAGGCTTTGAGGCTACGTCAAAACTTAAAATTAGCGCCGGACTGCACTACTATTTTGATAAAGGTGCAGAATACGGTAAAAAGCTCAATGACGAATTCGTAAAGAATGATAAGGTAATGGACAACAACTTTTTTGAGATCGGCCTTGGTGCGGAATATGAGATCAATGAAAAGTGGCTGGTGAGCCTCGGCTACCTGCGCACTCAGACTGGTGTTAAGGATATTTATCAGTCTGACCTAAGTCACAGCCTTTCCACCAACAGTATTGGAGGTGGTCTTCGGTTTATGGCAACGGAGAAAATCGGGATTAACCTGGGTGTGATGAATACTTCCTACCTGGAAGACACCCGCGATTTCCCCATGGTTGAAGGTAAGAACCCTGCCTATACCGAAACCTACAACCGTACTAATTTTACTGCTGCCATTGGCGTTGACATTAGTTTTTAACCCATAGCTTTTTAAAACAGTTTATCTTCATATCAAAGGTCATCTGCCTGAGGCGGATGGCCTTTGATGTTTCTATATTTACCTGACCTAAACTATTTATGTATTCTAACAAAAATGAAAAAGGTTCAGGTTAACCGCGACTTTTGGCGGAGTCGGGGTGCGACTCAAAGTCGCGCCCTGACTTGCGGGCCACAGGCAAAAGTTTCTGAGCGATAGGTGCAATAGGGTTTGGACAAAAAATAATATTTTGTCAAAACTGCGCATATAAAGTAATCATTTGCAATTTAATCCAAAATGTGATTAAGAAGGTCCTCCGCCTATCCATAGGGGGAGCCAGAGAGGGTAAAAAACGGCATCGTGCTCTTACCCACCCCAGCCCTCCCTATGAACAGGGAGGGAGCGGATTTTACTCAATAGTAGGCGGTTACGAATTAATTAAGAGAATTACTTAAGAAGGTCCTCCGCCTATCCATAGGGGGAGCCAGAGAGGGTAAAAAACGGCATCGTGCTCTTACCCACCCCAGCCCTCCCTATGAACAGGGAGG
>Ga0265295_1002723_pt1 | contig 27117 bp, 30 predicted proteins | sample Munlansysbiofilm_FD_192503 | JGI IMG/M metagenome (GOLD analysis project Ga0265295, IMG submission 192503) | Leachate microbial communities from a municipal landfill in Southern Ontario, Canada - Methane capture system biofilm | ecosystem: Engineered > Solid waste > Landfill > Unclassified ... | reverse complement strand
CCCGCGGCTTTTTTGGTGAGTACTAGTTGTAGTGTTTTACTCGCTAAAATCGCATCTTCAAAAAAGAATTCATAAAAATCGCCGAGTCTAAACATGATTAAAACGCCGGGATTTTCCTTCTTAATTTCTAAATATTGCATAATCATTGGTGTGTAATTTACTGTATCCATATTAAGCCCTCTAATAAAGCATATTTTAACATACTTACTAGTAAGACTAATAAAAAAGCCGCAATATTATATTGCGACTCTAGCTATTCGATAATCTTTTTCATCTGTGATAATAAATCTTCAACCTCGTTTTTTAAATAAGTGTAATTAACAATGTAGGGGTGAGAATTATATTCGTTAAGACTTGTTTCATATTCAAGTTTAAATTTTTCATATTCCGCCTCTTTTGAAAAATGTAACGTCATCATTCTTTGTAACTTTTTTACCCTCTCACTTAAGTCAAGTAAGGCAGTGTTTTCATTGATTAAATCAACCGCCTTAAAATATTCTTTCACGAGTTCAAGTTCAAAAAAACTAGCGGCCAGTTCATCAATTTTCAGGCTAATTTTATTCATTAACGAGTGCTCCTTCAAGGTGATAAACGTGACTTGCCAAAATTTTAACCTTAACAATTTTGCCGACCAAATCTTCACTCCCAATAAAGTGTACAACCTTGTTTTCTTCAGTAAAACCACTTAAAACTTGATCGTTTTTCTTACTCGCACCATCAACTAGGACGGTCTTGATTTGCCCAACTAGCGTCGCAGCGTAATTGCCGGTTGAGATTTCAACGAGATCTTTGAGACGATTAAAGCGTTGGTGCTTGGCTTCAAGTGTGACATCATCTATCATTTTTGCCGCCGGAGTTCCTTCGCGTGGAGAATAGATAAAGGTAAAGGCACCACTATAGCCAACTTGTTCAAACACTCTTAAAGTATCCGCAAATTGTTCTTCAGTTTCATTAGGAAAACCAACAATAATATCCGTGGTAAGGGCAACGGTGGGCATTTTTGCTTTTAGTTTGGCGACTAACTCTAAATATGAATCAACGCTGTAACGGCGACCCATTAATTTTAAAATTTGATTGTTTCCAGATTGAAGCGGAAGGTGAATGGCCTTCATGATATTATCGTATTTAGCGATTACTGCAATCATCGCATCATCAAAATTCCAAGGATGAGAAGTAATAAAGCGTAAACGGGGAATCCCAAGTTTAGCGACGGCTTCAAGTAAATCCGCGAAACTTTCACCTAACTTTAAATCTATGCCATAGGCATTAACATTTTGTCCCACAAGAGTAATTTCTTGATATCCAGACCGCACAAGAATTTCACATTCATTGAGAATGTCTGCAAACTTTCGGCTCCGTTCTTTTCCGCGTGTATAAGGGACGATGCAGTATGTACAAAACTTATCACAGCCATAAGTAATGTTAACGAAAGCCTTAAAATCCTCAACACGAGCAACGGGGACATCTTCATAAATGGTGATGTCTTCGCTATTAACGTCGATAACCTTTTTCTTACTGTTTAAATGTAAATCAATTAACTCGAGGACCTTGTGAACTGAATTAGTTCCAAAGAAAATATCAACTTGGGGATAAGATTTTTCAAGTTTTTCTAGTGCGCTTTCTTGTTGAACCATGCAGCCAGAAATAATAACAATAAGGTCCTTATTTAAACGTTTTAACGCCTTAATTGAGCCAATTTCACCAAATAGTTTATCTTCAGCGTTAGCCCTAATTGCGCATGTATTAAGAATAATAACACTCGCATCTACGGCCATATCTGTTCTTTTCATGCCAGCACTTTCAAGTAATCCGGCCATTGATTCTTCATCTCTGACATTAGCTTGGCAACCATAGGTGTGGATATAGTAAAATTTGCCGCTTAAAGTCGCTTGCACTTTTTCCGGAATATCAAGATTAAAACACTGATATTGAATCCGTTGCGGACGACGATTACGAGCTTTAATTAAGGATGGTCGATTAAGAATTATTTTTGATGCCATAATTTTATCTCACAGTCAAATATATTGGGTAAATGTCTTTGGCCTTCGCGCTTTCTTCATCAACATCGATGACAACCGCACTAAGGAGACCTTCGTCTTTATTATCATAAACGTAATGAGTTTCTTTGTTAAACCACATCTTTTGAATCACACTGTTTTTTTCAACACCAATCACACCATTTTTAGGGCCAGTCATCCCCACGTCACTAATATAAGCCGTTCCTAACGGTAGGACTTGATAGTCACGAGTCTGCACATGTGTATGGGTGCCTAGCATCGCGCTCACACGGCCATCAAAGGCATAAGCTAGCGCAAGTTTCTCCGCGGTTGCTTCTCCATGTACATCAACAATATGAATGCTTGGTTCAACTTCATTAAGCAGCATGCTAAGGCTTGCGAATGGACTTTCAACTGGACGTTTCATAAATGCTTCCAAAAGTAAGTTAGTTACCCTGATTTTTATGCCTTTATGAGTAAACACAACGCTGCCTTTTCCCGGATATTGCTCAATCAGATTAAGTGGACGGACCAGGACGGCCGTTTTTTCGATATAATCACGAATTTCTTGTCTATCGTCAAAATGGTTACCTAACGTAACCACATTGATGCCCATCTCAATTAATTGTTGATAATGCTTTCTGGTGAGGCCACGACCATGCGTGGCATTCTCACCGTTAGCAATTACAACATCAATTTGATGTTCTTTTATCAGATTTTTTAAACTTTTTTTTACAGCATCGCGGCCAACTTTGGCAACAATGTCACCAATAAAGAGGATCCGCATTGGCGATTACTTGGCGATATCTTGGGCTCTAAATTCACGGATTACGGAAACTTTGATTTGCCCAGGATAAGTCATTTCAGTTTCAATTTTTTCACGAATTTCACGGGCTAAATTATAAGCACCGATGTCATCGATTTTGTCAGGGATAACCATAACTCTCACTTCACGACCAGATTGCATCGCATATGATGTTTGCACTGATGGGTATGAGTTACAAATTGTCTCTAATTGTTCAATTCTCTTAATATATCTTTCTAAGGTTTCACTTCTTGCACCAGGTCTCGCCGCACTAAGGGTGTCAGCCGCGATGACAAGTTGTGAGTAAATAAATTTAGCTTCTTTGTCGCCGTGATGGCTTTCGATTGCGTCAAGAACATAGTCAGGTTCGCCATATTTACGAGCCAAACGAGCCCCAACTTCAACGTGTGAACCTTCCATTTCGAAGTCAGCAGATTTGCCGATATCGTGGAATAAGCCAGCGCGTTTTGCCTTAGTTGGATCAATACCCAATTCAGAGGCCATCATTCCGGCTAAGTGTGCAACTTCAATACTATGTTTTAGACCACTTTGGCCGTATGAGGTTCTATATTTGAGACGACCAATAAAGCCAATCATCTCTTTATGAACGTTAGTTAACCCAAGTTCAAACACAGCTTCACGTCCGGCCTTTTGAATAACTTCTTCAAGTTCTTCTTTGACCTTAACAATAACTTCTTCAATCCGTGATGGTTGAATACGACCATCTTTAATTAAGACATCAAGGGCCCGACGGGCGATTTCACGTCTAATTGGATCAAAGCAAGAAACGGTAATTGCTTCTGGGGTGTCATCAATTAGAATGTCAACACCAAGCAGTTGTTCAAGGGTTCTAATATTACGGCCTTCACGACCAATAATCCGCCCCTTCATTTCATCATTTGGTAAGGCAACAACACTAACGGTCCGTTCGGTTGTGACTTCTTGTGAATATTTATTAATCGCAAGTGCAAGAATTTCCCGCGCTTTTTCATTTGCGGTTTCTTCAGCTTCATCTTCACGATTCTTCATATAAACTGAGATTTCACGGTTCAATTTAACGTTAACTCGTTCGTATAATTCCTCTTTGGCTTGTCCAACCGTCATTTGTGAGACGTGTTCAAGTTCAGTAATAATTGAGTCGATTCTCTTTTGTAAATCAAACTCTTTTTCGTCTAGTTGTCTAAGCTTAGTTGATAGATTTTCGTTTTTTGCATCGAGGCTTTGTTCTTTACTTAATAATAGTAAATCACGGCGTTCGACCGCTTTCTCACGTTCTCCAATAAGCCTTTGCGTCTCAGCTAAATCGGCTTTTCTTTGCTTGACTTCTTTTTCAAGCTCTTGTCTACCCTCAATCACCTTTTGTTTAGCATCAAGTTCAGCATTTTTTGTAATGTGTTCGGCTTTAATTTCGGCATCACGAATAATTCTTTGTGATCTTTTTAAAGCAGCTTTAGATTTAAATATAGGGACTAAGTAAAAACCTAGTGCACCTAAACCAAGTCCGACGAAAAACAAAACAATCATAAGAACGAGGGCTAATGATGAGATGGTATCAATCATAAAATTAATTTCCATTTTCATTTCCTCTCTTTGCGCGTTTAAGCATTAAATGAATTTTTCACGTATATATGCCAAAAATGGCATAAAATTGCCAACACATTAGAAATGGACATGATTTATTGAAATTTATATATTCGTTATTAACGATAAATATGGCTTAATCCTAAATGTGTTTAGGGACAACTACTCTACTGAGTAAAACTATTATATCAAATGTATCAAAACTTTAAAAGAGATTAAGCAAAGATATAATCATCAGTATAAAAAGAAAAGTTAGACTATGTCTAACTAATTTTCTTTCGTAGTTTTTTCTCGATTTCTTGCATGAGTTCTGGGCGTTCTAATAAGAAGGCCTGGGCCGCTTCACGACCTTGCCCCATCTTCTCACCGTTGACCTCATACCAGGAACCAGATTTTTTAATAATGTCTCTTGCTGCGGCTAAATCAACGATTTCACCAATCTTTGAAATACCTTTGCCATAAATTATGTCAACTTCACAGCTGCCAAATGGCGGACTAACTTTATTTTTTACGACTCTAATCTTGGCGACGTTGCCGATTAATTTAGCCCCATCTTTTATCGCTTCACCGCGACGAATATCTACTCGAATTGAAGAATAAAATTTAAGGGCTCGGCCACCGCTCGTCACTTCCGGGTTGCCATAAATAACGCCGACCTTTTCTCTTAATTGGTTAATGAATATAATTGTACATTCAGCCTTATTTAAGATTGCCGTTAATTTGCGCATTGCTTTCGACATTAAGCGTGCTTGGAGTCCAACTTGGGTATCACCCATTTCGCCATTTAGTTCAGCTTCCGGAACAAGGGCGGCGACACTATCAATGACGATAAGGTCAATGGAGCCACTGGCGGCGAGCATTTCAGCAATTTCGAGCGCTTGTTCACCGCTATCAGGTTGCGAGAGAATTAATTCTTCAATATTAATTCCAAGATTTCTGGCGTAGACAGGATCAATTGAGTGTTCCGCATCAATAAATGCCGCCACTCCACCTTTTTTTTGGCACTCAGCAATTGCGTGTAATGACAAAGTTGTTTTGCCGCTACTTTCAGGTCCAAATATTTCGACAATCCGACCTTTAGGATAGCCACCCACCCCAAGGGCTTCATCTAGAAGCAATGATCCACTAGGAATTACATCAACATCAATATGTTGTCTGTCGCCTAATTTCATTACGCTGCCTTTGCCAAATGTCTTCTCAATTTCCTTGATTGTATCTAATAAAGTGTTTTTGGTTTCTTTTGCCATAATATATCTCCTAACTATAAATAGTTTTCTTTTTGTTCTTTTATCACACGTTCTAACAAATCCCAGCCTTTTTGTACGGCGGCTTTTCGGATTTGATTACGTTCGCCATCCAAACTAAAGTGTTCAATAACTTCAACATCATTAAATGTTAAAGCAATGTAAACATCACCGACTTGTCGATTATCTTGTACTTCTGGTCCAGCATTGCCGGTGAAGCTAAGACAAAAATCAACATTAAGTTGTTTCTTGCCACCCAATGCCATTTCTAGCGCTGTTTTACTCGAGACAACTCCATACGTTGCGATTGTTTCTTCGCTCACATCTACTAATTTTGTTTTAAGTTCGGTCGCATATGTGACAATTGCACCTCTAAAAGTTGCCGATGCACCTGGAACATCAACGACGGAACTAGCAAACATCCCGCCTGTTAATGACTCAACCGCCCCCAATGTTTTATTGTGACGGATCAACCATGAAAGGATGGATTTCTTATCCATGTTTTTCATCCTTAAGTACGCGATAATTTTGTCCGACATAAATGAGTCCTGACAATAGACTGACAGTGGCGGCGGCCCAAATCAATACGAGCGAAACATAAGGAGTCGCGCCATATAGTAAGGAAAAAGGCCAGTCATTAAGTAAAAACACACTAATCGCGGCCATTTGCAGGACCGTTTTCACTTTGCCAAAGATGTTTGCCGCAAGGACAATTTTGCGTTCGCTCGCCACTAGTCTTAGCCCGTCCACTACCAAATCGCGTGCAATCATGATAATTACCGCTAATAGGGGGACACTAATTTGTTGCGGAGCATATGCTTGTTTAACAAGCAGGACAATCAGCAAGGTGTTAACCAGCATCTTGTCGGCGATTGGATCCATAAACTTGCCAAAATTAGAAATGAGATTATATTTTCTTGCTAGATATCCATCAAAGAAATCGCTAATGCTAGCGATTAAAAAGAGAATAAGAGCAATAAAGTAAATAAGATTAACGTTGGCAAAAACAAAAGGAATATTGCCAACTAATTGTTGCCAAGGAAGTAATAAAATAATCAAAATCACAACGACCATCCCCATCCGAAAAATGGTGATATAGTTAGGAAGTTTTGGGTTAATCTTCATATTATTGTTACTCCTTAGAAAGTGAGTGTCGATCCTGTAAGCCATGTTTTGTCATAGGATAATTATTTATCTATGTTTCCATACAGCGCTAGATTCAGATTCTCTATTGCTATTTCCCTTACCAATATTTAGGTTTCTCACTTGTGGGGTTTACCAGCGTTTCACTTTTCAGTTTCCCAAAAACTCGTCACTGTGGCACCTTAAGGACCGCGACCTTATCCGAAGACTTAGGTTTTGGCCCGCCGTCAGGGACTCCTCCCTGCCTAGCGTTATTTTTTCCGCTAGCACAAACACTACTAGCATCGCAGCTAGTGTGAGCATGGACTTTCCTCTAACAAATTAAATTTGCCAGCAATTATCCGGATCGACTACTTAATCTTTTTGGGGTCATGTCCGATACTCCAAAGATACTTTTCATACGCAGCGATGCGTCTGATGTTTTCGAAGTTATCGCGATGGTTTCCATTTGTTCGTTCATAATCTAAAATGCGATTCTCAAGCAATTTTACTCGCGCTTCTAAATCACTCTTAACCATTATTAGGCGCGCATAATCAGTTTCAAGCTTCTTTAAGGCGATTAGTGCTTTCTTTGTTTCTTGATAGTCACTAATGACCTTATCAAAGAAGCGATCGACTTCTAGAGCGTCGTAACCTTTTGTTGCGGGCGAAAACTTGTGATTAAGTATTTGATTATCATCGAAATTAAATTTATAACTCATGGTGACCTCTGCATTATTATATATTTTGTTATATAATAAAGCAATAAATCAGGGCCATTTACTGCTTTTATAATTTGGAATATGTGATAAAATAACGAATATGAAAAAATTGCTAAAAAATGTTGGGAAAGAAAGACTCGTTGTATTCCTAGATCTTGAGGGAACACAGTTTTCGCATGAACTTATTGCCCTTGGAGCATATAAGGCTAAATTAAAAAAGGATGGGACCTTTGCGCGTTTAGATAAAGGTTTTGATATATATGTTAAAGCGATTAATCATATTGGTCGTTTTGTTGAAAAGTTAACGGGAATCACTCAAGAAACACTTGATCAAAAAGGTGTTAATTATGATGAGGCGATGACTAAATTCAAAAAATATGTCGGCCGCGACTTTAAAAAAGCTAAATATGTTACTTTTGGTAATCATGATATTCGCATTTTTTCACAATCACAAAATAACAATCTCACAACTGAGGTCGAACTTTTTGAAGCAATTAAAAAGAATCATATCGATCTTGCCCGGATCATTAGTGAATATATTAAAGATGACAAAGACAACTCAATGTCACTGACGAACTACTGTAAACTTTTCAATATTAATATGAGTGGCCATGCGCACGAGGCTTTAAGTGATGCCCGCAATCTCGCACTTTTATATAACGCGGTAATTAAAAATCCTAATATCGTGGGCGCGGAATATAAAAAGATTCTTGTCGCTGGTAAAGGGATGCCGCGGCCAATTCAAAAATTAATGAAACGAATTGCCGAAACCGGGACAGTTACAACTGAAGATTTAGACCGTTACATTAAAGAAGAAATCAAGGCATAAAAATAAAATAAACTATGATTAAATATCCAAACGGCAAAAGCCCTACTAAAAATATCATCACCAAAAAGCGCATCACAAATGCGGCGAATCGGGGGATGGATTTAGAAGCGGATATTAATCTTTCAAATGAATACTATAAAAACACTAAACGGGCCTTAATAACTAAACGCCCAACACCAATCAATGTTGTTAAAGTTGATTACGAAAAAGGGGCACGGATTACTGATGCCTATTTTGAAAAGCAATCAACGACTGACTATAACGGAGTGTATAAGGGAAAGTATCTTGATTTCGAGGCTAAAACCACAAACAACAAGACATCATTCCCCCTTAATAACATTAGTCTTCATCAAATAGAGCACCTTGAGATGGTTAAAAACATGGGTGGTTATTGCTTTTTTATCGTCCAATTTTCAGCTTTAAATAAAGTCTTCTTAATCGATGCTCGGGTAATAATCGATTTTCATCAAAAACAAAAAAGGAAATCGATTCCTTTAGCAATATTTAGCGAACATGGGCAAGAATTGCAAGTTTCCTTTAGCCCTCGGATTAATTATCTAGACGCCGTTGATAAACTATATCAACTATAGATTTTTGTTTTTTTCCTTACAAATATCAACAAGATGACACTCACGGCAACGTGGGTTTTTTGCTTTGCAGAAATAGCGACCAAAGAAAATCATTTGATGATGAGTTTTAATATAGTCCTCACGTGCTAAAATCTTGCGTAACTTGCCTTCGACGGTTTCAACAGAATCAGCGGATTTAGCAAAATCTAAACGTTTAGAAATACGGTTAACATGAGTATCGACCGCGATTTCCGGGATTTTAAATAGTTCTGCTCTTACCACATTCGCGGTTTTGATGCCAACACCAGGTAGTAATAGGAGTTGATCCTTGTCACTAGGAACTTTGCCTTCATAAGTTTGTAAAAGAATTTTTACCGTTTTAAAAACATTGGCGGCTTTCGTTTTATATAAACCAATAGTTTTAAAATTGTTCTCGAGTTCAAGAACTGATAAAGCTCCAATTGATTCTAGAGTTGGATGAGTTTTATAAAATGGTCTCATCGCCGCGTTCACAGAAACATCAGTGGCTTGCGCGCTTAAGATCACCGAGATTAAAAGTTCATAGTCTTTACTATATTCAAGTTCGCCCCTAGCATCAGGAAATAGTTCATTAAAATATGTTTGAATTCTTAATAAGTTTTCTTTATTCATTATTATCTAGATCGAGCTTTGTTTGTTCAACTATATCATCGAAACTATTTCGATTTTTTTCCGAGTGGGCGCTCACGCCTTCATGACGTCTTTCAATTTCAATTGCTTTTTGCAGGATTATCTTATCAATCGCTTTGATGGTTCGGCGGTTTTTTTTGGCCGCAGTTTCTAATCCATCAAGAATTAAATCAGCACTATAACCATATTCGAACCACGTATGGATTGTTTGCATTTCTAAAGGCGAAAGACTACGTCCAAATTCAAGTTGAATACGATTATAAACTTTTTCAATCTCACTTTGAATTTCTAAGTCTTCACCACGTTCTTTGCTTTTTTCATAATCAATTTGAAACTCTAAAACGAGCCGACTCCGTAAAGGGTTTAAACTTGTTTTCATCGTACCTTTATCATCTTTAAATTCTAAAAGCCCACGATTAATAAGTCTAACAAAAATGGCATCAAGGTTTTCAGTTGAAAAGTTCATCACTAATCCAAGCATTTCCGGCGTGACAAAGTCATTACCTTGAAGGATTAGATGATCAAGCATTAATAAAACAGCGAGTTCATCTTCTTTAATGAGCAAGCGCTTATAATATTCTAAAAGTAAAAAATGAAAGTCTAGGGCTGCAGGAATTCTATTCATGTTACTCCACCGTCACTGATTTTGCGAGGTTACGAGGTTTGTCAATGTTCGTACCTAACTCTAATGCTACATAATAAGCAAGGTATTGTCCAACAATTCCCATCGTTAAAGGTGATAAGTAATTTTTAGTGGTTGGGACAACGATTTTATCCCCTTCTTTTGATAAGGAGCGAGGTGAAATAATGTAGACCTTTGCGCCTCTTGCTTTTACTTCTTCAAAATTTGAGCGAATAGCTTCTGCTGTTAGCGGGTCACTGACAAAACCGATGACTGGAGATTCTTTTGTAATAAGTGCAATTGGTCCGTGCTTTAATTCACCACCGGCAAAAGCTTCACTATGTAAATAAGTAATTTCTTTGAGTTTTAACGAGGCTTCTAGGGCGACATCATGATCTAGACCTCGCCCTAAAAAATATACATCATGGGCTTTGGCAATGTCTTTAGCGACCAATTGAATATCTTCTTTTTGCTTCATGATTGCCTCTTGGGCTTTAATAACCGCGTAAAAGTCGCCGATTGAGTTGTGATTATCTCTGAGGGCGCCAATTAAAAGTGAAAATAATGTTACTTGGGCAGTGTAAGCTTTTGTTGAAGCAACAGACACTTCATAACCGGCATAAAGTAACAAGGTAAAATCAGAGAGACGATCTAACGTTGAACCTTTAGAATTTGTAACGGTAACAATTGTGCCCCCGCGTTCTTTAGCAATATCAACACAACGAATTAAATCAGCCGTTTCTCCCGATTGGCTTACAAAAATAAAAATTGAGTCTGGATCTGTTACATAAGGATAATATGCCCACTCACTGGCGACAAAGACATCGACATTTTTTCCGTAGTTGAAGAAATAGCGACGGGCAATAAGTGAAGCGTGATAACTGGTTCCGGCCGCAATGAATATTAGTTTTGGCGCCTTTTTAATCGTTTTGATGAGGTTTTTATCGAATAAATACTGACTACCATCATAATAATTATCAATTAACCTCCGCACAACTTGTGGTGATTCTTCAATTTCTTTTAGCATATAGTGAGGATAGCCCTCAAGCCCAAGATCATATTCGGCAATTTCAGTTTGATGGTAGGTTACCTCAAGTGGTTTACTACTTCCATCTTTAAAAACAACTAGTTCTTGTTTAGTAATATAGCCATATTGGCCGTCTAAAACCGTATAAAAATCAGTTGCTTCTTTAAACATCGGCATATAATCACTACCTAAATACATTCCTTCACTTCCGCGTCCGATCACGAGTGGTGAACGCATTTTTGCAAAGTATATATGTTCTTCGTCAGCCTTAAATAAAACCGCAAGTGCATAACTTCCCCGCACTTCTTTAAGCGTTTTCTGTATAGCCTGTAAGACACTTTGTTTATCCTTAAAATAATAATACTCAATTAAATTTGCAATGACTTCCGTGTCAGTATCGCTCTTAAAAACGTAGCCCTTATCGATTAATTTGGCTTTAAGCGTGCGAAAATTATCAATAACGCCATTATGAACAATTGAAAAAACGCCGTTCATACTGTTTTGTGGGTGGGCGTTTTTAACCGAAGGTTCACCATGTGTTGCCCACCTTGTGTGACCGACACCAACACTGACTGCAGGTTCGTTTTCAACAGCTTTTTCGAGTAAATCTACCCCACCCTTAACCCTGATTAAATCAATTTTTCCATTATTAACAAGCGCAATTCCTGCCGAATCATAACCGCGATATTCTAATGATTTTAGTCCTTTAATGATGTATTCTTTGACATCTTTAGAAGTTATTCCTCCGACAATACCACACATATTTGCTCCTTTTACGACCTATAATATATTAACTATTTTACGCTAATTTTGAACTATATAATATGAATTCACTTATAATCTGAGATATTTTTTAATTTCCCAGTCCGAAACAACCACGCGGTATTCATCCCATTCTTGCTCTTTTGCTAAAATGTATTTGTTATAAGTATGATCCCCTAATGTTTCCAACATCAGCGGATCCCGCTTAAATTCCTTGATTGCATCTTTAAGATTTTCCGGAACGTTTTGAATTCCTTGCGTTTCTCTTTGTTCCCTTGTTAGAGTATAAATATTATCGTTTACTGGTGGAATCAAGTCATAATCACCCGTGATGCCGTCGAGCCCGCTTGTTAAAATAACTGCCAAAGCTAAGTATGGATTAGCCGCTGAATCAACACTTCTAATCTCGGCTCTTGTCGCTTGTCCTCTGACAGCCGGGATTCTTATTAAAGAACTACGATTGGCATCACTCCAACAAGCATAAACTGGCGCTTCATAACCGGGAATTAAACGCTTATATGAATTAACAATAGGATTAGTAATAAGCGTGAAGGAGCGAGTATGTTTTAAAATACCTGTCACCCATTTTCTCGCCGTTAGTGATAATTTCATTGGGTCGTTTTCATCAAGAAAGATATTATTTCCAGCTAAATCCGCAAGTGAGCAATTAGTATGCATTCCGCTCCCGCTGACACCCGCTAAAGGTTTTGGCATAAAAGAGGCAAATAGATTATGGCGACGTGCAACAACTTTGACGACTTGTTTAAAAGTCTGAACGTTATCACACGCAGTCACAACATCGGCGAATTTAAAGTTAATTTCATGTTGTCCGGCTGCGACTTCGTGGTGACTAGATTGCACAACAAAGCCAAGTTTTTCTAATTCTAGAGCGATATCGCGGCGGGCATTTTCCGCTCCATCGATTGGCGCCATATCAAAATATCCGCCACTATCATTTGGTTGTAGTAATGGTTTTCCGTCTGCATCCATTTTAAAAAGAAAGAATTCGGGTTCAAAGCCTATATTCAAGGTCGCGAAACCCGCATCATTCATCTTTTTTACAGCACGTTTTAATATATAACGGGGATCGCCTGGAAAAGGCTTGCCGTAATGTGTATAAACATCACAAATTAATCTTGCAACTTTACCATAACTTAACTCTTCAAAAGGAAGAATTAGCCAGGTGTCAAAATCTGGTCGAAGGTACATGTCGGCTTCTTTAATCCGAACAAAGCCTTCAATTGAAGAACCGTCAAAAATGATTTTGCCATTTAAAGCATCCTCTAATCTATTTAGAGGAATTTCAACTGCTTTGATCGTTCCTAGGATATCTGTGAATTGAAGTTTAATATATCGAACGTTTTCTTTTGTAGCAATTTCAAGAATTTTGGTCTTTGTGAACTTTGACATAATTTATTTCTCCCAAAATTATTTTACGCCTGTTTCTTGAATTTCTATCTAAATATTTTTCCAAAACATAAAAAAACACACCTATAGTGTGCAAATAAGCAAAATATTTTCGAATTAGACTACTTTTTAGTTTCTCTTTATATATTTTATTTGATAAATATCGAGTAGTTTCTGTGCTTTTTCTTCATCTATTTTATACATTTTACTAATTTCAAAGTCAACTTTTTCTTGATTTAGGTTGTCTAAAAGTGGGACATTTGTCACGATTGCGTTACTTAATTCAGTTTCAATTTCAAAATCTAGTTTTAGTTTAAACCTTAGTGCTCTAATAATCCTAAGGGGGTCCTCTTCTAGTCGTTTATTTGGTTCACCGATTACTCTAAGAGTCTTGGTTTTTAAATCTTTTAAACCTTCGCAAAAATCATAGACCTTCATGCTCCGGTCTAAGTAGAGCGCATTAACGGTAAAGTCACGGCGAACATAATCAAGTTCAAGCGATTTAACAAATTTAATTTCCCGGGGATGACGGAAATCAACGTAGGCTTCTTCCGTTCTTAGCGTTGTCACTTCTACTCTATATAGATCATAGTGGAAGGAGACAGTCCCATATTTTGCAAAGCGATAATTGGCATCAGGCAAAAATTCCTTAGTTTCTTCAGGAGTTGCATCAGTACAGAGGTCAATGTCACTGGTTGGCACTTTTAAAAGATAGTCGCGAACTGAACCACCGACTAAATATAATTTATAACCGTATTTGGCATAAACATCTGCTAAGTTTGAAAATACTTCGAGAAATTCCATGTCTAAAGTATATCATTTTTAACCGTACCTTTGAGCAAAAAGCCAAAAAGAAAATGGAGCTTTCGCTCCATCGTCTTATTGAACTTTACTTTTTAAAATTTTTGAAGGTTTGAAGACGATCGTTCTTCCGCCAGGAATAATTATTTCTTCGCCCGATTGTGGGCTGATTCCTTTGCGTTCTTTACGTTGTCTTACTTCAAATCCACCGAATCCGGAGAGTTTAACTGTGTCTCCATCAACTAGTGCGGTCTCGAAGGCATCGAGCATAGCATTGACAGCTTCTTCGGCTTCTTTTTTGGAAAGCCTTGCTTTTTCAGCAACGACTAAAATCAGATCTGCTTTGTTCACTAAATTATCCTCCTGAACAATTAATACTTCTTATTTATAAAATAACATAATCGCTTAAGTTCGACAATACCAAAGATTAATCTTCACTTATCAACGGACGGTTCATTAACTGTAAAATTTGCTTACTTGGGGGTGTTTGTTCGTAAATAACTGAGTAAATTGCGTCAATTATTGGCGTCTTTATTCCAAGCGATTTTGCAACTTCGTGGACGATTTTTGCGGTCCTCACACCCTCGACTGTTTTGGTGTTTTCACGCATGAACTTTTCCGCTCCATCTTCGCTACCGATTTGAAATCCAGCTTGGAAGTTTCTAGAGTGTTTAGAGTTACAAGTAACGATCAAATCACCTAACCCAGTTAAGCCCATATAAGTCGACATCTCGCCCCCAAAATGAGTCCCGAATCTGACCATTTCGGCAAGGCCCCGAGTGATGAGAGCCGCACGGGCGTTATCACCATATCCTAGACCGGCTAAGATTCCGCTTGCAATTGCAATTGCGTTCTTATAGGCGACACCGAGTTCAGCCCCAACTTCATCGGTTTGTGTATACACGCGTAAATAATCATTAGCAAATAATTGTTGAATTAATTCTGCATGTTTGATATTTAAACTTGTCGCGGTAATCGTTGTTAACATTCTAATCACAACTTCTTCAGCATGACTTGGACCAATCAAACTGACAACACCAGCTAGATGATCTTCGCTTATACATTCACGTATAACATCACTAATGCGCATAACTTTTTCTGTATCAAAACCTTTAGCAGTATTAACAAATAATGCCTTTTTGCTGATGTTATTATTAATATTATCTAGAAGTGAGCGCATCACAGCGGTTGGAACTGAGATGATAAAAATGTCGCTAAAGGCAATTGCATCTTTAATGTTTGTCGTTGCTTTTATGTGTGAGTTTAAGAATACTTCTTTACCAAAATAAAAACTATTTTGGTGATTGTTATTTATATCATTAATTTGCTCTTGGCTGATTCCATAGATTAAAACATCATGACCATTATCGGTCAAGACTTGACCTAGAGCTGTACCCCAAGTTCCTGAACCAAATATCGTAACATTCATTTATTTTCGCTCCCTTAAGATAATTTTTATTGGTGTCCCGTCAAAGTTAAAACTATCCCGTAATCTATTTTCTAAATAACGTTTATATGAGAAATGCATGTAGCTGGGATCATTAACAAATAAGACAAAGGTCGGTGGCTTTACTGCGACTTGATTAGCGTAGTAAATTTTGAGTCTTCCACCATTGAAAAGTGGCGTTTCATTCATGATTTGAGCATCTTGAATAATACCATTAAGAGTGTTGGTTGGAATGCGGAGATTGTATGCTTGTTCAACGAAATCAATACTATTAAAAATCTCATGGATTCTGGTTTTATTAAGAGCACTAACGAAGACAATTGGAGCATAGTCCAAAAACTTAAATTCATCACGAATTTTTTTTCTATATTCATCCATTGTTTTTTCGGTTTTTACGACTGCGTCCCATTTATTAACAACAATGATGATTGCTTTTGATTCATCGGTCGCATAACCAACGACGTGTTTGTCTTGTTCTCTTATGCCGGCAACTGGATCAATGAGGAACAAAACAACGTCTGCCCGTTCAATTGCTCGAAAGGCTCGAAGGGCGGCGTAGCGATCAATATCTTCATAAATTTTGCCGCGTTTTTTTAAACCGGCGGTATCAATTACGACATAATCTTTCCCATTACGAACAAAAGGAGTATCAACCGAGTCCCGTGTTGTTCCTGAAATTTCACTAACAATAACCCGTTCTTGGTTTAAAATCGCGTTAACGAGACTTGATTTTCCGACGTTAGGTTGACCAATAATACAAAATGTAGTTTCATCGCTTTCAACTTTCTTCTTTTCAGGCGGTAGGTTTTGGACAATACGGTCTAATAAATCACCAATTCCGACCCCATGCTCACCACTAACAGGTAAAGGTTCACCTAAACCAAGGCGGTAAAAGTCACTAACGCCACCAGCATGCTCGCCTTCGTCAACTTTATTAACGGCAACGATGACCGGTTTTTTTACCCTATAGAGCATTTTTGCAACTTCAACATCTTCGTTGCTCACCCCTAAATAACCGTCCGTGACAAAGACGATTACATCGGCTTCTTTAATGGCCAATTCTACTTGAGCTCTAATTTGTGCTTGAAAGGGGGCGTTTTCAATTTCAATACCGCCAGTATCAATCACGTTAAAAGTTCTCGTCAACCATTCAGCCTTGCCATACATACGATCACGGGTGACCCCCCGTTGATCATCAATAATAGCTTTTCTTTGACCAATTAACCGATTAAAAATCGTTGATTTTCCAACATTAGGACTACCGACTAACGCAACAACTCCCATATTAGAGCCCTACCTTTTCATGTACTAATTTAAGTACAGCTTCGACAACTTCTTCAATTGTCATTTCGTTTGTATCTAATAAAATCGCATCACTTGCTTGACGAAGTGGGGCAAAATCACGGTGCGAATCAATATAATCTCTTTTTGCTAATTCTTCAGCAATGCTAGTGAGCGAAATATCAATGCCTTTTTCCGCATTTTCTTTATAGCGGCGAAGTGCTCTGGTTTCAACAGAGGCAACTTGAAATACTTTAAGTTGCGCATTTGGTAAGACATATGTGCCAATATCACGCCCATCCATCACAACTGATTGATATTTTGCCATTGCTCTTTGTTGTTCAACAAGTGCAAGCCGAATTGGTTTATAACTGGCAATGTAACTTACATTACCGGAAACAAAAGGTTCGCGAATTTTTTTGGTAACATCAACATCGTTTACAAAGACATCATTACTATTCGTAAGTCTGATTGTAGTTGAATCAATGATACTGCAGGATTCTTCCGCATTTTGCGGGTTGAGTCCTTTTTCAAGTACCGCCCATGTGAATGCACGATACATTGCCCCAGTATCAATGTAGGTAAACCCTAATTTTTTAGCCACTAATTTGGCAATTGTGCTTTTACCTGCTGCGGCAGGGCCATCAATTGCAATCGCGATATGTTGTTTTTTCATGATAAACTCCGATACAAGAAAATAAATAAAATAATAAGTAGGGTCAACACGAGACCGCTACTAAGTGTGATAGTAACAATTTGAACTAAAGTTTTTATTCTTCGTTCACGTTCACGAAGAAGTTTGACTTCACCAGTCGGATCTTCTCTTCGTTCAATCTCTTTGAGAATCATATCTGCATTTAATGACGTTGTGGTGTTTACTTGACTCTTTTTAGCTTCTTTTATTGTTGCAGCTTGAAATTGAGTTGAATCAATCCCCACCTCTACATCCTTCATCTTACTGATTTGTTTGCGGTAGCTAGCATATTTGCTAGTCCGACTCATCGCTTTTTTACTCATATTTTCACACCCTTTATATTAATATAAAATGACCGAAATTGATACATTAAACCCGGGTATATTATTTAAACAACGTTTTTATATTAAAAAAAATATGATTACGTAATTTCGGTGTTTACTAAAATGGCTCGAGAGTCTATAATATGTTTGCAAGAATAGGAGGAAATTATGGCTAAAAAAGTAAAAATTATTAAAGAACAATGTATCGGGTGTGGTGCATGTAACGCAATTAGTGCTGATGTTTTTGATTGGGATGATGACGGAACAATGAAAGTTGTTTTGGCCGAAGTCGAAGGAGACTTAGCTGATCTCGCCGTTGAAGCTGAAGCCGCCTGCCCAACAACCGCTATTGTTATTGAATAATTAACAAACTCGTAAAGAAAAAAGATGCATCGCATCTTTTTTTGTTTGCCTTAAATTAGATTCTTTCCACTACGCGTTTTGTACTCTTATAAACGAGGAGTGTAATTACGATTACAATCGCATTCTTAATGAGGTTGAATGGTGGGATAATTGAAATAAATGCATCCTTGGTAAATGGAATATGACCACCAAAGAACATGGAATTATATAAATCATAAACTAGATAGAAATTAACTATCGTCGCGACCCCGATTTGGACTAAATTTGCGATTACAAGCGCACCGATTGCATTTGAAAATTTACGATTTTGTTTGTAAATAAATGCCGCAGGAAGTATAAAGGCTAATGAATAAATTAGATCCGCGAGCTCGCCAACAAAGGCGGTCGAAGTGAATGGTAATTTTACCAACGTTCGAATAATTAATACAAGTGAGCCGGCGATAGGTCCATATGCAAATCCCGCAATAAGTGCAGGCACCTCATCAATATGGATATTCAAAAAGCCGAACTGACCAGGAAAAATTGGAAAGTTAAATGGTGGAACGGGGATAACGTAGAAAATTGCGGAAATTCCCCCGAAAATTGCGACTCTTGCAATAAGTTTAGTCCAGGCTCGACTCTTTTTTTGCTTTCTTTCGATGCTCACTTGTACAACTTCTTGTCCCTCTTGTTGTTTGATGGTCTTATTTCTCTTCATAATGTCCTCCTAAAAAAGAAAATCCCTAGTAATTCAGGGATTGAGGTGATGAAAAATAAAAAAACGCTTCTTTCATCCAGACTTTAACTGTCGCCACTGGAATCTAACCAGTTCTGCTTTCGCTCGCGGGGTATACCGCCGGTGAGGATTTACACCTCGCCCTGAAGACAATTTAATTATATAAACTTTTAATTGTATTTGCAACCAATAAGCAGACAATTAGAGAATTTATTCTCGAATGAATACTTTATATGCTTCTTCCTTACTAATTTGCTTATATTCGCCTATTTCTAAATCACCTAATGACAATGAAGAAATCTTTTCGCGGTGTAAAGCGATGACGGCAAACCCTAATTGTTCGAAAAAGCGACGGACAATACGTTTGCGGCCTTCATGAATTGTTAGTAAGACTTTCTCGTTATGAAACAAAAGTTCATCAACTTCGACTAATCTTTCGTCAACAATGACCCCATCATTAATTTGGGCAATCGCTTTACTATCAAAACGACGATTTAGCGTCGCGATATAAGTTTTATATATATTGTTTGATGGATGCATAATCTTATCGGCATACTCACCATCATTAGTAAGGACAATCAGCCCAGTTGTTTGATAATCTAAACGGCCAACAGAAAATAGCCGTTGATCAATGTGTTCAAAGGACTCATAAATAGTTTTACGACCTTGAGGGTCACTTTTTGTCGAGATTGTATCAAGTGGTTTATTAAAGATGTAGTAGACCTTATCTTCAACAGAAAGTAATCTATCTTCAAATCTTACTTCATCATCCGCGCTAACTTTAGTGCCTAAAGTAGTCACAACCTCGCCGTTAACTTTGACTTTACCTGCAAGTATCAAATTTTCAGCTTCTCTTCTGGAGGCCACTCCTGCCATTGCAAGATATTTTTGTAATCTAATTTCCATAATGTTTTTTTATTACTTTCAAAAATTTTTGTTTTTCTTCCTTTGTTTTAAAGGAGATATTTATCGTATTATCACTTTCTTCAAGGATGAAACCAGGTTCGACCGCCGTCTTATTGTTTTTAATCATCAATACTTTTTGCTCTAACTGGCGAACAGTAAGACCTTCTTTTTTTGTATATTCTGCGAGTTCAATTGCAATATTTTCTGGCAGGGTAATCAATGTTCTCGCATGGCCAAAGTCAAGTTTACCTTTAATTACATCATTAACGATTTGATCTGGTAAATTAAGCATTCGCATAATGTTCGTGACTTGTGGGCGAGAAATCTTAGTGAGTTGAGCTAATTGTTGCTGAGTATATTTGTACTCTTTAGCGAGCGAAGAAAAAATAAGTGCAAGTTCAATTGGATTGACACTATGCTCATCGCGCGCAATTGTTAGCATGATGAGCAAAGTTTCTTCATCACTAAAATTTGCAACGATAACGTGAATTTGATCGATGTCACTAAGTCTAGCGGCATAAAGTCTTTTACGTCCAACCACAACTTCATAATGGTCTTTTTTAGGACGAACAATTAGAGGCTCAATAAATGATTTATTATTATATGCATTAATCAAAACTTCTAATTGTTTTTGACTATATTTAATTCGTTTTAGAAAGACACTATCATCAATTTGGTCAACATTAACCAGTCGGTTTGGTAATACCTTATATTCTTTTTCAAGCTGATAAAGAATATTTGAGCCGGAGTATTTTCCGACTAAATCGCTTAGCTTTTCAGCTAAAACTTTCTTATCCTTTTTGCTCATGCTCGATGATCTCTTTCGCTAAATTTAGATATGCGATGCTGCCTGAACTAGTTGGGCGGAATAGATTAACTGGTAGTCCGCGGGCACTAGCCTCGGCGACGCTAATATTACGGGGAATTTGTGTTAAAAAAGTCGACTCCTTAAAAAGTCCGCGTATTTCTTGGGAAATTTCAATTCCTAAACGAGTTCTTGAATCAAACATTGTTAGTAGAAATCCTTCGATTCCTAGTTTAGTATTGTATTCACCTTGAACTTGTTTGATTGTTGCCAACACTTGGGCGACAGCATCAAGTGCAAAATATTCACACTGCACCGGAATAAGCACACTATCGGCGGAAACGAGCGCATTAATTGAAAGCATTCCTAGTGAAGGAGGGCAGTCTATAATCATGTAGTCATAGCTTTTCTTTATGTGTCCTAATAAGTTTAAAAGTGTGAAATAGGGATGCTCTTCACGTTTAGACAATTCAACATCCATTCTGGAAAGCACTAGACTTGAAGGTAAGATATCAAGATTTTTCATCACCGTCTTTTTGATAATACGGTTAACATCAATGCCATGAAAAAAACCATCAAAAATGGTGTTTTTTAACATTGAACTATCAAGACCTAGACCACGGCTAGCATTAGCCTGTGGATCCATATCAACTAAAAGTACTCGTCGATTAAAGTGGGCAAGGGCACTAGAAAGATTAATCGAAGTTGTTGTTTTTCCAACGCCACCTTTTTGATTTGCAATCGCAATGATTTTGCGTTTCATCTACAAAGGTTTCCTTTTAATCAGTGCGTAATTGCGGGGGTATTTGTCGCTTGTTGCTTTTAATTTAAGGAAAACAAGGTTGAGTCTAAGCGAATTATCTGAGGGCAAATAGGCCTTATCACTTTTAACTAATTTTGCGCTTAATGTTTTTAGGGCATGTTTACTATCTTCAACTTCATCATCGCCACTTGGTCCTTTTAAGGCAATAAAGATTCCATCAACCTTAACGTAAGGAATTGTCAACTCTAAAATGATTGGAAGTTGAGCGACAGCACGCGCAACGACTACATCAAAACCTTCACGAAATGAGTGATCTAACTCTTCAGCGCGTTTATTGATAATTGTGACTTTTTTAAGATTCAGTCTATTCACAACTTCTTCAAGGAATGTACACCTTTTCGTCGTTGGTTCCACTAAAAATAAATCGAGCTCCGGGAAAACAATTTTAAGCGGCAGTCCGGGAAAACCAGCGCCAGTCCCAACGTCTAGAACTCTTTGTTCGGCAAAACTATGAGTTCTAATAAGCAAGAGGCTATCATAAAAATGCTTTTCCATGAACTCATCTTTATGTAACGCCGTCAGATTAAACTTTTCATTCCACTCAGCGAGTAAGTCACTATACAGTGAAAAATCATCAACCATTTTTGGAGTTAATGTGATGTTGAACGTTTCTAAAAGTTTTTGTATTTGATTAATTTCCATTATTGTTATAGCGCTTAATATGAATCATCAAGATTGTAATATCACTGGGATTAACACCACTGATACGCTTAGCTTGTCCAATTGTTGTCGGCTTGACACGATTAAGTTTTTGCCGTGCTTCGATACGAAGACCATCAAGATGTAAATAATCAAGGGTGGTTGGCACAGGATAATCTTCAAGCTTTTGAAACTTTTGAGCTTCGGCCTCTTGCTTTGCAATATAGCCCTCATATTTTACCATAACTTCTAGTTGAAATATACCGGTAATATCTAAATTAAGTGCGGCTAATTCAGGAATGAACTCGGCGATTTTTTCATAAGCAACATTAGGTCTTTTAACTAACTCAAAGGCTGACATCCCACCATTAAATGATGGATAACCAACACTTTCTAGGTATAAAGTGAGTTTTTTATCAATACCAAAATAATGTTTTCTCAATATGTTTTTAGCGATTTCTATTTTTTCTAATTTGGTTAGAAAATTTTTATAACGTTCTTCGGAGATAAGCCCAATTCTAAAACCATCTGCAGTTAGTCTTATATCAGCATTATCATGGCGAAGTAAAAGACGATATTCCGCCCTTGAAGAAAGGAGACGATATGGTTCGCTTGTGCCTTTTGTTACTAAGTCATCAATCATGACACCAATATATGATTGGTCCCGTCTTAAAATAAGTGGTTCTTGTCCGCGTATTTTTAAAACAGCATTAATTCCCGCCATCAGTCCAAGCCCGGCTGCTTCTTCATATCCGCTTGTGCCAATAATTTGACCAGCAGCATAAAGACCACTATATTTCTTTAACTCTAGCGTCTTCTTAAGTTGGAGTGGATCAAAACTATCATATTCGATCGCGTAGGCATATTTAAGAATCACAGCGTTTTCAAGTCCCGGTAATGAGCGGACCATTTTTTCCTGAATATCTTCAGGCATGCTAGTTGAAAAACCTTGAAGGTACATGGAGTTAGAATCTCTAGATTCTGGCTCGATAAACAATTGATGACGTTCTTTATCCGCAAAACGGACAACCTTATCTTCAATACTTGGGCAATATCTTGGCCCAGTCCCTGTCACAAAACCGCCATACATCGCTGAGTCATTAAGATGCTCATTGATAATTTTATGGGTTTCGGGTTGGGTATATATTAAGTGACAAAGCACTTGTTCTTCAAGCGTAATGTAACGGTCTTTTGTGTAAGAAAAGTTTAGATAACCAACGTGTCCATACTCTGGTTGCATTTTAGAAAAATCAATCGATTCACGGCTAATTCGTTGGGGAGTTCCAGTTTTAAGTCTAAAAAGATCAAAGCCCATTTTGCTTAAAAATGGTGATAATCCTTTCGAAGATTTTTCACCTTCAGGACCAGATTCTTTGGTAGTGTGCCCTACTAAAACGGCCGATTCCATATAAGTGCCGGTCGTTAAAATAACGGCCTTGGCAAATATTTCTTGTCCATCTCCAAGGCGAACACCAAAAACAGTTTGCTCATCATGCAGGATTTCGGTCACCATTGATTCTTGAACTTTGAGATTTTCCGTATTTAAAATAACTTCTTGTACGTAAGCAGGGTAGCGAATCTTGTCGGCTTGTGACCTTAAGCACTGTACCCCTGGACCTTTACCAGTATTTAACATCTTAATTTGCAGAGGATCATGATCAGCAAAAATACCCATCATTCCCCCAAGTGCATCAATTTCACGAACGACAATTCCTTTTGCCGAACCACCGATACTGGGGTTACATGGCATATTGGCAATTTTTTTAATGTTTAAAGTAAGGAGTAAGGTCTTTACACCCATATGGGCACTTGCAAGCGCTGCTTCAACGCCAGCATGTCCGCCCCCAACTACGATAACGTCATATTGGTAGTTCATTAACCAACAGAACCTTCCATATCAAGTTTGATAAGTCGGTTAAGTTCGAGTGCATATTCCATTGGTAATTCACGGCTAAATGGTTCGATAAAGCCCATGACTATCATTTGTGTCGCATCTTCTTGAGTAATGCCGCGACTCATTAAATAGAAAAGTTGATCTTCGTTAATTTTGCTAACTGTGGCTTCATGTTCAATATAAGATTGGTTGTTTTCAATCATATTAATCGGAATTGTGTCACTCTTAGAGAAACTATCCAGCAGAAGTGTATCGCATTCAACGTGGGTAACAGAGTTAATCGCATTTTTTGTGTGCCTAACTTTACCGCGGTAATTAACCGTTCCGCCCCCATGAACTATTGATTTTGAAATAATTGTGGAAGAAGTGTTTGGCGCGAGGTGAATCATTCGTGCGCCAGCATCTTGAATTTGACCGTGCCCGGCGACTGCAATCGAAATGGTTGTGCCTTTAGCCCCGTCGCCAGCAAGAATGCATGAAGGATATTTCATGTTAATTAAACTACCAATATTTCCATCAATCCATTCCATATGGGCTTTTTCAAGTACAAGTGCTCTTTTAGTCACAAGGTTAACAATGTTGTTTGACCAGTTTTGAATGGTGGTATAGCGACATCTCGCATTTTTATGGACGATAATTTCAACTACAGCTGCGTGAAGTGATTCTTCACTATAAATAGGCGCAGTACAGCCTTCGACATAATTAACATCAGCACCTTCATCAACAATTATGAGTGTTCTCTCAAATTGACCCATTTTTACCATGTTAATTCTAAAATAAGATTGTAATGGTTTATCAAGTTTGACGCCTTTAGGCACATATATAAATGAGCCCCCACTCCAAACAGCTCCATTAAGCGCTGAAAATCTATTGTCGCTAAAAGGTACAACAGTATTGAAGTACTTTTTGAATAATTCAGGATGTTGTTTCAATGCTTCATCAGTTGAAAGGAAGATAACGCCCTTTTCAACAACTTCTTCAAGCATATTATGGTAGACAACCTCACTATCATATTGGGCAGCAGCACCTGCTAAGTATTTTTGTTCAGCCTCAGGCAGTCCAAGTTTTTGGAAGGTGGCCTTAATTTCATCAGGAACATCATCCCAATCACGTGCTTCGTTTTGACTAACGCGGTTAAAATAAGTATAACTATCAAATTTAACAACACTTAAATCGGGACCAAAAGTTGGTTCCTCACTATCTTTAAATGCTTGATAAGCCTTAAGTCTAAACTCAAGCATCCATTGAGGTTCTCCCTTGAATTCACTTATTTTTCTGACTACATCTTCACTTAATCCAACGCCAGTTTGCGCTTCGGACCTTTGGCTATCATGAAAGCCATATTTATATTTTTCAAATTGTAAATCTTCCATTATTTGTGTTCATCTCCTTTGGGCGTAATTAGACCTTTCGCACCGTGCCACCCAATTAGTGCACATTTAAGTCGTGAAGGTTGTTTTGATGTATTAATGAAAACAATTGCCTCATCTAGTACTTCATCATTAAAAGGTAATTCATCGAGCATTAGCTCATATTGTTTAATAATGTATTGGGCTTCTTCTAGTGTCTTGCCAATAAGTAATTCGCTCATCACTGAGGTCGAAGCAGTCGAAATTGTACAACCGACACCGTCCCAAGCACAATCAACAATCACATTGTTTTCAATCAAGACAAAAACATTAATATCGTCGATACAACTACTGCTGTTCATATGAACTTTAAGATAACGGGAATCATTAACCGTACGCTTATTGCGAGGATTTTCGTAGTGACTCATAATAATTTGACGCATTAATGCGGGTTCAATTAAAGTAGGCATCGAGAAAGTCTCCTCCCATTTTACAAGCTTCAACAAATTCATCTATATCTTCTTTAGTCGTGTATAAATACATACTCATACGTATTGTTGCGTGCGTTTTTAAAAAGTCAGTGAGAATTTTAGCACAATGTTGTCCGCTTCTGACCGCGATCCCCCGTGAGTTAAAATATGTGGCTGCGTCTTGGGCAAAGACATCTTTTAAATTCATCGTAATAATGCCAGCTTCGGCATGCTCATTATAAATAATCACATTATCTAATTTTTTAAGTTCTGTGATTGCATACGCTCTTAATTTCTCTTCATGTGCGACAATGTTTTCCATCCCAACCGCTTCAAGATATTCGATTGCCTTTTTAAAACCGAAAATTCCTTCAAGGTTTAGCGTTCCGGCTTCAAATTTCACGGGTGGAAGTAATAAGTCAATATCACCACACATATCAAATCTTGCACTCATGCCACCACCCATCATTAATGGATCCATTTTTTCAAGCAAATGATACTTTCCAAACAATATGCCAATCCCTGTCGGGCCAAGCATTTTGTGAGCACTAAAAGATAAAAAATCAATATCTAAATCAACAACATCGGTGGCAAAATGTGGAACTGATTGTGCGCCATCGACAACAATTAGTGCGCCAAATTCATGGGCAATCTTACTTATTTCCTTTAAATCAATTACGAATCCCATCACATTAGTTACATGGGCAACCGCGACAATTTTAGTTTTGTGCGAGATAACCTTACGAAGATTTTCTGGAGTTAAACGTCCTTCTTCATCTAGGGGAATATAGTTAACTTTAGCCCCCGTGTGTTCGCTTACTTTAAACCAAGGAAGCACATTTGATGCGTGTTCTGCTTGGGTAATTAAGATTTCGTCATCTGCTTTTAAATGTTTAATTCCATATCCATACGCCACTAGATTTATTGACATTGAAGTCCCACTGGTGAAAATGACTTCATCGCTTTTACTATTGATAAACTTAGCAACGGCCGCTCTAGTTTCTTCGACTTTAACATCTACTTCATACGCAGTTTGATAATCGCCCCGATGGCTATTTGAAGTACAATTTGTAAGGTATTCGCTCACTCCATCGATAACACTTTGTGGTTTAAATGTAGTTGAGGCACTATCAAGAAAGATCAATCTTTTCCCGTTAACTTTACGTTTCAACATCGGAAAATCTTGTCTTATTTTTGCAAAATCAACCATTACAGTGCCTCCTCAAGCGTCACGTGTAGTTTGTCGGCAAT
>Ga0265295_1002722_pt1 | contig 27122 bp, 20 predicted proteins | sample Munlansysbiofilm_FD_192503 | JGI IMG/M metagenome (GOLD analysis project Ga0265295, IMG submission 192503) | Leachate microbial communities from a municipal landfill in Southern Ontario, Canada - Methane capture system biofilm | ecosystem: Engineered > Solid waste > Landfill > Unclassified ... | reverse complement strand
GATAGAGTGACAAAATATGAGCCTATCTATTTTGTCAAGAATTATTTGCAGATTTCAAAAACTACTTTTTGATCCTAAATGCTCTTACTTTTTAACCAGACCCTGAGGATTATGTGCAAAGGTCTTAATATCTGCGTTCTGATGTCAAGAAAAATCAGCCGGCGTTGCCGCTTGTGAGGATTTGCCCCGCATCGTCTGGCCAAATTGCCCGGCTAAACATTGGAAATTCACTGGCTCCGGTTATCAATACACTTCATCCGTAATGATTCCGTATTTGTACCGTATCGATAAGAGGAGCCAAGAAAGAAATGTATTGACAGTATTGCTTTGCCTGGCATTGTTTACGTACTGATTGTAACTGCATTTAATCATGGAAGTTAGGTATTTTTAAGTCATTTAGATTGGCTTAAGGTTTTCAGACAACAGGTTTCACGCCGCGCCCAATCGCTGATTGGTCCATGTCTTTCCGGTTGCAAGTAATTACAACGGGTACACTTCTGTTTATAAGTCCCATCAATTTGAGCAATTACCATTGTTTGGAACCAATTCAAGGAGAAGTAAGATGAATAAACAGCTTTTTCGGGTAGCATTGGTCTTGGTGGCAGTCACTGCCATCGGGATTTTTGGCTGCTGTCCGCCCACGGAACCTGATGATCAGACGGTCACCACACCCGTTTTCAGCCCCGTGCCCGGAACCTACGCGGATCCACTGAGTGTCAGCATCAGCTCTGCCACCACCGGAGCGACGATCGTATACACTACAGATGGCAGCGATCCTGTCGCAAATTCCACGGTGTACGCCAGCCCTATTCAGATTGCCGTTTCAACCACCTTCAAAGCAAAAGCTCTCAAACAGGGCCTGACAGACAGCGCGATCGCCAGCGCGACTTATACCATCATCGACGCTCCCGACCAGATGGTCTATGTTCCCGGCGGCACTTTCATCATGGGCAATACCCTCGGAGGTGGGGTTGCCAATGAACTGCCGACCCACAGCGTTACCCTGAACCCTTTCTATATCGGCCAATACGAGGTCACGCAGGCCGAATACGAGGCGATAATGGCTTCCAATCCTGCCCATGATCACGGTTTGGGAGATGATCACCCGGTTTACTATGTTACTTGGTACAACGCCCTGAAATATTGCAATCTGCGCAGTCTGGCAGAGGGTCTTACTCCCTGTTACACGATCAGCGGATATACCGACCCAAATGACTGGGGAGAGGTACCCAACTACAACAACGATACTTGGAACGCCGCCATTTGCAACTGGGACGCCGACGGTTACAGATTACCCACTGAAGCTGAATGGGAGTACGCGGCCAGGGGCGCCACCAACGATCCGGATCGTCTCTATGCCGGATCTGATGACATCAACGCCGTGGCCTGGTATTCCTTTAATTCTGGCTCTGCCACGCATCCCATGGGAGCAAAAGCTCCAAACGGCATCGGCGCTTACGATATGAGCGGTAATGTTTGGGAATGGTGCTGGGATTGGTTTTCCGACAGTTGGTATAGCATCAGTCCCGGCAACAATCCAACCGGGCCCGACAGCGGTTCCATGCGGCTGCTGCGTGGAGGAGGATGGGAAAGCGGTCCAGGTATTTGCCGGATCACGTATCGCCGTTCCTACTATCCTTATGGAAGCCAGAACGGCTTCGCCGGCTTCCGGGTCTGCAGGACAATCCAGTAAACTAATATGCAAACACCATGAAAAAGACAATATTGACCCTCTATTTCATTCTGTTCTGCCTGTTTCTGCTGGCTCAAATTGTGCCTCAAAACCTGATTATCACGAGAGATGGCAATTCTGTTGAACTCACATGGGATGAAGTATCCGGCGCCGATCATTACAATATCTACCGCTCCATCATTCCCGATGCCGACGTTTGGGGAGAACCTGTTGCGCAGGTATCCGAGCCATTCCATTCAGAGATTGCCAGCCCAGACAAATATTTCTACCGCGTGACCGCTGTGGATCTATCAGACGGACAATTTGCTTATGTCCCCGGTGGCACCTTCATCATGGGCGATACAATTGATGACGGAATAGGAAACGAAATTCCCGCCCACAGCGTGACACTGAGTTCATTCTTTATCGGCAAGTATGAAGTCTCCCAATCTGAATATTCGGCGATCATGGGCTCCAATCCAGCATCTGGTTATGGTGTGGGAGACAACTATCCCGTGTATGAGGTTTCCTGGTATTCGATGCTGAAATACTGCAATCTGCGCAGCCTGGCGGAAAACCTCTCCCCTTGCTACACAATCAGCGGCTCCACCAACCCCGCGGATTGGGGCATCGTGCCGGGTTCCAACAACGCCACCTGGAACATCGCCATCTGCAACTGGAACGCCAACGGCTATCGCCTGCCCACAGAGGCGGAATGGGAATACGCCGCGAGAGGGGCAACCACCAGCCCGGATTATCTCTATGCGGGTTCAAACAGCATCAATGCAGTGGCCTGGTATTATGATAATGCCGGCGGCTCCAGCCATCCTGTGGGGACAAAGGCTCTCAACGGCATCGGGACCTACGACATGAGCGGAAACCTATGGGAAGTATGCTGGGATTGGTATTCCACCAGCTATTACGGCAGCAGTCCCAGCAACGATCCAACCGGTCCTGTCAGCGGTACATACCGGGTGAAGCGCGGCGGCGGCTGGTTTCATACGGACTTCTACAGCCGGGTAGCTAATCGCACCAACTTCTACCCCAGCGGCAACACCCGCTATGACGGCTTCCGCCTCTGCAGAACAGCCCAGTAATACCATGGCTTCTTACCTTTTTCATGATCAATGCAGGTATGGATTTGCCGATCAAGTACTTAAAACCCCTTTTTCCCTTGACTGCACAGGCGAATGTTGTTTAGTGTGACCTGACCTCACAAACAGCATAAGGACACGTGTAAATGGTAGGAATAGTAAAGACATACACCACGATCGGCATCGACGGCCAGCTGCTCACGGTGGAGTGTGACAGCGCCGGCCAGATGTACAGCGTGAACATTGTGGGCATGGCCTCCAACGCCGTGAAGGAGAGCAAGGACCGCATTTTCGCCGCGCTCAGCAACTCCGGTTTCGAGGCCGCCATCAAGCGTTTCACCATCAACCTGGCCCCGGCCGACATCAAAAAGGACAGCGCCGCGCTGGACCTGCCCATCGCCATTTCCGTGCTGCAGAGCATCAAACAGCTGCCGGTGGAATACCTCAGCCAGACCGCCATCATCGGCGAACTCTCGCTGGACGGCAATCTGCGCCCCGTGAAGGGCGTTTTGCCCATCGCCCTGGCCGCCAAACGCGACGGCATGGACGCCCTGGTGCTGCCTTATGAAAATGCCGAGGAAGCCGCGATAATTGAAGGTTTGAAGGTGATCCCGGTAACCTCTTTGCGGGAGGCGGTGCTGTTTCTGCGCGGCGAGATCGAGATCAAGCCGGCAACGGTTGACCGGGACAAGATCTTCTCCGTGTTGAACGATTTTCCCCTGGACATGCACGACGTGAAGGGCCAATATCAGGTGAAGCGGGCTCTGGAGGTTTCCGCCGCGGGCGGCCACAACCTGCTGATGATCGGCCCGCCCGGCTCAGGCAAAACCATGCTGGCGCGCCGGGTGCCGACCATACTTCCGGAACTCTCTCTGGACGAAGCTTTGGAGGCCACCAAGATCCATTCCGTGGCCGGCTATTCCAAGCATTTCAAAAACGGCATTCTCACCACCCGTCCGTTCCGCGCTCCGCACCACTCCTGCAGCGAAAACGGCCTCGTGGGAGGGGGAACCTTCCCGCGCCCCGGGGAAGTGTCTTTGGCGCACTTCGGCGTGCTGTTTCTGGATGAACTGCCGGAATTCAAGCGCGGCGTGCTGGAAGTGATGCGCCAGCCGCTGGAAGATGGGGTGGTCACCATCTCCCGGGCCGCCACCAGCCTCACCTTTCCCGCCGACTTCATGCTCATCGCCTCGATGAATCCCTGTCCCTGCGGCTATTTTGGCGCCAACATCCCCAACCATCTCTGCACCTGCGAACCGGGCGCCATCGCGCGTTACCGCGGCCGGGTGTCAGGGCCGCTGCTGGACCGCATCGACATCCACGTGGAGGTGCCCAGCGTAAGCTACGCCGACCTCGCCAGCCTGCCTTCCGGAGACCGATCCGCCGACATCCGCGCCCGGGTGAACCAGGCCCGCCAGATCCAGCGCGCCCGCTACGCCGAGGAAGGCATTTTCTGCAACGCCCAGATGAATTCCCGGCTGCTGCGCAAATACTGCCAGCTGGACGCGGACAGCCAGGCCCAGATGCAGCACGCCATAGACCATTTGGGCTATTCCGCCCGCGTGTTCGACCGCATCCTGAAAGTCTCGCGCACCATTGCCGACCTCGAAGGCCAGGCCAACATCGACAGCGACCACATCTCCGAGGCCATCCAGTACCGCACCCTGGACCGCAAATACTGGGGCTGAGCGCTGTCACAGCAAAAAAAGGAAGCCAAGCCATGCCAAGATATTCCCTGATCTTGCCCGCGCTCGCGATTGCGGCGGTTTTGACCGCCCAGCCCTGGCAGCAGGACAACAGCGTGTTCAACCCCAGCGGCGTGCCCAGTTTCACCTTTTCCCAGCCGCGTTTCGCCGATCTGGACGCCGATGGCGACCAGGACTTCCTGCTGGGCGGCAGCAACAGCGCCCCCGTTTACATCAAAAACACCGGCAGCGCCAGTTCGCCCCAGTTCACGATCGGGGAAAACATCACCTCCGTGATCCCGGCCCTGAACGCGGAAATGGCGGACTGCGTGGATATCGATGCCGATGGCGACCTGGACGTGGTAACCGGCGGCTTCACCGGCCTGCACCTCTATCTGAACTCCGGAACCCCCTCGCAGCCTGTGTTGGCCGAACAGCCTGGCTTTTTTCCCGCCCTGGGGCTGGGATACAATCCCGTGCCCGATCTGGCCGACGTGGACGGCGACGGCGATCCGGACCTGGTGGTGGGGCTCAGCGAGGACGGCGGCGTGAGGGTTTACACCAACACCGGCACCCCCGCCGCGGCCCAGTTCAGCGCGGCAGCAGCGCAGACCCTGGGCGACATCGGCCTCTACGCCTATCCCGTTTTCTGCGACCTCGACGGTGACGGCGACCAGGACATCCTCTGCGGACGGGACGCGCACGGCTTTGTGTACTATCAGAATAACGGCAATGCCGGCAACCCTCTCTGGGAGGCTAATTCGGCCCTTTTCACCGGACTGGGCAACGCCACTTACTGGAATTCCCCCGATCTGGCGGACATCAGCGGCGACGGCCTGCCGGATCTGGTGTTCGGCACCGCGGACGGGCCCCTCTTTTACTATCTGAACATCGGAACGCAGTCCAGTCCAGTTTGGCAGGCCAACACCAGCCTCTTCGGCGGCGTGATCGATGTGGGCGGCGCCAGCAGCCCCTGGTTGCAGGATTTTGACGGCGACGGCGACCTGGACTTGATCAGCGGCAGCCAGCTGGGTTACATCAAATACCATGAAAACACCGGCACCATCTATGCGCCGGCCTGGAGCGAAAACAGCGCTTATTTCGCCAGCATCGACCACTCCATCTATGCCGCCGCGGCCACCGGCAACCTGGACGCTGACGGCCTTCCGGACGCCGTTGTGGGCGATCTGAGCGGAAACCTCTTCTTTCACCAAAACACCGGCACCGGCTTTGTGGAGCTTACCGGGGTCACGCCTCCGGCCGCGCTGGGAGGCTGGTCCGTGCCCCGCCTCGCGGATATGAACGGCGACCTGCACCTGGACCTGATCGTGGGCAATGAGGCGGGAAACCTCTATTATTACGCGAATAACGGCACAGCTCCGCTGCCTTCCTGGACCGCGGTGCCGAACTATTTTTCGGGCCTGGACGTGGGCTCCAAATGCTCACCCTGCCTGGGTGACATCGATGGCGACGGCGATATCGACCTGCTGGCCGGAAACCTTCAGGGCAACCTGACCTGCTGGCTGCGCGAGGGACACGGCTGGACGCAAAACAGCAGCATCTTCAGCGGCATCAGCACCGACCAGAACGCCGCCCCGGCCCTGGCCGACCTCGACCACGACGGCGATCTGGACCTCATCCTGGGCGATTACGACGGCACCTTCAGCTACTGGCGCAACCAGCTTTACTCCGGGGCGGTGCTCAATCCACCCCAAAACCCGCAACACCCGCACGGAGGACTGGTTTGGGACGCCCCCCAGGGCGGCAGCAGCTCGCCTTTTGAGGCTTACAGGGTTTATTTGAACGGAGAGCTTTTGGGGGAGACCACGCAAACGAACTGGGCTTTGCCCGGACTGGCTGGCGGCCAGCAATATACGGCGGCAGTAACGGCCCGATACACCGCGGGGGAATCCGAACCCGCCACGCTAAGCTGGACGGAAAACATCCACAACCCTCCCACCGGCCTGAGCTGGCATCCCCAGCCCGAGGGCGTTTTCCTGTTTTGGACAGCCCCCCAGGGAAGCACGGCCCAGCTGGAATGCTACAACATTTACCTCAATTCAGTGAGCCTGGGCTCCACTTTCATTCAGGAGTACGATCTTCAAGGCCTCGTCCCGGGCCAGGACTACCAGGTGGATGTCACAGCCTTCTACACGGACGGCGGTGAGTCCGAACCCGCGACGCTCAGCTTCATCTACACTTCCTCCGACGACAACGTGTTGCCCCCGCAGGCTTTGCGGATAAGCCCCAATCCCTTTTCTGGCTCCGCCAGGATAAGTTTCAGCCTCAAAGATGGACAACGGGGCAGCCTGGCCATCTATAACCTGAAAGGCCAGAAAGTGAGGGTTTTCTCCGAACTTGAGGCCGGCCCGATCAACTTGGTTTGGGATGGAACGGATGGCCGGGGACGCTCCCTGCCCCCGGGCGTATATCTTTGCTGTTTAAGCGCTAAGGATGGATCGCAGATGCTCCGTGTGGTGCTGATGAAGTAACGGGATTAGATGCTGTATCTGGTTCTCAGCGTCCTCTGCTCTGTCCTGATCGCCAATCTGCTGATGGTGTTCAACCGCGGCGAAGGGCGGAACATTCTCCCGGTCTTTCTGGGCAACTATCTGATGGCCTCGCTGTTCGGACTGGCCAACCTCAGATTCCGCCTGCCCGCTTTGCCCGCCTTCGACATCCTGCTTGGCGTGGCGGCGGGAGGACTGTTCCTGGCGAATTTCTGGGTCTATCAGCGCTCGATCGTGGTGAACGGCCTGTCCCTCTCCGTGGGCGTGATGCGGATCGCCATGATCATTCCCATCCTGCTGGCGGTGTTGGTGTTCCGCGAAAAACTGTCCTTCTGGAACGGCCTGGGCATCGTGGCCGGACTGGCCGCGTTCAGCCTCCGCGCCGATCCGCGGCAATTGCGTGATTTCCTGTGGATCGTTGCCCTGTTCGTCATTTCCGGGCTCACGGACGCCAGCCTCAAGGTTTACAAGGAGCTGGGCAGCGGGGCCGAATCCGCCTTCGTGCTGGTGATCTTCGCCGCCGCTTTCGTCTTCACCCTGGCCACCATCCTGCTGCGCAGGATCCGTATTCCGTTGCAGAGCATCCTGCTGGGTTGCGTTCTGGGTATTCCGAACCGCTATTCCACCGTCTTTTTCCTCAAAGGGCTGGACAGCGTCCCGGCCGCCGTCGCCTATCCCCTGGTGGCTGTCTCCATAGTGCTTCTGAGCATCGTCAGCGACCTGCTGGTCTGGAAAAAGCGCGCCACTCCCCGCGACGCCATCCTCTGGGCCTTGCTGCTGCTTAGTTTGTTGCTGCTCAATCTCCGCTGATCAGTCCAATAGCGTTATCCGGCCCACCCTGTCCCTTCCAGATACCCGCAGCCGGGCCAGATACAAGCCTCTGCCAAGAACCTCCTGCCGGTCGTCTTTGCCGTCGAAAACCAGGCTGTGCGCACCTTTCGCCTGAACTCCCTGATACAGCTGGCGCACCCGGCGCCCGCGCAGGTCGTAAACCGCCAAGCTCACCTTCGCGGGTCTTTCCAGGCTGTAGCTGATGGTTGTGGACGGTTTGGCGGGATTGGGATGGATCTCCAGCCTCGCCAGCGCCGGCGTGAACGCGTCTTCTCCAACAGCCACTTCGGGATAGCCTGAATGGACCTGGATCAGGCCATTCTGATTCTGCTCCAGCAGGTCAAAGTAGTCGATCAAAGCGGAGACCTCGCCATCCAGAGCGTAAGCCAGCCAGGCCAGGATCACCGCGACAACCAGTGGATCGCTGTAGATGTTCAGATGCCCCAATCCATTGAAGGAGACGTAGCTTTTGTATTCCGAGGCCAGGTTGGCAAAGATCGGCTGTTGATGCTGTGCGGGCGGAGTGATGCTGTCTCCGCCTCCGGCCAGGGTGAGGGATGGCACGGTAACCTCCGCGGCGGCGTCGATCGCGGAGGGATCGGTATCGGCGGCGGCCAGGGTGATCAGGGCATCCGCCCCCGTGTCCGCGGCAGCCAAAACTGCCGCTCCGCCGCCCATCGAATGGCCCATCAACACTGAAAACTGCATCACCATGCCCTGGAGTTCAGAGCCGCCCAGAAAGCTCTCCGCCAGAACGCTCTGCGCCACAAAATCCAGATCCAGCGCGAAATCCTGGTGATCCGGAAAGAGGCTTCCCTCCGTGGTGGGAAAAGCCATTATCCAACCTTGGGAGACCAGTTCGTTGCGCAGCGTGGCGTAGGTGGAAACCGGCAGCAGCCAGCCATGCCCAAAAACCAGCAGGGAAAAGGCCACTCTGTCCTGCCTCGGGCTGGGCGTTTCGGGCACCGGATAGTAGATCTGGGTGGCTATCTGCCTGTTGTCGCGCCCCGGATCAACATACGTGCGGTTGAGCTGGGCGACCGTGTATGCCGAAATCGGGGCCGCGAAGCTCAATGCGAGTGTCAGCATCATCGTTCGGAACAAGTTTCACCTTCCCTGCGTCCGCGGGGGGACTTCATATTTACCCTGGATAAGTTAGCCTGATCCGGTCCCGCGCCAAGCTCGACGCGCTGCATGGCGTGATATTGCCTCAGGTTCTGGCGGCGGCATGCTTGCCAAGATTCCCGCTTGACACTTTTAGACCGCGTTTTTTTAATGCCACAAACTGTGAAAATTGCCTTTCCGGGAGGAAAAATGCGGTCCCAAGCCATCTGCTGCCTGCTGTTGCTGGTCCCGGCCCTGATTTGTGGGGCGGAGGCCGCGGGCCTGGTCACGCACATCAATCCCAGATTCACTTACAAACTCGATCATCCGGCCGATTGGCAGGTGAAGGAACTGGCGGACAGCGGCTGGTTCGAAGCCAGTTCCCAGCTGGACAAAGCCTCGCTGCCCAACACTTTCCGGGTGGAGGTATCCCCCCTGGAGGAAGAGCCGGAGGATTTCGCGGCCTTCATGGAGCGGGGCGCCGCCGAGCTGCGCGCCGAGCTGCAAAATGAGCTTCCCTCGCTGGACCCCGACGCCGTCCGGATCATCTCTTCCCAAGAGATCAGCCTCGGCAAACACCGCGCCCACCGCCTCGATTTCAGCTATCCGCTTTACGGCGCCCTTACCCTGCGGGCCATCCGGGTGCGTGTGCCTCATCAGAAGATGCTTTACATTCTCACCTGCTCTGCCGAGGAGATCTGGTATTTCGAGCAGGTGGCCCCGGATTTCGAGGCCATCATCGCCTCCTTCCGCGTCCAGCGCCCCAACCAGGATTATCTGGACAACTACATCCGCGCCCGGGCCGACCTCTCCGGCGGGGATTGCGTCATCCACTGGCAGGGAAAGGCTTACAGCTTCATTCCCGGTGAACGGCGCAAGGACCTCTTCGATGTGGAGGGTTACCACATCCTGCGCGCGGTGCCGGATGAGCGCGGCTATCTGCTGCTGGGCAAAGAGGTGATGCTGTTTCTGCACAATCAGAGCGGCGAAGTCCTCTCCACCTGGCTGAATCCCGTCTCGGGCAGGAATGTTCCTGTGCTGCATGTATTTAACGACCCCGCGAATATGGACCTGCGCTTCACCGACGAGTATTTCCAGCTGCTGCATCTGGTGCTGCCCTCCACTCCCGTGGGCGATCAGCTGGTCTGGCACAACGACCTCTTTCCCCACTATCCGAATGTCCTTTCCCGCCAAGAGTATCCGCTCTTTTCCCAGAGCGACACCTATCAGGCGGCCGACCTTTCCCAGTACCTGGTGCGGCAAAGCGATCTGGAAGATCCTCTGCTGCAAAGCGTTCCGGCGCTCTACACCTTCACCCGGATCTATCCCTGGCTGCCTTTCATGCGCATGGGCGAACGTCCGGGAAATGTGATCATCACAGGCCGCGGACGCAAACTGGAAGGCGGTTTCGGAGACCTGCCCCCCTGGCTGCGCGACTACGTGCTGGCCAACGCCCCGGATTTCGCGCGGGCCCCGGACGCCTACAGCCAGCCCAACGCCACCATCTGGACGAACTTTAAAAAAATGGCCGAAGCCGGCTTGATCGAGCCGGAAAAGCCATGACCGGCCCCAATATTCTGTTCCCAAGAGGACACCGCCATGAAAACTAAACTCATCCTTTGCCTGCTGCTGCTAGCGGCCACGCTGCTGGGCGCCCAGCTTTTGAATCCCTATCAAAACATGGTCCACAGCTCCCGCTGCGCCGATGGCAATCTGCGCCTGCGCTGGCAGGACCCCACCGGCCTGGGCATGGACACCCAGTGCTGGTACAACGCCGGCGGCAACGGCTGGCAACAGGCTCCCACCGGGGTTTACAGCGATGTGCAGATGCAGGCCCTGCTTCCTTACGAGTTTGGCCAGAACCTCCGCTACCGCCTGCGCACCGAACTGGTGCTCATGGAGGAGAACCTGGTTTACATGCACACGCCCTACCTCGGCTCCGAGCTCTTTCCCCCGTCCGTGTCCAACCTGGGGCAGATCGGCACCGACGCCGTGGGCGATTCCGTAACCACCTACGCCCCCAACCTCGACCTCACCGAAAGCTGGTTCGGCGCCACCCCCACCAAGCTCTATTCAGCTTTGGCCAATGTTCCAAACAGCTTTCCCACCCTCAACAGCGTCTTTTCCTACAACGTTTACATGACCACCCTTTCCAACCCCGACACCGTGGTGGACACGCTTTCCTACGCCATGATCTATTCCTTTTACATCGCCGACGTGATCCAGCCCGGGCTCTACAAACTGCGCCTGGGCGACGCCGGCCTGCCCTCCTTCACCCGCATCGGCAACATCCAAACCATGGTGCTGGGGGGAAAGCTATACATGGCCTGCGATCTGGCCGACCTGACCAATGACCCGGATTTCGGCGCCTGGCCCAATTCCGTGAACGCCCTCGTGGCCGCCAGCCTCACCATGAAACTCAGCATCGATCCCAACACCTACGCGCTTGACTACGGCATCGGCGATTACAGCACCCCGGGCATCCTCTTCTTCGAAGACCATTCCTACCAGGTGGCTGAAAACACCCTGCCGCAGTGCTCAAACTATTGGTTCGACCTGATGTCGCATACCTTCAGTTTCGACTATTACGACGCGGAGGGGGATTTCCCCCTGCAGATGGAACTGGTGCTGCCGGATCTACAGGTTTTGGAGCCCCTGCCCCTGAGCCACGACTTCAGCCAGCCCGTCTCCTATTCTGTCCAACTGCCCGGCATACCGGATTTTGCCACCCTGCGCTGGAGCGATAACGCCATCGACATTCCCGAATATCTGCACTGGTTTGTGGGCACTGATGACGACCTCTTGCCCGCGGCGGAACTCAGCTGCCGCCTGCCCAATCCGCTCCGGTGCGGCGATCCCTTCACCATCAGCCTGGCCGGGCTCTCCCGGGAAACCCTCAGCGTGCGGGTTTACAACCTGCGCGGCCAGAAACTGGGCACCCTCTACGAAGGAAGCGTGGCCCAGGCCGGTCTGGACCTGCCCTGGAACGGCACTCTGAACGGGACCGGTCTGGACAGCGGCGTCTATTTTCTGCGGATAGCGCAGGGCGGAAGGTCGGCCGTTCAGCGTTTCGTGATCACAAAATGAAGGATGGCAAAGCTTTAGATGTTCATTGATTATGCCAAGATAACCGTCAAACCCGGCAACGGGGGCGACGGCGTGGTCAGTTTCCGCCGGGAAAAATTCATCCCCAAAGGCGGGCCGGACGGCGGTGACGGCGGCCGCGGCGGCTCGGTGATCGCCATCGGCGACGAAAACGTGAACACCCTGCTGGATTACCGCTTCAACAAGCTGTTCCGTGCCGAGAACGGCAAACCCGGCTCCGGCTCCAGAAAAACCGGTGCCGGCGGCGCCAACGTCTATCTGCGCCTGCCTCTGGGCACCGAGATCTTCCGTCTGGACGAGGGCGGCAAAAAGGTGAAACTGGCCGACATCACCACCCACGGCGAAGAGATCATCCTGGCCCGAGGCGGCCACGGCGGCAAGGGCAACAGCAATTTCGCCACCCCCACCGACCAGGCCCCGCGCCACGCCACTCCGGGCCGCGTAACCCGGGAAATGGAACTCGAGCTGGTGCTAAAACTAATGGCGGATGTGGGTTTGGTGGGCTTTCCCAACGCCGGCAAATCCACCCTCCTCAGCGTGCTTTCCTCCGCCCGGCCCAAGATCGCGGACTATGAATTCACCACCCTGGAACCCATGCTGGGCGTGGTGCGCGTTAGCGATTACCAGTCCTTCGTGATGGCGGACATCCCCGGCATCATCGAGGGCGCTCACCTGGGCAAAGGCCTCGGACACCAGTTCCTGCGCCACATTCAGCGCACCAGCCTGCTGCTCTTTCTCATCGACATCGGCGCGCCCGACCCTGCGGAAGCCTTTCGCACCCTGCGTTCCGAGCTCTATTTCTATGACCCCTTCATGGACAAAAAACCCTGCCTGGTGGCCCTCAGCAAGCTGGACACCGTTCCCGACGACGCCCGCGAGGAAATCCTGGCCGGCGTCAGGGCCCAGTTCCAGAAAGAGTTCGGGGTGGACGCCATCTCCATCTCCGCCGTGGGCCAGATCAACCTGGACGAGCTGAAGTACCGGCTCTTCAAACTGCTGCAAAGCCTGTGACCGAACATCTGCAGGCCTGGCTCTGCCTCAAATCCGCGCCGGGGCTGAAACTCAAGGCCGCCCTGGAGCTGCTGGCCAAGTATCCCGATCCGCTGGCTTTCGTGGGCCGGAAAGACCATCCCCTGCAGGCGGACAAACGGCTGGAACCATCCCTGCGTGAGCATCTGCGCCTGGCCGTCCCGCATCCCCGGCTGCAACAGATCACCAAACTCTGCCAGCATTACCGCGTCGAAGCGGTGTTTTACGGCGCGGAAAACTATCCCCCCGCCCTGGCCAACATCCTGGCCCCGCCGCTGATCCTCTGGCATCGCGGTGATCTGGCTGCCGCCCTGCAACAGGTGTGCCTGGCCGTGGTGGGCACCCGCAAACCCACCGCCTATGGCCGCGCCAGCTGCGCCAAACTGCTGGGCCCGGTTTGCAAACAGGGCGCCACCATCGTCAGCGGCCTCGCCAACGGCATCGACACCGTGGCCCACACCACCGCGCTGGAAAACGCTTCCCGCACCATCGCCGTGCTCGCCGGAGGCCTCGAGACCATCTATCCCCCGAACAACCGCGACCTGGCCGAGCGGATCATCGCCCAAGGCGCCCTGGTTTCCGAATTCGATCCCGGCACCAAACTCGATCCCTGGAATTTCGTCGCGCGAAACCGAGTGATCTCCGCCCTCGCCAGCAGCGTGTTCATCGTGGAAGGCCCGATGGACAGCGGCGCCATGATCACGGCCAAACACGCCATCGAGCAAAACAGAGATCTGATGGCCCTTCCCGGCGAGATCAACCATCCGAACGCCCAGGGCCCGAACTACCTCATCAAAAACGGCGCCCAGTGCGTTACCTCACCGGAGGACATCCTCTCGGCTCTGGGCTTGGATGCCTCTGATGATCAGCAATTGGAGATATTGCCGCAGCTCAGCGCTGACGAACAAAAACTCTATGACCTCTTCACCGGCGAACAACGCGAACTGAGCTTCGACGAACTGCTGCTCCGCTCCGGACACAAGTTCGGCAAACTCTCCACCCTGCTGCTGAACCTCGAGCTAAAGGGCTGCATCAGCAAAACCGGCGGAAATTCCTTCATCCTGGGCTGATCACCCTCCGGCCCCCGCCCCGCTGGAGTCGAGCGACGCAGGAGCATCGACTACAGCAGAACATCCCCCACCCCGCCCGAACCCACGTCATTCCGGGCTTGACCCGTCGGGGTCCTCGCCGGACAACTTGTTGGCCGGTGGGGTGAATCGAATCCAGAAACAACCCTGCTCCGCCCAGCCTGTCATTCCGGGGTAGTCGCGCCAGCGACTGGGGCCCCGGAATCCACTTCAAAACACACCCCAAGAAACAACGTCATTCCGGGCTTGACCCGTCGGGGTCCTCGCCGGACAACTTGTTGGCCGGTGGGGTGAATCGAATCCAGAAACAACCCTGCTCCGCCCAGCCCGTCATTCCGGGGTAGTCGCGCCAGCGACTGGGGCCCCGGAATCCACTTCAAAACACACCCCAAGAACCCACGTCATTCCGGGCTTGACCCCTCGGGGCCCTCGCCGGACAACTTGTTGGTCGGTGGGGTGAATCGAATCCAGCCCTCGCGGGAATAGCTCACCCAGCTGGAGTCGAGCGAGGCACGAGCATCGACTACAGCAGAGCCGCGGCGAAACGCCGCCCAAAGCTCGAGGGGAAGAAGACGGAAGGCGGTGGCTTCAGCCACCGTTCCTGGTTATCAGCGGAAAAAAAGAGACGATCTCCGGCGGTTTCAACCGCCGGCTGACGTTCACCCCCTGTATCCGGTGAAAAGGCCGTAAACGTGACCTCCGGAGGCCGCGAAGGGCGAATCACCGGGTGTATTGCCGGTGCTTGAAAGCACCGGACATCGTCTTTTTGGGGGTCGGTCCCCGGGCGGTGAACGGTGGCTGAAGCCACCGCCTTCCGTCTGCTGTCCTCCGGACAAACAAACCATGAGCCTCTGCGTCATTCCGAGCCTGACCCGGATCCGCTACGAGGTGATAACAGAACACATAAGCTCCCACAGCGTTGTAGCCGACCACCTTGATCTTGTAGTAAGCATTGGCGGGTGGGGTGAAGTACAGATCGTAATTTGTGCCTTCCCCGCCATCATAGTTATATTCGAGCAGCGTGGTCCCATCATCCAGATACAGATAGATGTCCGTGTCGATGGTGCCGGTGGAGTAGAAATGATAGTTCCTGTCCGTATAACCGTAAAAGCGATACCAGTCCAGGTCCGTACCGGAGTGCAGGGTGTGGTTTTGGGCACCAAGGAACGGTGTCGGGTCTATCAATGTGTAATCGGCGGCGTCGTCATCCGGCTCATAGCTGTCCGGATCCACGCGGACCAGCTCACCGTTTTCACTGCTGAGTTCGCTGTTTTCGCGGATGAGATCAATTTCCCTGCTCTGTTCCCGGGTCCCGCTGCCGGGAAAAGCGGCAAAAACGGGTATTACTGCTGTTATCAAAAATAGCAGGGGCAACAGAAACTTGAGATTTGTTTTCATGATATTCTCCTGTAGTTGGTTATGGGAATATTGTATCCTCAGAGCCCGGGTGGATATCTCAGGCTGTCGATATTGAGGGTGATCGATGGCCTTCATCGGTCCGTGTTCGCCGGTTGCATTTCTAATGCCGGTGATGACCTGATAGTGGCAGTTTGCAATGCGATCCAGGAAATCGATTGCTGGTCATTTATCGCTTCGGCTTTTCCCCTGGCCAGACTGATACATTCCCCGGGATCGGATGGCATCAATTGATAAGCAATCTGAATGATGGCGCCCACGTGAGGTGCTATATTTTTGTCCTTTTTGAGCAATTTCCCCATGTCGGTAATGATCCTATTAAGTTAAACAGATTAAAAAAATCATTCAGATTTTTCAGTTCAATTTGGTCAAGTATTATTTTTGCAAGCAGTTTCAGGGTGCTATTGGAGGGCTGCGCCGCATTTTAAGACCCGGGAATGCCGATTCTCCGCGTCGCGTACCGCTACTCTCCCGGAATGACAGGGCTGGCTATTCCCACATAGTCTGGATTCCGTTTCTTCGTTCCGGGATCACAGTGTCCCGGCGGATCGGCGTCCGCCGCTACTTGACGTTATAGTATCTTATCAGCGTAAGCTACTGTAAAGCAAGGTAGTTGAAAAATACAAGCAGCACTTTGGCAAATACGATATTTAGAGTCATATATCGTGCTAACTAATTGTGGTTTATAGCCACTAAACAAACATAATCCGTTCATATCTAAAAACAAATTAATATAGTTAAATCATAGTCAAAGAGAGGGGATTTTGTCGCGGGCCATTGGGGCTGTATCTTTTTGCTGATGCTGATTTAAGGATGGACACCAAGTGGCGAAAGAAACAATTCGATTGCCTTCCCCCCCTGGCTGGGCCAATACCCGAATCAACTAAAAAAACACAAGCCCGGATTGGGGTGATTCGAATCCAGCCCTGTGTGTCATCCCGGGGGAGCGTGCGCCAGCACGCGGGGCCCCGGGATCCAGCCCTCGCGGGAATAGCCAACCCTTTCCCCCTTTCTCCCTTTCCCCTTTTCCCCAATTTGTGTCAATATGTGGACGAAAAAACCCCTTCCCACAATTCGGAAAAAAGATATCATTGGTATCAGATTTAACTAATCTAAAATGCGGAAATTAAACCAGTAACATTTCCCTTGACACGATACCAGCATGTTGACAAATTGTCCACATACTGGAGGTAATATGACAGAGCAACTGCTAAACGTCAGCCGTCAGCCCTTCGACTATCAGTATCTGAAGGGCTTGCTCAGCGGATACAGATATCCCCGCAACAAGATCAGCAAGCTGCTGAAAACCGGGGAGATCATCGCGCTGAAGAGCGGCCTCTATGTTCTCTCAGAGCGCTTTGGCCGGGACCTTGTCCCCGAGGTTGTTGCCAATCTCCTTTACGGGCCTTCCTACGTCTCTCTGGATTACGCCCTGGCCAGCTATGGCCTCATTCCGGAACTGGCTTTCCAGGTCACCTCTGTCACCACCGGGCGCCGCAAGGCCTTTGAGACCGCGGTGGGGACCTTTAGCTACCAGCATCTGAAGCCGGAATATTACAGCCTGGGCTATCAGGCGCGGGAAAGCGGGGACACCAGCTATCTGATCGCCACCCCGGAAAAGGCCCTCTGCGACAAGCTGTATTTTACCTCCCCCCTGGAAGATGCCGCCACTTTGGAGCGCCATCTCTTTGCAGACCTGCGGATCGATTTTGCCCGCCTGCGCGCCCTGGACAGGAAGCTGATCTCGCGCCTGGCTGGTCTGGCTGGAAAGCGCAACCTCAAACTTCTGAAGGAGCTGACGCAATGAATGCCCATCCCCTGAACTCTTTCCTGCGCGGATATCAGCCGGGTAACACCGGCGATCATCGCCGCAAGCTGCGCGAACTGATCCAGAAGATCTGCCTGCTGGGTCTTTGGCGGGGGACTTTCTTTGAACACGCCGCCTTTTATGGCGGCACGGCTTTGCGGATGCTGTACGGCCTGGACCGCTGGTCGGAAGATCTGGATTTCTCGCTGCTGGAGGAAAAGCCGGATTTTCGGCTGGGAGACTGGCTGAACCCCGTGCGCCAGGAACTGGAAGCTTGGGGGATCAAAGCGGAGGTGGACCTCTCTGAGAAAAAGGCCAGCCAGATCGAATCCGCCTTCATCAAGGCCAACACCCTGAAAACCCTGATCGACCTTAAAATTCCAAGCTCCGAACTCAGCCGGCTGCATCGCGATGAGGTGAGCAGCGTGAAATTTGAGCTCGATCCTCACCCGCCCTGTGGTTTTGAGAGCGAAAGCCGCTTCCTGCTTGAACCCATCCCCTTCAGCGTCCGGGTGATGAGCCTCCCTGATCTCTTTGCTGGCAAGATGCATGCGGTTCTGGCCCGCGGCTGGGCCTCCCGGGTCAAAGGCCGGGATTGGTACGATCTGATCTGGTTTGTCCGCAGCGGGGCCACGCTAAACCTGGACCATCTGGAAGCCCGGTTGAAACAGAGCGGCCACCTGGAACAGGAAACGTCCCTGGACGCGGATTCTTTCCGGGCTTTACTACGCGCCAGGATCGGCAGCATAGACTTTGCCCAGGCCAAACAAGATGTCCTGCCCTTTATAACCGATCCCGCAGCGCTCCAAAACTGGTCGAAAGAGCTGTTCCAAGATTTGCTGACAAGCATCACGCTGCAATGATCCGGACTATCATGCGGTTTTTTAACTGCCACTATCCGGGAGCCAATTCCTTAACTGGGAAATGAGCGAAGCATGGAGTTCAAAGCCCAGCCAGGGATATAACCTTTCGCCCGGCTTGCAGGGGGGGGCTTCATGCAGCCGGCAGAACATACCGCCAACCCAACCTGTCATTCCGGGGAGGCGGGGTCCTCGCGGACGAGCGCAGCGAGTTCGTGGGGTTCTGTAGGGTCCCGTCGGGGTCCTCGCCGGACAACTTGTTGGCCGATGGGGTGATTCGAATCCAGCCTGTGTGTCATCCCGGGGGAGCGTGCGCCAGCACGTGGGGCCCCGGGATCCAGGCCTCGCGGGAATAGCCAACCCGACAAAACGCCACCTCGCCACCCCGCCAACCCTTTCCCCCTTTCCCCCTTTCCCCTTTTCCCAATTCGTGTCAATTCGTGTAATTTGTGGACGAAAAAACCCCTTGACATCCAGCCCGCCCCGATTATCTTATCCATATACGGATAAGCGGCGATTTGCTCTTTGCTCCGCGTTAAAAATGTGCTAAGGTGACGTGATCCGGTCCCTTGCGGCCGGTATTTTTTTTGGGCAGTCGCCGCTTTTCCGAAACAAAGGAAAAGGAGGCCGGCCATGGCCAGCACGAACGACACAGGGAAAAAGACGGGAACGGGCGGACAGCCCACCCGGGAAGAACAACCCAGACCAACCTCGGAGGATAAATTCGTCGAAGAGTTCCTGGCGAAACTTGAAAAACTCGGATTCAAGGTGAACAGCCCCGAAGAGGTCCGGCGTCAGTACGGGGGCAAGATCTGCGCCGATTTCATCCCCTACCCAAGAAAGAAAGCGGAAGAACCAGAAACCCAGGCACCCAACCCGGGAAAACCCCGGGAACCATTTCCGAATAAGGACAGCGGTCCTAAAAAGAAATGAGCCCAGGACGAGGAACGGCCCGGGCGTCGCTTCCCGGGCCGACTTCGAATTATAAAGGTTGACAGGATAGGAGATATGCGATCATTGGGCAAACTTCTTTATGGGGAGTAAAAAATGGCTGACCAGTTTTTCGAATCGATTATACGCTTTCTTAGGCAGACTCAGACAGATGATCTAAGCTCTAAAGACTATCCAAGAGAATATCACGATCTAAAAGTGAAATTTGGTTTTGGAGCAGGCAATCAAACGAAGGTTCCCTGGATCGCTTTCAGGGGGTTTGGTCAAGAGGTCCAAAATGGCATTTACCCAGTTTTCCTCTTTTATAAATCCAAGCAAGTGATGATTCTGGCCTATGGGATAAGCGCTACTAATACGCCTGAAAACAAATGGGAATTCGATGGGACTGAACCTCAGACCATAGGTGACTACTTTCTTTCAAACGGTTTGGGTAAGCCTGATAAGTTCGATCAATCTTTCGTTAGTAAGCCATATATAATTGACTCCGATAAAACTAATTTCGGTCTGGACGAAGCTGAAGTAATGACAGACCTTGATGCCATTATTACCAAATACAAAAATCAGTTTAAAGATCAACCTCTGCCGCCTCCGACACTTCCAGAAAACCAAAGATTCGACGTCTCTCATTTCGTCACTGCCGCCACCGCCGCCAATTACCGCGTCACTTCAGATCTGGCCACCCGTTACGTGGCCTCGCTGCTCACCAAGCCTTTTGTTATCCTCACCGGCCTGTCCGGTTCGGGCAAGACCAAGCTGGCCCAGGTCTTCGCCCAATGGATCTGCAAAACAGAAGACCAGTACCGGCTGGTCCCGGTGGGCGCTGACTGGACGAACCGGGAACCTCTTTTGGGTTATCCCAACGCCCTGGACCCCGGCAAATACGTGAGCCCGGACAGCCAGGTGCTGGAACTTATCATCGAGGCAGGCAAACCAGAAAACCAAAACAAGCCTTATTTTCTCATCCTGGATGAAATGAACATGAGCCACGTGGAGCGCTACTTTGCCGATTTCCTGAGCGCCATGGAATCCGGTCAGGACATCTTTCTCCACCCCGGTTCCGTTCCCATTGATGGCATTCCTCCCAGCGTGAAATTGCCTTCCAACCTCTTCATCGTGGGTACGGTGAACATCGACGAAACCACTTACATGTTCAGCCCCAAGGTCCTGGACCGGGCCAACGTGATCGAGTTTAGGGTTGATGACACGGAAATGGACGCTTATCTGGAAAACCACACCAGCTCCAAGATAAGCATGAAACAGGGCTTGGGGGCTCAATACAGCGGGGGCTTTATGGTTCTCAGAAATGGCGGTGGCGCCAGCCAGTCCTTTGCCCGGGAAGAATTGATGAAATTCTTTAAGGAACTCAAACCCATTGGAGCCGAATTTGGCTACCGCACGGCCGCCGAGATGAACCGCTTTTGCGCTTTGATGAAAGAGCTTGGCCCGAAAAAAGATGATAACAGCATCTTGGATGGCGCTATCCTGCAGAAGCTTCTGCCCAAAGTGCATGGATCGCGAAAAAAACTCGACCCAGTGCTGAAGACACTGCTTGGCCTATGTTTGGATGATCCCGACCCCAAAACCAGGGCGGAGGTAGTTGAGAAGCTGATTGCCGAAACTAAAAGGCCAGATGACCCGGATGTACCTGTTTCTTATCCACTCTCCTTACAGAAGCTTCTCAGGATGTACCGCAATATGACCGACAACGGTTTCACCAGCTTCACAGAGGCCTGATAAAATATGCTCAACCAGCTTGTGGACCATCGCCTGACCTTGTTTGATGGTTCCACCGCCTCGATCACCATTATCCCGGAAAGCCCCGACAGCCTGGAGATCATCAGCCACGAACTGGCTCTGGAACTAAGCGAGGCTGAAATCCAGGTATCCGAATCCTGCTCTTATGAATACAAGCTGGAAGGCTACCTGCTGTCCGAAGATCATAACGTGGTTAAACGTTCCGCCTTGAACAAATATTCAGGTCGGATCACGCCAGGCACTTATGTGGGGACCCTGCTAATAGATATCTTGTCGGCCGATGAGAACGTTGAAGTTGGCGAGTTGAAACTTGAAGTTCGCTCCAGGAAGATGGGCCACCGGAGTGATTACCAGAATATGCTTAGTGATATCGCGGACAATTGCAACGAACTTATCCTGCGTTCAAACACTCCCGTGGTTCAAATGGTCGGGCCTGTTTTCACTGATGTCTCCAAAGGGTTGTATCAGAGATTCGCTTTTCTGCGCTCTATCCTGGACTCTCAGGAGTTTCGGGACGCGGTTAACAAAGTTGTTTCTACTCCGGTGAGTTCGTGGAGCGTTGTGGAAACATCTCGCGACATCCGCAATGTCAGGCGCTTTGACAGGAATATGACAAGGCAGATAGCCTCAGCCGCCAAGAGACAATCTTTGCCACAGGGCCATTATCTTTCCGCGTCTTTGACCTCGATACCCACCGTGTTGGTTGGCAGCAAGAAAATCCCAACCGCCGATACCGCGGAAAACCGTTTCGTGAAACACGCTCTCAATACCTTCCGGGCCCTCTGCCTGGCGGTCAGGGAAAAGGCCGGAAAAGACCAGAGGTTGGCCGCTGAAGCGGGTGTGCTGGCCAACAGGCTGGACCAATGGCTGGGGAATTCGCTGTTTCGTGAGATCGGCCAGCCGGAAACCATTCCCCTCAGCAGCCCGGTATTACAGAGGAGGGAAGGGTATCGTGAAATCCTCAGGGTTTGGCTGATGCACGACCTGGCCTCCCGGATTACCTGGAAGGGCGGCGATGATGTTTATGGAAGCAATAAAAAAGACGTGGCCGTCCTCTATGAATACTGGGTGTTTTTCCGCTTGCTGGAGATTGTCCAGAATGTTTTCCGGGTGGAGCCAAGAGACATCGCTTCCCTCATCTCGCTGGACAACAGGGAGCTGAACCTCAATCTCCGCCAGGGAAAGCATCTGGCCATAAAGGGGGTGTATGAAGACAAGGGCAGGATCATGAACATTGAGTTCAGCTATAACCGGACGTTCTCCAGTACCGCCGATCCAGATAGTCATTCCAGCGGCTACCCCAAAGGAGGCAGCTGGACTAAATCTCTGCGGCCTGACTACACCTTAAGCATCTGGCCCCATGGCTTGGATGGAGCCGCCGGAAAGGCAATAGCGGAAGAAGAAGAACTGATCGTGCATATCCATTTCGACGCCAAATACAAAGTGGAAAAAGCTACTGACCTTCTGGGAGAAAGCCCGGTGGAAGGCAAGCCTTTGCCCGCGAATCCTCAGGATACTGACCTGATGAAAATGCATGCCTATCGCGACGCCATCCGTCGCACCGGGGGCGCTTACGTGATCTATCCGGGCAGCAGTTCTATGATTTACAAGGGCTTCCACGAGATCATTCCTGGCCTCGGCGCCTTTCCTCTCAATCCCGCCGCCGCCCAAACACACGCCGGGGATATATCCCTCTTCCTTAAAGAGGTTGCCGACCATATGATGGACCGGATCACCCAGCGGGAGAAAATCGCCAAAAAAGCTTATGAAACATACAAAAAGGGCAAACCAGCTCCCCTCTACGCCAAACTCCCCAAAGCCGAAAACTCCAACCGTGATTTGCTCCCGGACGAGACTTGGGTTTTGGTTTGCTATTACAGAAACGCCAAACATCTGGCCTGGATCCTGAGCAACATGCTCTACAACGCGAGGGCCAAGGGGCAGGATGCCCTGAAAAACCTGTCTCCGGAAGCCATCGGCGCCAAATATATCCTGCTCCATTCCAGCCCCACCTCAGCCCAGCTGATCTATCCGCTAAGTGAGGGTGGGCCTGTCCTCTGGACCCAACAAGACCTCATCGATCATGAATATCCTTCCAAGCCGAGTTCTCCTCATTATCTGGTGTACCAAATCAAGAAGCGTGAGCCTGTCCCGGAATTCAGAGGATTGAAGTTCAAGATCGATGAACTGGGAGTTTCTACAGAATATCGCGGAATCTATAAGCCCTTTCCGGTGACTTTGGATGTGTTGTTGCGGAATAAGCTATAGCAACACCATCATACCATAGTCTGTTGACCATAAGAAATTGATTTTGGTGCTTTATACTAAGCTAAGACCCTGTAGCTGTTTCTATGGTTGAATATCAAGCTTGATTCTGAAGGTCGGCCTGTTTAATGAGGATACTGAATATCGCCTCCCACTCTTTAGCCTTATCCTGTAACATCTTACGATACTTTTCGTTCTTCTTTATTGGGACAAAGTTCAACTTGTATTCGTATATTGGCCTATTTAAGTCATTAACTGTTATTCTGAAGCTTATCGACTCGATTTCTTCGGATGTAGTCTTTTTTCCCGACAATCCGCCTATTACTGCTCCCGCCCCCCCAAGCAGTAATCCTCCTACCAAAGCTCCGCCGACTTGACTGCCGCGCGCGCTTCTCGTAACAGTGACTCCATCTTCAACGATTTCACAGGCAAGAATATCTTTGTATCCAATTATCTTATGAGATATAACATTTTTGTCAATATTGAAAAGGCATATCTTATTATTTTCTTCATCGATTGAAAATCCGCCGTATTCCTTGACTTCGTTGATAGGTTGAAACGTGAAGAGCTTGCTTACTATTCCTTTAGAGACTGCTTTAAACTCCATTTCATCGGCTAAAGCAACGTATGTCCTGGAGGGGCAGAAGTCCTGAAGTTGCACATGTTCTTTTTTCCATTCGCCATTTTTAAGGATGTGAGCTCTTTTTTTTATCTCATCTATGCTCAGAAAAACGTTGCTGTTCATTACACAATAAAGAGAACCACCCCTAAAATCACAGTTCTCTATCTGGTATTCGTGCATAGAGGATACCACGTTATTAAGATATTTCTTTGCTGAGGCATCGCTCATAGCAGCCCATATCACGATAACAAGAACGAATAGGACTATACCGATTACAAATTCCATTTGAACCTCCTAACGAAGTTAAATCCACCTCTCATATCCTGTTTTCTAATCTGATGGTGAATACGTCCTATTTTCATTTTAAAACAAACTCCTAAGGCTGTCAAAAGCTCTCATAGAAATCATCAGAACCAAGGCACACATCATTATTCGTTTCATTAAATCCTCCATTTGTAATGCTGTTTGGACATGTATCAGATAAGTTGATTTTTGTCAAGCAGATATTTTCTCAATATTAAAAAAAAGACCAACCGGGAAGGGGGCCGCGTGCGCGGAACGCGGTCCCGGTTTTCCCGGCCGGCTTTGTTTTCTGGATTGGAGGTTGTGCTATGCATTCACCCAACGAATTTCATCTCTTGAAGGTGTTTCCCGCTCCCGTCCCGTCAGCCCTCCGCTTGTTTGGTGATTTCATATTCGTTCCCTTCACTTACATCAGCTTATCGAGCAGTTCATACCCTGGCACCGGCTCCAGCAATCCAGCTTCCACGGCGCGTTTGACGCTGCGGCAGGGAAGATCGTTGGTTTCGATGTGGATGCGCTCCAGGAATTCCAGGTCGATGCCGGGATCCGAGGCCTGGAGCGCGTACATCATCTTCATGAAGGCGTTGTACCAGTTGCTGAGGATATGTTCAGGACGGCTCTTGGAGCCCAGGCGGCGGTTGTAGATGTCGGTGTAAACCGTCATATCGGTTTTGAAGGCCTCGGAAGGGGCCAGGGCTTTGAGGTTGGTGGCGATGGCGGCAAAGCGCCTGGTCTGGGCCGATGGCCTCGGCTTCACGTGTGGCCTCACGATGATCCTCTGAAGCCGGGGATTGTAGTAGTACACCAGTCCGTCGCAGGTGCCACGGTAGGCTTGGAGCATGTTTTTGAAGTAAGCTCTCATTTGTTTCCTCCTTTGGTTTTTTTGTCCACGAATTACACGAATTCACACGAATTGAATGGTTTGAAGTAGTGGGGTGGTGACGTGGTGGGGTGAAAGGGTGTAACCGGGTTTGAACTCCCAGAGCCGACCGGTTGTACAACCTTTTCCCTTTTTCTCTTTTTCCCTTTCCTTTGTTACGGCTCTCTTGTTCACCCCTTGGTTGCCTCCGCCTCAGTTCCTGCCGGCTGGGGAGGTAGTCAGGCGGTGGTGGGCAGGGAGTGAATAGGATAGGCCAAAGGGAGCCCCTATATATAGTGGGTAACAAAAGAGGGGGGTGTCCACGAATTACACGAATAAATAGATCAGGGATGAACAGGATAGACAGGGATCAATGGGATTTATAGAAACAGAGGCACAGAGGGACAGAGGTGGGTCAAATAAGCACAAATAACTCAGTTAAGCATACGCCCGCTTATTTGCAACCGATTGGGACAGTATCAATTAGGTGTCAAATTCGCAGATTTGGCGTCTCTACTATATAAAACGCAAGGCTTGAGTGCAGAGAGGAGGATGTAGCATATAGTATATATAAATATATTAATATATAATATATATTATATATATCTATATTATTATCATATAGTTAGCACACCCATAACATCTTGCCCCCCACGAATCTCCACATATATATAGTAGACACATCATTTTTGCGAATTTGAGATTTAATATCTTGTGCCACAATGGCTTGCAAATAAGCAAGGGCTTGTTTATTTGAAGCTTATCTGCTTATTTGAGGGGAGGGAATCCCCTCCCCCCATTCAATGTTGGCTTGTTATTGCCCGGATTGCCCCCAAGAGTGCCGGATATCGGCATTCAGAACATACATTCGGGCGACTTTGTTATTAGGGCCGGTATGCGTATCAACTGTAATGGCCTCCCGCTCGATAAGCGATTCCACGCATTCCTTGAACTCACGCTTTTTCATGTGGGACATATTCATCAGGTCGGAATGCCTGGCCTTTCCATTGTACTTGTTCACCAGCAGTTCGACCAGTTTCCGTTCCCCGGACAGTTTGTCCTGTTCACTCACGATCTCCAGGAAGGGGATGGTGTTGGCGAAGTAGAAATCACAGAGGTAGAGGCATTGGGCGGCGGTTTCCTCGGAGACGCGGAGGCCATCGAAGAAGCGTTCGCAGCAGCCGCGCTGGATGGCCTCACCGAGCTCCTCCCAGATTTCCACCAGGGTGAAGATGGCGCAGAACTTGTAGAAATAGCCGTCGTAGATGCGGGTGAAGTAGCTCATAAGGTCGTCGTTGTTTTTGGCGAACCAGGTCTTGTACTGATGTTTATACACCTCATCCCTCAAGGAGACGGCCTCATCGGACATTCTGATCCGGTGGGAGCCGGGGATGGCGCGGAAGTGTTTGAACATGCCTTCGTAAATGGCCAAACGTTCCTCCAGGTCCTCGCCTTCCTTGGTATCGAGGTCGATGTCCTCGAGGTTGATGTCACGCACCACGAAGTAGATGAAGCGCTGGAGGAAGCCGCCGAGCTGGTCGGAGTTTTCGCGGATGTTGCGGTACATCCAGGCTTCGGTGGTGGCGGTGGAAATGCTCAGGGCGGGTTTTTTTATCCTTTCAGTCTTGGTCTGGTTGCTCACTGTCTTCGAAACGCCGTCGTAGAGCTCGGTGATTGTCTGTTTGTAGCCGGAATTGAAGTGCTTGTTCATCTCGGCCAGCCAGGCGGAGAGCTCGTGGTGGATGAAGAGCCGGGTGCCGTTCAGGGACAGCATTGAGAGCATTTTGGAGTAGGTGACGTTCGAGAGCAACTGCGTTTCCGCCTCGTACACGTCCAGCGGCATGTCCTCGTAGAGTTCCTCGTGCGGTTTGATGGTGTATCCGGCGTAGGTGATGGCCGTGGTTTTCCGGGAAATGGAGGAGGGGCCAAGCAGGCAGCTCCAGACGTTCGGGTAGATCCGGGTGGAGTTGGAGAGCATGTAGACCCGGTTGCCGAGGTTGACGGCGATGTGAGGCAGCCAGGCGCTGATCAACAGGCCGGGATGGCAGTCGGTGCTTTTGGAGGTTAGTTTGATGTAGTCACGCAGCAGCAGCGGGACTTTGTCCAGGTCCAGATCCACGGAGGGCTTCTTCCCGAAGAGTTCTATCAGTTCTCTACGCATGGTGA
>Ga0265295_1002721_pt1 | contig 27127 bp, 38 predicted proteins | sample Munlansysbiofilm_FD_192503 | JGI IMG/M metagenome (GOLD analysis project Ga0265295, IMG submission 192503) | Leachate microbial communities from a municipal landfill in Southern Ontario, Canada - Methane capture system biofilm | ecosystem: Engineered > Solid waste > Landfill > Unclassified ... | reverse complement strand
ACTTTAGTAGATCGTCTATATATGTATCAAGTTCTCCTCCATATTTGGAGCGAAGCTCGTACGCCAATTTGATGATCTCTAAAGCTACTTGGTTATCTGACATGTGTTCTCCTTGCGTTTTTGATTTGTTGCACCTTCATTGTATCGCAGCGGGACTTAACATGTATATGAGAGGAATTTGTTATGAAAAACGAGATAGTGCAGTTTTACGGGCAGAGCCTTGTGACTGCGAGGAGTGATGATGGCAAAGAGTTTGTGGCAATGAAGCCGCTATGCGATAACTTGGGGTTGGATTGGTCGGCTCAGAGGCAGAGAATCGTGCGTGACGAGGTGCTTAGTTCAACCATGGTTATTATAACCACGGTTGCAAATGATGGAAAAAATAGGGACATGCTGATGATACCTACCGAGTACTTGAACGGTTGGCTCTTTGGCGTAGATGTATCAAGGCTTAAAGACGACGCCACCAAAGAGCGACTACACGCCCTATGACGGTGCAGTGGTTTATCTCGTCTTCTTGTAGTGGCAAATCCTCCTCGTTTGGGTTATCTGATACTAGCTTCCACTCTTTTTTTATCGGGTGGATTTTGATACGTTTTACGAGGATACCTTGAGGGGAGAGGATTACATAGACCCCTTGATCTTTGATTGTGTGATTTTCGTTCTCAAATGGATTAACGAGCAACAGCTCTCCAGATGTGATGGTCGGTGCCATCGAGTCGCCCACTGCATTGATGATGTGAAGGTTTTTGAAGTTTGAAATACCAAATACGCTCTTTAAGAAGCTACTATCGAACGACATGACGGTCGGTTGCGCGTCGTAGCTTAGTCCGCCTACTCCCATGGCTCCGTAGGTCTCTTCAAAGTAGGGAATCTCTACTATATTTACGTTGGCATGCTCTTTTGGTTCTTTGGCATGTGAGTTTACAGCATCTAGCAGCATCTCGCCTTTGCCTGTGAGGAGCCAATCTATATTTAGGTTAAAATTCTTAACTAAAATATTGGCTTCGTGAGCCGTCATCTCTTTGACTCGTCCAGTTTCTATACTTTTTACACGAGCCCCATTGACTTCCAATATCTCTGCTAATTTTTCTTGAGAGCCTATTTTCAGGGCATTTCTTAGATATTTGACTCTATCTTTTAGTTCTTCCATAGTAAATTCCTAATGTAAAAGTTAAAAATATTCACCAATCTATTGACAAAGGTTAAAAAATTTAACTATAATGTCGCTATGTGTTCGATATGACACATTATAACAGAAGTCAATAGAAACTTTTTAGTTTTTCTTGACTCTGCGTTCTAACATGTACCTGCCCACCGCGTCTGATCTTGGGCTCAAACTAACTACCACTCATCTGGAAAGCGGGATGATGTATGAATATTTATTAAGAAGCCCACTGCGGTGGGTTTTTAGTAAATATTTGGAGGAGTAATAATGGCATCTGTAGAATTTAAGATAAGAGCGGCTGTTCTTAATCTTAAAATATACAAAATAAAGAAGCGTATGCACGTAGCAGCAATTCGTTTAAAGCAAAACGATTACGAGGACGGAGTAGAAAGTTTTTTTTATGACGGATGGTATAGAGCACACACAAGATATCTCTACAAACTTATCGATTGCTAACTACACATCTATATACCCATCCCGCGAGCCTGCGATAAAGTCAATCCGAACTCATTCGCATCTCCTTAATCGCGTTTTAATCAAGATAAACAAACTTTTTTAGGTAGGGGATTTAGCCTTTCGCAGGCTCTCGGGATGGGTGTAAAATTTAACATAGGAGGAAAAGATGGCAGAACCGTTTAAACCAAACGGCGCAGTGATGAGAATTATGCGCTTGGTGCTAGCACTTAATGAAGCGAAAGAGGAGATAGAGCGGCTTAGACGCGAGAACCTTGAGTTAATCAATGAGATTCGAGTGTTGAAGCTAAAAGATATAGTACGCCGTGAGCACGGGAGTAAGAAGTTTTTTGTACAAAGGTTTAATGAAGGAGTGGTGAGATGAGTGAAAATAAATTCTACGAACTTATGGAGGTTCGAGGTCTTGGCTTTTTGCCGAAAATGAACGTGGAGGAATGAAAATGAGTACAACAAAATTTGTAGTTGAAATACGACAAGAGTGTCAATATTGTGATTTTGTACGGTGGAATAGTAAAGATAAGCCCTATTGCACCAAAGAAAAGCAAAAACCACAACATATAGTCGAAGTTGATGATTGTTGCACAAGTTATAAAGACAACTTAGGTCTTTTCGTTGACTTATTAAGTCATTGTGCTGAACCGGTTTCAATCAGTATTATTGAGGAGGAATGAAAATGAAAAATGGATTTATAGGGCATGAGGTGAAATTTCGAGGTGATTTTAAAGAGCCTAGAGAGGGAGAAAGTTTAGCAAAAAGGCTCTCACGAATGAATCGTGAGAAGAAAGGTATTTTTGGAGATACAAGAGGCAAAACAAGAGTTGAAATTAATATTAATGACGGGTTTATAGGTCATCGCGTCCAGCCTCGTCAATAATACTATTCTTGGTCTTGTAGCTACATAGAGTCCACTGCGGTGGGCTTTGTTGTGGATACATCTACAATTAGGAGGAAAAAATGAAGATAAACGACCCGATAAATTTACGAAAAAGGTTTGAGCTTTCAGGGCGAAGCATTACGCTCTATGCACGTGTGAAAGGTCTGCAAAAAACCGCACTTGAAAGGGTGCTAAACGGCGAGGCGACGGGAGAGAGAACACGAGCCGAAGGGCAGACGCGAAAGGTATTCGCACATCTTAAGGCGGATGGCATCTACATAGGCGCGCTGCCGTGGGAAAAATGCGAAGAGAAGAGCGAGGAGGTGGCATGAGATGGAGTTGTTTACAATAAAACGGCTCGAAGAGCTTCTTGGCGTGTCTCATGTAGCGCTTATTAAAGCCCTAAAAAACATCGATTACGAACTAAAAGAGGTTGAGGGAGCCACCAAAAAAGTAAAGCATTACCGTTTTGATGATCTGCCGCAAAAGTATCAAGAGCGTCTTCGTGAGAAGCTTCCCGAGCTTGCAGAGAAGAAGAGTGATGACACTCACATTTCACAAACAAATTTTACGAAAAAGTATCTTTTGGCACCTGCAAAAAAGCAAAAAGAAGCTGTTTTGAAAGTAAAGCTTGTGGAGTTTTACTTCAAAAAAGATGCTTCGGTCAATGTTCAAACATGGCTAGAGCACACATTTCGCAGCTGCATTGAGTTTGATACGCTTGGAGCCGTGAGCCAAAAACAGCTTTTCGATTGGAGGGCGAAGTATCTTGAAGCCAAGGCAAAGGGGCTTAACATCGTCGAAGAGTTTATCGACGCACGAGGACAAAAAGCAGGCATAAAGGCGCTAAGCGAAGAGCAAAAGCGTACCGCGGAGCGCTACTTTTTGAAGAGTTCACGCCCACGCATGAGCGAGATACACCGCAACATGTGCCACACCTACGGTGAAGAGATGGCAAGCTACGACACGCTCAATAAGTTCTATAAGCAGTGGCGCAGAGAGAACCCACTCTTGTGCGAGTTTAGCCGCTCGCCGGATAGTGCTAAAAACAAGTTTCTTGCAGCATGGGGAAGCGAGAGTGCAAAAGCACTCTACCCGAACCACTTTTGGGAGCTTGATAGCACCCCTGCGGATGTAATTTGTGACGACGGCAAGCGTTATGCGGTGCTATGTGCCATAGATGTATTTAGCCGCCGTGCGGTATTTCATGTGAGTGAGACTTCAAGCAGTTACTCAATTGCGCAGCTGCTTCGCAAAGCGATACTTCGTTTTGGGATACCTGAACACGTGGTGATAGACAACGGGCGCGATTATACGAGTAACCATTTTGAAAGTATCTGCATAAATCTTGGTATCGAAGCTGTAATCGTTCCACCATTCAGCGGTGACAAGAAGCCACATGTTGAGCGACTCTTTGGAACTATAAGCCGTGAGCTCTTTGAGCAGTTCCCGGGATACATAGGTCACAACGTGGCTCAAAGAGAGGAGCTTCAAGCGCGTATGAGCTTTGCGCAAAAGATAGCTTCACAAGAGCGTTGGCGCGCAGAGTTTGCCGCCAAAAGTGACGAAGAGAAAAAGCTCTTTAGAGACGCTTGGAAGATAAAAAAAGAGAACATAGGTCTTGAGATAGGTGTACTTTTGAGTGCTGATGATTTACAGAGCTGGTGCGATGCTTGGTGCGAGAAGATGTATGAACAACGTGTTCATAGCGGTCTTGACAAGAAAAGCCCGATAGCAGTATGGAACAGCTCAAACAACTACATTAAAGGGGTGAGTGACCCGAGGATGCTTGACTTGCTTCTTGGCGAGAGCCATGTGCGACGTGTTGGCAAGAAAGGTATAGCTCTTGATGGGTGTAACTATGTGCATCTCGATCTCATCGAGTATACGGGTAAACATGTCTATGTGATGACACCGAGTGATCTTGGGTATATCTTGGTCTATACGCAAGATATGCGGTTTATTTGTGTCGCGGAAGATATCGAACACATGGGGCATGATAGGCACAAGATAAAAGCTGCGCGCAAGAAATCGCTATCCATGATGCGCCAAGCAGACAAGCTTGTCAAAGAGGCTATGGCGATGCAAGATGCAACGATCATGGATCGCATAGAAGCAATCGATGGCGAGGTAAAAGCGACGGGAACGGTAGTTATGAAACGCACGGAGCGCATAGACGCGCTCCTTCATGATTCCGTTGTGATTGCGCAGCGCGACGAAGCGCAATATAAAGAGGAGCAAGAGGTGAAGCTGCTTGCAAGCGGTCGCCCTGTATTTAACACTTTCTATGAGCGCTTTATGTGGTGCTTGGAAAACAACGAATGGAACGAAAAAGATTTAAAAATCAAAGCTGCAAATATGGCAGTTTACGAGATGGCTTATGCTGATTTTGCAAGAAAGATGGCTTAACAGATGTGAGGTTCGCCCTCGCATCGCTTAAGTCTTCAGGCAAGACTTTACTTTACTTAAAAAGGAATACGATGAAAGAGGAATTTGTTACGACTGTGAATTATAGCAGATTGTATGAGGCAGTGCAAGGTTTAAAAGGATTACCGAGAACGGCTCCGAAGATGGGGCTAGGGTTCGGAAACTTCGGTCTTGGAAAAACGTTTAGCCTTGAGCGCATCGCAGCGCAGGAGAACGCACTGCTGCTTCGAGCCGCGCAGACGTGGAGTAAGACGAGCGTGCTAAGTGAGCTGTGTGAAGAGTTGGGTGTCGATGTAAGTGGACATTCACCCGTGAAATACCGCCGTGTTTTAGAGTCGCTCTTGAGTGAACCGCGCATTATCATCGTCGATGAGATAGATGCTCTGCTTAGCGATAAAAAGACGATTGAACTTACGTTTGGGCTGTTCGGCTACAGACAAAGCACGAGCATTAGCGTAAAGCGCGATACGCTGGAGCTGCTTAAAAAACACGGTCTTGAAGAGGCAATCGTAACGAAAGAAACACCGAACAAAGAGGTTATGCGCGACTGGAGCGAAGAGAAGCTTGCTCTTGTGGATGCAAAGCGTGTCGTAGAAGATAAGTTCTGGGTGGAAGCTAAACAGAACGACGTGGAGGCGTAAATGAAAGTAGCTTTAGTAGTAGGACACAGCCAAAAGAGCCAAGGGGCGCGCAATGCGACTTACGGCGTGAGCGAGTTTGAGTTTAATCGCAAGTTGGCGCACGACATCGAGCGCGAGTGGAGTGAACACAACATGAGCGATGAGATCGTGGTGGTGTATAGAGAGACGTACGAGGCACTGCCGCACCAGATCAACGCCCTCGGCGTAGACTTGGTGGTGAGCCTACATGCCAACGCGTTTGACACGAAGACGCGCGGGTGCGAGATGCTCTACTACCATGCGAGCAAGCCGGGAAAGATTGTCGCGACAATTTTTCAAGAGCGTATCTTCGGTGTGCTGCAAACGATCGATCGCGGCGTGAAGCCAAAACACTCGGAGGATCGCGGGGGCTATCTGCTGCGCACAACACACGCACCGTGCATTATCTGCGAACCGTTCTTTATCGACAACGATGCCGACCTCCTTGAAGCGGATGCACTGTTTGATAGCGGCATGCTTACGACTATGTTTTGTATTTCAATCAACGAGTCTTTGCAATATTTAAGGGGTCTAAAATGAGCGATGAAGCCTACGAGTCCTATGTAAAAAAATGCGCCTTTTACAAAGTGCAGCCCAGTACAAAAGAGGAGATTGAGCGACACGAAGAGGTGTGCAAGATCGTCGACGAGGTGCCGCCTACGCACTTTATAAGCGCGAACAAAGCTAAAGAACTCGTGATTCGAGCCTACGACATGGGTTACGAAGAAGCGATGCGCGAGATAGCTTCATAGTGCTCACTTTGGTGGGCACGATTGAGACTACAAGCATTAAAATGGAGGAGAAAGATGAGTCTATACCCCAACACGGGAGACGATAAGATGGATAAGGCGTATGTGAACATGCAAGAGCATGTAAAGAAGTGCAAAACATTTGATGAGTTTGAGATGTACTTTAGCTATGTAGTAAAGACGGACGACCCGCTGAAACTAAACAGATGGCTGCTAAAAGTGCTGTTTGTGAATATGAAACAAGACCCACATGCCAGACACGATTTTGATGTGTTGCTTGAGGCGGTGGGTGAGGAGAAGGCGGCAGAGCTTAGAGCTTGGTTGCAAAGCAATTTAGAGAAATTTAGTTAAAATAAGGAGAAAAAATGTGTTTAATGGCGTGGATATTTTTGGTTACAACAGTGGTGGCATCTGCTATGGCTCTTATGTTTCGCATAGCTCTTAAGGAACTTGTGAGAAGAATGAAAGAGGAAAAACCGAGTGTACTTGATGTGTTATTAGAGGCAAATAGGAATTATAAATGAGTGAAAACATAGTAAAACAGACGGCTAAAGAGCTTGGTATGACACAAAAGGAGTTGGCGGAGCGTATGGGTGTGGCAGAACAGACAGTCAGGAACTGGGCTTCAAAAGATGGCGTAGCCCCTGCATGGGGAATAAAGTTCATGGAAGCACTGCTTGAAAATAAAAACATGGAAGATGAACTCAAAGATTTTAACAAATTCAAAGAAGTCCTTAAAAACCTCACTAAATAAGTATGTTTGAATATTCAAACATACTTTCAATATACAAATCACACAATAAAAATACTTTAAAAGTATTATAAACATTGACATTAATACTTTTAAAGTATATACTTTCACAAATACATACTTATTGACTACGAAAAATTATTTGGGCTACTTGAGCCACACATTTTCAATGTCAAAAAAAAAGGAGAGATTATGTTTTTGCAAGGCTACGAGATAGTTGAAAAACTACAAGGGGAGATGGTGGTAAGCCATAGGGTGATTGCTGAGCATACGGAAGTTGATGAAAAAGCACTACGGAATATCATCAACAGATTTTATGACGATTTTGCCTATTTTGGGGCAAATGTACAGTCTCATTTTAAAAATGCTACTGTTAATCAAGCGGTGCGATTTAAAAATGCTACTGTTACAAACTCCGTCGGTGCAGTCAATAAACAAAAAACCTACTACCTAAACGAACAACAAGCGACCCTGCTTATGACCTACTTGCGAAACTCTGAAGTAGTAAGAGGTTTTAAGATGGCGCTTGTCGAAGAGTTCTTCACCATGCGAGAGCAGATACACAACGCTCTTAAATATACTCACGATGGCAAAGAGACCAAAAGAGTACTTGGAGCTTACAAGTCGCACACCAAACAAGCCTACAAACGCCTAAGAGATGCAAATGATGGGATAGAGAGATATTGGATACCATCTGTAAAGCTCTTAGAAGAACAAAGAAGTGATTTGTATTGGGAAAAAGAGCGATACAAAAGAGAGCTAGCCGAGTTAAAAGAGAAGACGAAACGCTTTAAGTATTAAACATTCTTAGGGCTATCGTAGGTGCTGTGATAGTCCTTTAGAGTGTTTACTCTCAAAAAAAAAAACAAAAAGGACTACCCATGCCAAACACAACCACACAAAAACCGCTTTCCCGTTTCGAGTTTAATGATCGCATGCACTTGCTTAAAACCAAACTTAGATTTATCACCGATGCTATCGTGTATTGGAATGTTGATGCAGCAGATATCAACGAAGATGCTACTTTTGGCTTTGGGCTGTTTATGGATGAGATCATAGAAGAGATGGATGAGTGTGTACAACAACTTAAAGAATAGGAGCGTAAAAATGGAAAAACATCATATAGAAATTGCAGAGGAGAAATTTGCGAAGAAGCGGGATATTACCGTATGTACGGTTGTAAATAGTGGAGTTATTTATCAGGGTGGGTTTTATTCTGATTGCTATTTGGAAACATATGAAGGCTTCGCGACATACTGTGTAGAGGTTGACGGATGGCTGAATCTTTTTACCCCAGACGGAAGATTTGCTACATCGTTTAAGATAGATAGAGCCCTTGGCGTAAAAGGGTACAAAAAGGCTTTAAATAGGTTGATGAAATGAATATTTTTCCACTGTTGAGACAGCAGTCGCTGGACTATGAAAAAATAAGCACAATCGAGACAAGATATTTCATAGATCATTTTTTGGTGAGCGAAGCTATTACAATGATCTACGGGAGAGCAAGCCAAGGTAAGACGTTTTTTTTCCTTGGTCTTGTTAAAATGCTAAGCAAAAGAGAAGATGTATCTGAGATAGTTTATGTTGACTTGGACAATCCAAAGAGTCAGCTAAAAAAAAGAAATCTTCATGTCCATTTTAAAGATAATAAAAAAATAACATACATCCATAAAGGTGACATGACTATGGATAAGCATGAGCTCTTGGAACTATTTCGGAATGGCGCTAAAGAGAAGGGTGAGCCCTACAAAGATTGTATATTTATCATAGACTCGACAAGAGATTTTTTTCACAATCTGTACAACGACATAGAGGTTCGTCAATTCATGCAAACTATGAAAGACGTAAGAGACGCAGGTGGAACTGTACTTCTTATACATCACTCCACAAAAAGCGGAAAGGTGATAGATGGAAGCGCAGACTTTACGAAGAGCTCCGACAATGTGTACGAGCTAAAACAAAAAGCAAAAATTGGAGAAGTGCTTCATTTCACACTACGAATAGAGTACGACAGGGATGATATTAAACACTGTGGTTTTAGTGTCAACACGCAAACATTGGAGTTAGAGGAGCTTGATCCGGACTTATCCCAAATGAGCGAATACGAAGAGGAGTTTGTGAATGAAGTAAAAAAGGTTTTGGAAAAAAATCCAAAAGGCTTAAATAAATCTCAAATTCTTGAAATGCTTGGTTACGAGAGAACAGATGTCACCGCGCGAGCTACCCTCGAAAAATTCATAGACAAGTATTGGCAATCTACAAAAATTAAAAATCAATTTAACATAACTCTAATTTCCTAATACATCTAATACAACTACAACACCCCTTATTTAAGCCCCTAGACTATGATGTATTAGATGTATTAGATGTTGTATAAAAACCAAGGAACCCACCATGACTCAAAAACAAACCCTCTACAAAAAAGCCCTGATTAAAGATATACAGATCAACAAGCACCGTGTATTTGCCGACGACGAAGAGCGCAAAGAGTTTATGCAAAGCCGCTTTGGAGTAGATAGCACAACAAAGCTAAGCATCGAAGAGCTTGTAAAGTTGCGTGATTTTTGCCTCGGAAAGGTGAGCGACATCAAAGTCGATACGCTAAGTGGCGGACAAGCATTTCGTATTCGTCTCATGTGGCGCGAAAAAGCCCGCGACAAAAGCTCTATGGCTTTGCTGCTCTTTGCAAAACGCATCTGTAAGAGAGATATATATGATATACTTACACTTAAGAAAGCTGAGGCTACTAAGCTCATAGTAGCGTTGGAGAAACTACAAGGATGAGATATGATATGCCCAGTATGTGCTTCTTCGAAGTCTAGAGTTTATGGTACAAGAAGTGGTTTTGTAACTGTTCGCTTTCGCCAGTGCTGCAAATGCGGGCATAAGTTTCTTACCTCCGAAGTGGTGCACGAAGACCTTATAAGCCACGAGTATAACAACTACTTAGAGCAGATAGGTGAGCTTGACAAGGGGATACGCCAAAGAGCGCTTAAAGAGAATTAGCGAAAGTCACGGAAGGTGGTAGTCTTCCGTGACCCAAAGGCTTTAATGGCAGTATTCGATAAGCGCGAATACAATATAGACAGACGCTATGATAAGGTAACCTATAAAATGAAAATTGAAATCACAGAGGCACAACTTCAAGCAATTAAAAATTTAGCTGACGATATGAGGGCAATGATTGGTTGTAGTGATTCAGATAAAGAGTGGAAGCATAATGTAAAACTAATTGACAAAATGCTTGAAAAAAACAAATTAAAGCCTAGAGATTTTAAATAGGCTATTACTGAGGGAGAATAATACAAAGACGCGGAGAATGTTCCATTGTAAACTCCAAGTTTTGAGATGTCGTGTTTCTTTCTTTTTGCAGTGACCTACTTTTCCACATCCGAGAGATGCAGTATCATCGGTGATGAGATGCTTAACTTCTAGGTTCGGAATGGATTGCTAGGTGTAACTATCCCTCTAAAACCACAAAAAAAAGGCAAAAAAAAAGCCCAACCACTTGAAAAGTGATTGAGCTTGAAACACGACATTTCACTTGGAGCCAAAGGCTACCACACCTTTTGGAACCTCTATATTTTACCACCATAGCCTAACTAAACGACAAGGAGTAACTTCTTGTACGGTCAAATTCTACCCAAACAATCTAAAAAAAATATTAATATTTTGTTTTTGAAATGTTAGTGCTTCGCGGTATCATCCCATCGCATCTTCTATCTTCTTATCTAAATAATCCTCTATCTGCTTTTGCAATCCGCTCTCCATCTTCCCGCTCTCATCTACAGGAAAAAATCTTCTTGCCGGTACTTTTTTACTGCCCCACTGGTGCACCGCTCCGTATGCAAAGCCTTTTGGGCTTTTCCCTTTATTGTTTGCGATCACGACGCTTGAAGCGGTTGCATGTGGCAACCAGAAGTCCGCCAAATCCCCCTCAAAACGCAACTTCTTATTACTTTTTCCTTTTTTCTGCTTGTGCTTTATCGTCGCATCTTTTAGTTTTTCCCACTTCTCACCCCACGGGCTTTGCTCTTTCTCGAAACTCTCCTCGGTTACATTTTGCACCATGTCTCCTATGGTGTTCATGGTGGTTTTCATCTGCGCGGGTGAGAGTGTTTGCGAGAGCTTATTTAAGCTGCTTCGGATGCTCTCTAGACCTTGTATCTCTATGGACATAGTTTATCCTTTCTAAAGAAACATCGCTATGCGAGCGGTTCCCTTGTTTTGTGGTATAATTTTTGAAAGGCAAATAGTAGGTTTAGCGGTAAAACAGATTAAGTTCGGTCGCGGGTTCGAATCCCGCCTATTTGCCTAAAATATCCTTTCTTTCCCCTCTAACAATCTTTCTAAATCTTTTGCTTTATACAGTTGTCCGCTATGGATCGTGTTGTAGATACTTTTTTTATCCCCCACATCTATGCCTATTACCACTTTCGCTTTGCTTGATAAGCCGTATATAAGAAGTAGGTGCGCATCCATATAGGCTGCCTCGGGTGTGTGTATGACACCAAAGAGCTCTTTTATGTCTTCGGTTGTCAAAGTGTTCTTTTGCCCCGTCTTTTTTATCTTTGCGACACTCTCTTCGCCCTTTGCTTTTAGATTGCGAATACTTCCCGTATCTGCAAGTATAAGATCGCTTTGCGGCGGTGTTTTCTCAAGGAACTTTTCTAAACCTACAACCATACTTAAGTGACCTAGTCGCATCTTCTCGTGGCGATTTATGCTCGTATCTAAAGCCCTATCCACAAAGCCGTCCCACTTTTTTTTCGTTGGCAGCAACGCCTGCATGTTAGTTTTATAGTCTTCCTTTGCCGTGTCGACAAAGGGGCAAAGCACCTCTTTTGTCTTTGCATTCGTACTTTTACACCGTAATGCGTTGATCTTCGAGTAGTAGGCTTGCTCTAGGGCGTAGGAGGTGTCTCCGGGATTGTAAGCAAAAGATTTACTTGCAACGTTTGGCGGTCTAAAGCTAGAAGGCTTAAGTCCTCTGGCATCTAGCTCCGCTTTAGTATAGACTCTCATCTTGCATCTACAAAAGTAATCGTTCGGGGCGTAGTTTGTGTCCCAAAACTTATCTGTTTTTGGCAGAATAGTTCCGTGAAGTTTCGCATGGTTCGGACGTGTTGCGCCGTCTAGTGTCGCAAAGTATCCGAAGTACTCGCCGTCACTATCCATTTGCGCCTCATAGCGACCTTTGGCGTATGCGGTTCTCATGTTGGTGTCGTAGATGGTGCGTAGGCGACGTGAGCCGACAAAGATATCTTTTACTTCACCTGTTCGCGGGTCTATCGCTTCTACTTCGCCCCACCACCCTTTCTTTTCGAGTGCGGGTTGTATCTCATTTTTCCATTGTGAAAATGGCTTCCCCTCTGCAAGCGCTTCTTGAAGGGAGAGATGAATATCTGATAGCAGATCAAGTTTAGTGATTTTTGCAACGGTAAAAGCTTTTTGGTGTGCTTCATGGAGCATCTCCTCGTAGTTGAATGTGATTTCGAGCTTTTTGCTCTTTAGATACTCCACCAATTCGTCGGGGCTTTTGGTGAAGTCGAAACTTATGGGCATGGTTTAGCCCTTTACAACAAGTGCCAACACGGCACCGAAGACGGAGGTGATTACCATCCAATTAAGACGGCTGAGGGAGCTCTCTACTTTTGCAAGTCGCTTGTTTAGCTCTTGATTGTGCACTTCGCTTTTTACGAGCTCTTCTAAAATATTGACCGTTTTCTCTAAGGTCTTCTCCATCATCTCAAGTTTTACTTCGATGCGCACGATTCTATTCTCCATCGACAGCTCCTACGATAAGGTTGCCCGCTATGGCTTTGAACATAGCTTCGTCAAGACGTTTGAACTCCATAGTGGCGTAGTGCTCTTGGAGTTTGTCGTACACCTCTTCGTAGCTTTCGCACGACGCGGCTAAGTTTTGAATAGTCTCTAAAATTTCTTGCTCTTGTGCTCTTAGAGAGTCGTTAAAGCTTTTTGAATCCATGTGTGCGTCTATGGCATCAAGCGGCATGGATGATTTTGCATTGAGGCTTAGGCGTGTGTTACGAGCCGTCGGTAACGGTAAGTCAAACTCATAAGCGATCTGCTCATTTGACATGCTGTAACCTATATTGTTTAAGATTTGCAAAGTCTGCGCGCGCTGGAGTAGGTTAACGTCTTTTTCAATCTGAATATTAAGATCGAGCGTTTTTCCTATCTTGGCAAAGAGCTTATTGGCGATGCGTGTGGCGAACTTGACGTCGGCTTTTACGATCTCATCACGGTTTTGCTCATGGCTTTGGCTTTGGGCATAAGAGCCGCTTTTGGCTACATTGCTCCCTAGGGATGCACCGTTGATCACTTTGGCTATCTCGGTATCTACATAGCGCACGAACTCCAAAAAGTCTGCTTGGCTCCCTTTGCCCTCTAGTACTTTTAGCATATCTTCGGGACCTAAAACGGCATACGATGCGCTCTTGATATTTTTAACCGCTTGCGCCATGCCGTCGATCACGTCCGCGTCTGAACTGTGTGCATTACCGATAAGCGGGGGCACACCCAAAAACTCCGCAAACTTGAGGTAGTGACTAAGCACGAAGTGTTTGGCATAGACCACCCAAAGCACACGAAGCAGTACGGGTTTGTGGGTGATGGTGTAGAACTTCGGCTCTTGGGGTCTAAACTTAGTTTTTCCCTTTTTGAAGTAGAGCACATCATCCTCGAGGTAGTAGTACTCTCTGGGGATAAACTCAAAGGCGAAGTTATTGCTCTCGTCTAAGTAAAGCTCCACGACACTTATGCCAAAGAGCTTGGCATGTACTGCGGCTTTGATGATCTCTTCGACGCTTGCATCAAAGCCCTCGCCTGCCTTGTGTGTGTAGAACTTGTTTTCGATAGAGCCTATGCGTTTTTCAACCTCGCTGCCTACGCTTGTGTCTTTGTCCTCTATGAGGTTAAAGAGCGGCAGTGTATAGACGGGCTTCTTTTGCGTAATGGCAACTTTTATCTTCCCTGCACTTAGCTCGGAGTAGTTCTCCAGCTCTGTTTTTGTGTACTCCCCTTTTGGAGTTAACAATCTTCTTACTTCTTTTACATCCATCTTCTTATCCTTAATTTTGTTTTACAAAATGAAGGAACCCTCCATTTCTTTGTACGATGTCGGAAGTAATTCCTCCATCTATGCTAGCCGCTAAGGCACTAAAGCTTTCTACATTCGTAGAAGATGCGTTGTTATTACCGTTTAAAATGTATTTAAAAACTCTCAAAATCATTTTTGAATACCTTTGCTTACCTAAGAGCTTAAAAGAGCTTGTAGGGCTTTATTTCGCGCTTCTTTGTTTTTTATGTGTTTATGTGCTTCTTTGTAATCGAATGCGGGCTTCTTCGCGATACGGTATGCCATCTCTATGGAGTCAAGCCCGTCGTCGTGTGCCGACTTGGGATAGGTGTCGAGTTCGTCGATAAGGATGAGGCTTTTTTTGTCGATTAAAATCGTGTGGTTGTTTATAAGCGGAGCGATACCGTCGATGCGCAGCTCTTTGTTTACCGTGTTTTTAAGCGGCACGATCGGCATGTGTAAGCCGATGCTCTTGCTTCTATCGTCTAGCGTGTCCTTAAAGAACTCTTGAAACTGCACCGTCTCGATAGCGATCTTGATCGGTACGCCGTAGCGCAGCGTGTCGATGTAGAGCGCTATGATTTTGTCGATCATGAGCGTGGCTTTGATGCGGTACATCTTTGTGCTTGCATAGAACTTCTTGCCGTCATAACCAAGAAGCGTAATAGCAAAGTAGTCGCCCGAACTTTTGCCGAGTGCCGGGTCGATACCGATCGTGAAGCTTTGGCATGAGGGCATGCCGTCGAACAGTGCGTAATCGCTAAAGGTGGTGCCCTCTTTAGAGAGCGGTTCGTTTTGAAATTCGGACATAAAAGAGTCTTTGTCTTCGAGGTACTCTTTTAGCAGTTCGAGTTTATCGAGGCTCTCGTCATCCAAAAGCATGTCGACGACATCGATGTCGCCGACTTGCTCTTTGTCGAGTTCATCCAAATTTGATGGGAACTCTAAGACAAGCGGATAGCGAAAACTTACAAAGTCACTTCTTTGTTGTAAGCGGCTCAAAAAACCGTCGTGATGAAGCTTTGTTCCGACTACGATAATGTTGTAGTCTCTGCTTTGACGGCTTGGGAGTTTCATGATCGCTTTGATAAACCACTTGTAAAGTTTTTCCCTTTGTGCTTTACTCTCTACGTTCTCGTCGTTTTCGATGTCGTCGCACACGATCAAATCGGGACGGTAGCCGAGCCAGTTGGCACCCCTGATCTTTTTGCCTGCACCGTACACTTTTATGCGAAACTTCAACTCCCCGCTATAAAAGATAATCTCTTCGCTACTCCAAACGTCGCCTTGGCGAATCTCGAAGTCGGCTCTAAGCCTTTCGTTGTCCTCTAGTTCTGTTTTTATAAAATCAAGCGTCTCTTTGGCAACGTCGATCGTAGAAGAGATAATGATAGCATGTCGCTTTTTTCTTTGGATAGCAGTTTTAAAAAGCGTGTGAAGCCTCGATATTAGCGTGGTTTTTGCCGCACCCCTGTAAGCTTCAAAGCTCAGCTTGTTGTGGTTTTCGCTCCACTCCTCTGCATACTCATAAAACTCAAGTCTGAATTTCGAATGCTCTATCTCGCTTACGTGGTGCGGGAAATAAGTCTTAACGGCGTAGCGGAAATCGCCTTGTGCACGAGCTACCCTTTGCGGGCGCTCTTTGTCTGCGAGTTTTTCTAAGCTTTTAAGATGGAGGCGTAGCTCCTCGATGGTGAGCTTGTCCGTCATTTTCGCAACACGCTTTCAATGATTTTGTCGGAATTTTGCGCCAAGAAGGTGAGCGTCTCTTTTGCGTCGGCTTCTAGGGCGAGCTGGCTTATTGTATAGATAGTCTTAGAAGTCGCTTCAAGCACCGCACTTTTACAGTCGTTTTTCATGGGGGCTTTGAGACGGTAGTAGCTTTTTGCGTACTCGTTTAAGAGCGTGAGCTTTTGTGCGGGGTCTTCTAAAGTGTCTATCTCTTTAAGAGCTGCTTCAAACTGTCTTATGAGGGTAGCTAAGAACTCTTTTTCGTTTAGGCGTGTTCCCTCCGGGTCTATAGCAGATGCGTACGCCAGTTCATCCCAGTCGATGCCCGCTTCAAAATCTGCTTTTTTATACGCGTACACGGTCGCACGAGAAATAGAGAGAGCCGTAGCGATATAGCTCACCCCTTTGCCCTCTAAAAAAAGTTTCTTTGCTTGCGCCTTTTGGCTTCTTGTTTTTGTGTTCTCTTTCATGCCGTTCCTTTATTTACGACATTTTCGCACTCTTTTTGATGTGCTTTTTCTATCCCTGCATATATGGATAAAACGCCTCTTTTTTTGCATCATAATTGCAGCGAACGGTTAAAAAAAAGCCTTGGAAATTAAAAAAACGGAGGATCGCTTGAATGGCGTAAAACTAAAACAGATACTCGAACTAAACTACAAAAAAGAGGAGAAGATAAAAATCTCTCCTATAGGAAGCGTAGTGGGAGCCGACGGTCGCCGTTTTGAAATAGACGGGGCTTTGCTTTTGGAATCGATTGCTAAAAACGGTCTGGATATCCCGCTTGACGAGAACCACTCTTTGGCAGCTGCTGTGGGGTGGTTTGACAAAACAAGCATGGAGCTGCGTGAAGATGGCATCTACGCAAATATGGAGCTTAACGATACGGGCGAAGAATTAGTAGGTAAAAAACGTTACCGCTATCTCTCCCCCGTGTATGCCATGGGCACAAATCGAAAAGTAATCGGCTTGGATAGTGTGGGGCTTGTGAATCGCCCGAACCTGCTAAATACGGCATTAAACGAAAAAACAAAGGAAGAAAAATTGGAAGAGTTGCAAGAGTTAAAAAACCAAATAGACGGTTTAAAGGGCGAGATTAAAGCGCTTAAAGATGCAAAGCCTGCGGTGGTTGCGGATGACGTAAAAAAGGTCGAAGAGAACCTTAAAAATGAGGTCGAAGTACTTACGACGGCTATCAAAGAGATGAACTCGAAAATGCAAGTTGTCTTTAAAAAAGTTGATCTTGAAGAGAACGAGAAAAAAGTGACTCTAAGCGAGAACGACAAAAAAGTCGCCGACCTTTTGGGGCTTAGCCACGAAGAGTATTTAAAATCTAAAGAGGAGAGTAAATAATGGCAACATTTGAAGAAACGAGTATCGGTTTTAAATCGATCTTCCAAAAGACTTTTAACGACACAAACAGCGAAGCGAAGCAGCTTGCAACCGAGGTGAAGTCTAACGACTTAAGCGAAAAGTATGTTTGGCTAGGTAACTTCCCGAACATGAAAGAGTGGATCGGTGATCGCGATGTGCAGCTACTCCAAGACTTCGGCTACGCGCTTGATAACAAGCTTTTTGAAGCGTCCGTGACGGTTCCAAACATCCATATTGAATATGACAAAGTGGGTCTTTACAAACCTGCTATCGAGCAAATGGCTCAAAATTCTAAGCTGTTTGGTAGTGAGCTGGTTGCCGAAGTGCTCGTAGGCGGAAACGCAAGTCTTTGTTATGACGGCAAAAATTTCTTTGCAGCCAATCACGTTATGGGTGTGGACACTTACGCAAACATGAGCCTAGGCGTGCTTAACTCCGACAACATCATTCTTGGGCGTACCTTTATGAGCGGTATCAAAAACGCTAAGGGTAAAACGATGCGTATTAATCCAAACATGATCGTCTGCGGACCGCTTAACCTTGCCAACGTCATCGAAGCGATCGACAAAGAGCGCAAAGCAAATGGTGAAAACAACCCGACATACAAGATGATGCAGTATCTTATCTTACCTGAGATTGAGGGCTTAGAGTGGTTCATGCTGGATATCTCCAAACCGCTTAAGCCGTTTATTTTGCAAGTAGCAAAAGACGGCATCTTCGAGTCGAGCAACGACGACAAATTTATGAAAGACCACGCGCTCTTTGGTGCTAAAAGTTTTATGAATGCAGGTTACGGCTTATGGCAGCTCGCTTACAGATTTAGCGGAACGGCGGTGTAGTATGGCGCATATTAGCATCGATACAATCCGCGCAAAGCTTGCAGGTGTGAAAAACGAAGAGCAGGCTCCTAGCCAAAGCGCAGAGGAGTCTTTAACACAAGGAGAGCTAAATGGAGGAACTGACGAACAAGCTCCTAGCCAAAGCGCAGAGGAGTCTTTAACACAAGGAGAGCTAAATGGAGGAACTGACGAACAAGCTCCTAGCCAAAGCGCAGAGGAGTCTTTACAACCTGTCGGAGGTGACGCCGGAGCTGTGTCTAGAGAGTCTAACGGAAGCGATGGAGCTGACGGGGAGCAAACCGATTCCGCAGACGATGCTGCTGGATCTAGCCCTGATAAGACTCAAGCTAAACCTAAAAACCGAGCTAAGTGAGTTTGAAGAGAAGCAGATGCTTTTTATCATTAAAAAAGCGGATGAGATGAAGATCGATGCGGTGACGCTGGAACCCACAAGCTATTTTAGCGCAGGGGATAGGGGGAGCGAATGGGATATGTAGAAGCTTTTGAGATCGTAGAAGCCTATGTGCCCGAAGCGATCGTAGTCGCCTCGGGAGCCGAGATTAAGCAAAACGGCATCTACTTGCTCTTTGACGGTGCGAAACCTTTTAGTATCGTCGAGGACAAAGTCCATTTTACGATCGTCATAGCGGCAAACAGCTACACGAGAGAAAACGGCGTGATGGGCACAGTGGATGATCTTCGCATACGCTCGTTTAAACATGCCAAGATCGATTGGCAAGAGGTAAAGGCTTTAGCTTTTGAGAATACGCAGCTCTATTTTGTGGCGTGCAACATAAGAGTCGAGATTGATTTTAGAAGGGATGTATAGATGGCTGAAAAACTCGTAAAAGTAAAAGCGCTCGTGGTGCTTCGAGGTGATGGCGGCAAGCGTGTCGCCGTGGGGCAGACATGCCAAGTGAGCGAGAGCGCTGCGGCGACTCTCGTAAAAAACAAACAAGCCGAGCTTGTAAAAGAAAATTAAGGAGTTAGAAGATGGCAGATATCGAAAGATACGTAGGGGGCGGTAAGCTTTACTTTACCCCGTACACAAACGGAGCATACGGTACCGAGAGAGAGATCGGTGAGATCAAAGAAGCGAAGCTAAAGATCGCTCCCTCTTATGTAGATGCAATGAGCCGCGACACGGGCTTTGATAAAAAAGTCGACAAAGTGCTTAAAGAGGTTTCGGCTTCTATCTCTTTTACGACTCAAAACGTCTCTAAAGAGAACATGGCGCTTGCAATGCTCGGGACACTCTCAAGCGAGACGTTTGCTATCGGCGATACGCTCCCCGACGGTACGGTTGCGACGGTCGAAACAATCATCCCCGTTATTAGTGGCGGTGTTGTTCCGCTTATCGAAGGGAAAGTGCGTATCGTCGGCGTGAATGTTACAGGAACTTCCAACCCTGTGCTAGAAGTGCCTATGTGTGTGCTCACACCGTCTGGAGACATTCGCGACTACTTTGCAAGCGAGCATGTGAAAATCGGCTTCGAGGGCGAGATTTTAGAGAGCAACGGCGAGTACTTCAAAGAGTACTTTATTCCAAAGGTGTAAAAGATGATCAAGACAACATATAAAGTAGCGATTGAGATCGATGAGAAAACATTTAATATCGTAGTGCGTGAACCAAAAAAGCAAGACAAAGATGAGTTGCAGGCTCTCTCTGTGTCGCACACAGAACTCTTTGAAGAACGCAATGACTTGAGTGCAAATCTCACAAAGCTAAGTGAAGAGTATGAGATCAATAAGCAGCTCACAAAAGAGAGTGATCTTATAGACAAGGCTAAATTGCTCTGGGAGCAAAAAAAGCTCAATAAAGAGATCTACGACTTGCAAGCAAAGATCAAAGAGCATGACAAAAGTGCAAGCTCTTCAAGCGAGACCTTAGAAACGCTTTTTGAAAAACGTTTTGATCTGCTTGTAAGCGGTACTGATAAAGAGCCATTGCGTCAAGCACTTGATGCGGGTGGTGTGTCCTATAGAGATCTCTTTGTGGAGATTGGCAATCTTGTTATTAAGGCAAAAGAAAAAAAGTAAACAACGTTATTACTTTCCTTAAGAGTGTAGGAAAGGATAACGGGATCTTTACTGTCGAGCTCGGCGATGAGTGGGAGATGCACATAGTGCAGCTCTTTCGCTTAAGTGTGCAGTCGAATGGGTTTGGTGCAGAGGTTAATTATGATGTCGCAAAAGATTACTGCGATGGTATAGAGGGTTTAGAGAAGATCGATACGTTTAGGGTTTTAAAGCGTGTTTGTGCGGAAGTTTATGCTAGGGAGTAAAAGTGAGTAAAGAGCTTAAGATAAAAATCACTGTTAATAGTCAGACGGGAGAGATCAAAACAGCTACGGGCGATCTGCAAAATCTAGACAGACAGACACGCTCAAATAGTGATTCGGTTTCATCTCTTACTAAAAACATGGTTTTGCTCGCAGGTGCTGTCGGTGGACTTGGAGCCATCAGCTCTCTAACGAATAAATACATAGAGAACGCAGATTCAATGAAGCAAATGCAATCTCAAATCAAACTTGCTGTATCAAACACAAGTGAATATATCGCTGCACAAAAAGAACTTTTTGCTATATCTCAAGAGGCTAGAACTGAGTACTCTGCAACGAGTCAGCTTTATGCGAGAATCGCTCGGAATACAAAAGATCTAGAGATATCACAAACTGATCTTTTTCAAGTCACAGAAACCATATCCAAGTCTATTGCAATATCTGGAGCAAGCGCGATCGCTGCAGATGCTGCGATTGTGCAGTTGGGTCAGGGTTTTGCCTCGGGAACACTTCGAGGGGAAGAGCTAAATTCTGTACTAGAACAAACTCCAAGATTGGCAGAAGCTATAGCTGTTGGGATGGGAATAACTATAGGTCAATTGCGTACATACGGTGCAGAGGGAAAAATTACTGCTGCTGCTGTAATAGATGCTTTAAAAAGTCAAGCAAGCGCCATAGATGAAGAGTTTAAGAATGTTCAACTTACTGTAGAAGATGCAGGAGTTACGTTTGATAATTCTATTATGGCACTTGTTGGGCGTTTTGAAGATGCTACTGGAGCAACACGCAATCTTAGTGAGTCTATAGTAGGTTTGTCAGATTTTTTAGACGAAAATCAAACTGAAATAGTTGCCTATGCACAATTTACCTACGCAACATTAAGTAGAACTGTAGATGGTTTTAATGTGCTGTATAAAACCGTAGAAAATACAGCGCAAATGGCTGTTAATGGAATTGCAATTATAACTTATGGAGCACTTGATAGTATTTCTACTATGATGGTTAGCACAGCAGAAGGCTTGAATTCTATTGGTTTAGCAAGTGATGAAACACTTGAGCAAAACAAAAAATTTGCGGCATTTATCAAAGGTGAATACAACACGGCATTGAAGAGTGCAGTTGAAAATCAAAATGAGATCACTGAAGCATTAGAAAAATTCTCTCCTACTATTGAGGACAGAATAGCCGCAATGAGAAAAGAGCAAAAGGAAAGAGAGAAGATAGCTGAGATTAGAAAAAAAACACAAGAAGAAACCGCATCTTGGGAAACAAAAGAAAGAGGAGCTGGAACTTTAGAGTTAGACGAATATTCTTTCAAAATGTTTCTAAAGTACGAAGAGGACAAGAGAGCTGAGTTCAAAAAAACGCAAGATTATGTTAATAGTGTATTTGGAAGTATAAACACTCAAACACAAATTCAATCGAGCCTATTAAAAGAAGCTATGGATTCTATGTTGAGCCCAATGGACCGATATCTTGAAAAGTTTGTTGAGCTTGAAGCGGTTATGATAAAAACTTTTGGCACAGGAAGCAAAGAGGTAGAAGAGTTTTATCTTGCACAAGCAAAACATATTGAAGATGTTGGCGACACTCAAACCAAGAGCAATATGAATTCCATAGAAAGCTTTGAAGATCTGTATGGAACAAGCGCATCGCTAATGAATGAATTTTATGATGAGGATGATCGCCGTAAAAAGAAACAGATGGAGGTTGACCGAGCCATAAGAATAATCACACAAACAGCTAGGCTCGCTGATCTTGCTATGGCTTTGACAACTGAAACAACCAAACAATCTGCCCTGGCTACAACCGCACTCGTAGCACAGCTGCAACTTCCTTTCCCTGCAAATATCCCTGCTTATGCTGCGGTTGCGGGGGTGATCGCTTCTCTTGGTATAGCTGTTGGTGGTTCAGGAGGAGGTGGAGTAAGTATATCTGAACCAGAAAAGTTTGGCGTGGGCACTTCATTTGGGATGTCTAATAAAGAGTCTGAGAGTATAGCTAGCTCTCTTGATCTAATGTCAAGCTTCTCAGAGCCTCAATATCAAGAAATCTCTAAGATGGCTAAAAGTATGTACAAATTAGAGAGAAGTATGGGCAATTTTGTAAACAGAGCTATTCGTGTGAGCGGTGGTGATATTTCAGAGTTCGAGTCTACATCTTCAACAAGCTCAGGATTCGATACATCTAGAAATTTAATTACAAGACCTTATGAGGACTTTTCAAAAGGGCTCAATAATATACTAGGTGACAAAGTAGGCGGCGCAATATCAGACTATATCAATGTAGTATCACTTGGAGCACTTGGTGGACTAGACAAGGCGATAGGGTCAGTGTTCGGTGGAAGTACGTCGACTACGTTATTTGATTACGGTGTTGTTCTTGGCGAACAGACAGTAGGGGATCTTATAAATGGGTTTGAGGGTTCTTTATTTCAAACATCCAAAACAGTAAAAGATGGGGGGTGGTTTCACTCAGACAAGACTTCATATAACACCGTTCTTTCAGAAATGGACGATCGACTCGAACAAGACCTAGAAAACATAGTGGGAAGCATTTATGATTCTTTGTTGAGCGGTGCGGAAATCTTAAAATTAGATATGGGCGAGGTATCATCTACTTTATCAAACGTGATGATAGAAGAGGCAAAGATATCTTTTAACAAGTCTGGAGATGAGATAGAAGAAGATTTCGCGGCCTATATAAGCGGTGTATCTGATACATTAGCAGAATCTGTATTTGGTGAAGTTTTAGCAGGATATGAAAAGGTTGGTGAGGGGCTGCTGGAGACAGCGTCAAGAGTGGCTACTGGTATATCTGTAACAGAGAGCTTGCTAGAATATCTAAACAACAAAACGAACTTTAAACATGTAATACCTGCAACTCAATCACTCATTGGGCTATTTGAAGATATTGAGGATTTCGCAGATCAGACGAGCTCTTTTTATTCTACATTCTATACAGATGAAGAAAAATTAAATAATGCTATAAACACAACAAATTCAATTTTCAAAGACTTAGGTATTTCAGTACCAAGCACAAACGAAGAATTTAAAAGCTTAGTGCAAGGGCTTGATCTAAATACAACTAGCGGACAAGAAGCGTATAAAACACTTTTAAATGTTGCAGATACATTTAAAATAGTAGGAGATTCTGCGGACAGTATCTATCAAGAGCGTGCTACCCTACAACAGCAAGTTTTTAATCTTATCGCAAGCGAAAACGAAAAAAGAGCAGCTGCAATTGTTGGGCTAGATCAGAGCAATAGAGTGTATCAAGATTTTATATTTGCTGTAGAGGATGCGCAAAAAGCCATTGCCGACGAAACGAAGGAGAAACAAAAAGCGCTTGAGTCGGAACGCACAGCTCTTAACGATTATATTACAGATATTACAAGTAATATAAGTGCATTGGAAGGTGTTTTGGGTGGTATAACAAGCACAATAGACAAGCTCAAAGCGGCAACACTCGGTTCGTCTTATAGCTTGCAAAACTTTCATGATCTTATGTCTTCTTCGCTCTCTCTTGCACAAACCGATAACTATGCAGAGTATGCCGACACGCTCAATAAGGCTATTAGTGCTTCGAGTGTGTTGTACGAAGATGCAAACTTTGCAAACAAGGATGACAAAATCTTTGCGCAGATGACAGCTTTGAATCAGTTTGGTAGCCTAGAGGAGACGACACTTACGCAGATAGATTATCTCGAAAAAATAGAAGAGAATACGAGAGGTACTCTTTTGGGTATTACGGACGCAATAACAGCAATGGGGCAAAATGTGTCTGGAAGTATGCAAGATATAGTAAGCAGCGTAATTGCAAATAACGCAGACTATGCAGGTCTAGTAAATGGGGCAAAAGACCAAACTCTTGGGGGAGATTGGGAGAACAGAATTTATGGCGCATACAGAGCGATTACGGGCAGAACCCCAGATGCAAACGGGATGGCTTATTGGCTAGGCAGAACAGATTTGCAAGATGCAAACACTACAGAGCTCTATACAGCTATGGCGCGTGGAGCTAATAACGAAGCAGACGTATATAAAGCTGTTAAGTGGTTGGCTCAAAACACAAACGGCAGCTATGGACAAAACCTAGCAGCTAAGAGCGCAGATGCTGGCATTATAAGCCAAAGTTCTTTCCTAGATATGGTGTATCAATACGGATTAGGAAGATCTCCAGACAGCGGCAAACAATACTGGCTTGATCAGAACCTAAGTGCCAAAGAGCTGCTTAGCCGTTTCCCTCGCGGTGCGGAGATGGCAGGGGAGACTTACATGCCTTTCGCCGACGGGGGCTTAATCCAAGGTGGCAAAGGGGGCGTGTTAGGGCTTATCGGGGAGAAAGACTACGACGAGCTAGTGCTACCTCTCAAAGATCCTAACGATCCATTGCAGATGCGCAGCGTTGTTACTCTGTTGCAAAAGCTAAATAACAAGATAGAAGAGCTTATAGGTGTGACAGAGGCGCAAGCGGAACGCATCGTAGAGCTAGAAAATAGAGACCGCATAAGATACTACAAAGAGAGGGAAGCCGTATGAGTAGCATGCGATATGTTGTGCCAAAGCCTATAGAGCTTCTTAGCTCAAATATACCTCTTAGCGACTATCCAGAGTATTCCCCAGTTGCTACCTATAACACAGGTGTAAAAGTAACAGTTGCAGAGGATCTTAAAAACTATAAATGTGCTGCAGATGGAACTATAGGAGTAGAGCCTAAAACAGATGCTAGTATCTGGATGCCTAGCACTATAAACCGCATGGCGATGTTCGACCTAGGAACTAGCAGATCTACAGAACATGCAGATAGTATAGAGTTTACTTATCTTAACGCTATAAGCGATACCCTTGCTTTTATAGGATTAGAGGCGAACTCTATAACTATAGAGCTCTTCGATGCAGATGGCATTACACCTGTAGTAGATGCTGTTACTTATCCGCTCGTAGCAGAGGAGAAGTGCACATTTGCAAATTATCTCCTAAAAGAGCGACGCTATGCCAAAAAGAAAATAGTATCTATTCCAAAAGTATTTAATGCTGTTGTGAAAGTAACTATCGAAAAAACTGGAAGCATTGCAAAGTGTAGGTACTGTTTCCCAGGGATACAAGAACCCCTAGGTCTTGCTCTTTGGGATGGTGGAGAGCTTGGGCTAGATATTGTCGGGGATCAGAGTAGAGACGCATGGGGCGATCTACAGCTCGACGAAAACATGGCGACTTTTGACGTGCTCTCGATCTCTGTTATGGAAGATTTTAAGAATATAGATCTTGTAAAAGAAGATCTGCGAGATATAGTAGGAAAAGCAGTGCTTTTTATAGCAGGGAGCACGAAGATTAATAGTCTCAATATTTTTGGGATTTACAGAGGGTTTAGGGCACCTATAAACCCTAGAAAAACAATATACAAACTTAATTTGGAGTCGTTAGCATGGAACAAATAAACGAAATAAACCAGAGCATTACAGCTCTTAGTCTTTTTCCAGATGGAACCGCGTACGAGTCGTGGGATGCGTATCTTAACGATGTTGCAACATGGCTTGCCGAGAACAAAACACTAAGTGCAGAGATAGCAGCTCTTGTACCTAAACTTAATACTTTTGTGCAAGAGGTAAATGCATACGGTGCAGGTGTAGAGCAATATGGCTCAGAGCTTACAAGTATACTAGAGCAGATAGAGAGTGTAATGGCACAGCTTAAACTAGATACACAAGCAGCTGCTCAAAACGCTGCACAAAGTGCAATAGATGCAGACGAGGCAAAAACATTTGCACAGAGCTATGCGAATGCAGAGGAAGATGTAGAAGTAGCACCTGGGAAATATAGTTCAAAACATTTTTTTATTAAAAGTGTAGAATCTGCAAGTGTTGCAGAGCAACACAAAGATGCTACACAAGCGATAAAAGAAGAGACACAGACGATAAAAGAGGATGTAGAACTACAAGCTCAAAACGCTGCACAAAGTGCAACAGATGCAGAGGCAAGCAAAACACTTGCACAACAAGCGGCACAAGATGCACAAGCGGCAGCAGCTGGAGAGGTACTAGACGATCAAAATGTATCTTCTTTAACGGGATGGAGCTCTGAAAAAATAAGTGTTTTTGCGAATAATACACTTGCACAACAACATAAAACATATATCGAAAACGAAGAGAGTATCTTGGTTTTGAGTAAACCTACACCTTGCGCTATCATAGGTGTAAGAAAAGAAGTTCCACAACTTAATCTTACCAACAATGATTGGAATGTAGATGTTGGAGAGTTTGAGCAAGAGGCTGCTGATTTGACTATTACAAGCAATGATATTAGCATTACAGGTACTATACTTAACACAGAATTAGCTACAACTATAAATGCAGATATAGCATTAGGTTTCTCGATAAATTCTACTTCCAATATAGATACAGCTGTACTACAAAACGGAAATACAGTTCTTGTTGCCTATGAAAACACTAATGATTTAAAGTTTGCTATATATAATAGTTTGGGTGGTGTTGTAAAAGCTCCTGCAGTAGTTACAAACCTTTCCGGTATTAATGGACATAGTGTTACTGTTTTAGCAAATGGAAATTTTGCGAGCCTGTAAAACAAACTGTGTAAATCACCTCTAAGCCCGTTTCATTACTTTGTATATTTTTCCATAATTTCGCTGAAGAATATACAAAGTTGAGGGTATATCTCACTCCAATGTTTTAGTCCGC
>Ga0265295_1002720_pt1 | contig 27136 bp, 27 predicted proteins | sample Munlansysbiofilm_FD_192503 | JGI IMG/M metagenome (GOLD analysis project Ga0265295, IMG submission 192503) | Leachate microbial communities from a municipal landfill in Southern Ontario, Canada - Methane capture system biofilm | ecosystem: Engineered > Solid waste > Landfill > Unclassified ... | reverse complement strand
TGAAAAGATCGTTGCCGAGAATTGTGACGACGATTGTAGATCTTTTATGTGCGTGGTTTGCATATATTTCACCAAACTATCGGCCAATCCAAGCAACACAAAAAGCATAAGTGGGAAGAGCCACGAACGCTCTTTTTTGTCGTTTTTCTTATACACCGTTAACAGCACCGCAACAATGGCGGCTATAATAAGAACTATTTTTGTGAAGGTAACGGTATCGTTTTTATCAATCATGAAACTCACTGCAACCGGCAAAATAAACGACATTTTTGAGGCGATGGTGGTAACGGCAATCCCCGATTTTTTTGTGGTTTCGCCAATGAGAAAAAAGGTGAATACAAATATTGATCCTATTAAAACGATGGGAAGCCATTGAACATTAGTCGATTGTACGACCTCTATTGGATTGGTTCCTGCCAAATAATACCCTAAAAAGGAGGCTGAGAAATAGTTTAGAATTACCAACAACAAAGCCGGGAATTGTCGTTTCCCGGCTATTTTGAAAATCACCAATATAAACGATGACGATAGAATACTTAGAAGTAGGTTGAGCATTGCGAAATAATTTGTTGCAAAGATGCAACATTTCTTTATATTCCGCCATTCTATCGCTTACTTTTCATTCATTTTCTCCAGATTCTCCAGTCCATCAATCTTAATGGTTTTCGAGATATTCGAGATGGTTTTTAAGTCAATATTATCCCCTTCGATACAAATTAAAACATTCTCGTCGCCAATAATAACCATAAGGAGTTCCGACACAGTTAGTCCGCTCATTTTTATCAAAAACTTTAGATCTGTGTCTTTCTCTTTAATGGACATCATCTCTTTATAATTCGAGGTTTGGAGCAGTTTAAGGTCATTAACGAATTCGCTATTAGCAATTTTCTTCTCTTCCACCAAAATTCGGATTCCCGACAATCCTTTTATAACATCGTCGGTTTGGCTGTCGGAGGGCGACATGGCGGCAAAGATGCTGAACATTTGCTTTGAGATCGAAATTGTGGTGTAACCATCTTGTCCGCTATACTTGTCAAACAGTTGATTAAGCGTTATTTTTTGTCCAATTAGCATGCTCGATGTAATCATCAAAAGCATTGCAAGTGCAATTTTTTTCATGGTGTTATAGTTTGTGGTTTCTATTCGTTTTGTTTATTTGTTGATAAAGGATTGGTGAGTATTTTTAGTTGATCTACTCGATGTAAATTGTTGTTTATTGTAATAATGGGTTGTAGCGTTTCAGTTACTTTGCTCATTTTTGCAATGGGTTGCAATTCCTCTTGTGCTTTGTTCATTTTGGACCCAACATAGGCCAATACCCGCATTGTTTCTTGGTAAGCCTCTTCGGGATTTTGAAACGTATCCGACAGTTGCGTTCTCTTTTCAATTTGGGTATAGTACCATCCAAAACCCACCGAAAGTACAATTATGGCGGCGGTTGCCCATGATACAATTCGCTGTATAGCAATGTGTTTGCGCTTTTCAGGAGTCTCGGTTTGTTTTGCAATGGCATCAAAAATATCCGACTCCAACGATAATGGAATCTCTTTTTCATCTACAACGAATGAATTAAACAATCTTTGTTCCTCTCTCAATTCATCGGTTGTTTCGTGCTTTGCAAAATAAGATCGGATGGCGCGCTCTTCTTCGAGGGTTGTTGTTCCTTCGTAGTATTTTTCGAGTAGATATTTAATATTTGTTTCCATCACTTTAGTTATTTAGTATTCGTGGCTTTGTTGCATTTGTAACCAATTCGCGGAGTTTTTTTCGGGCTCTCGACAGGGTAACTCTCACATTTTCTTCACTTAAACCCATTTGGGATGCTATTTCGTTATATTCCATACACTCCATGTCGCGCATGGTAAATATTTTCTGTTGGATTTCGTTTAGGTGAGGAATCAACTGCGTAATAAGGGCTAATTTCTCTTGTTTGTCGTCGTCGGGTTCTTCGAGTGCTTTGTTAATTTGTGCTTCGGCATAGTCGGCATCCATGGTTGGTTTTCGTAACCGAATTTTATCCAAACAACGATTTCGCGTTATGGTTGTTACGTAGCCCGGAATATTTTCGATCCTGTTTAAATCCTCGCGAGTGCTCCAAAGTTTCAAGAAAACGTCTTGCACAATGTCTTTTGATTCGTCGCTACTGCCGGTTATTTTCAGACAAAGTCCAAACAGCCTTCTACTCAGGGGTATTATTTGCTCTTTAAATTGTTGTTCGTTCATGGCTCAGCGAAGGTAGTATATCTGTAGGAAACTTGGATATTGATGTATGAAATTTTACTCAATAATTTGTTTTGTAGTTTGTGGTTGTAGTCAAAACATCACCCCGCAATTCCAGACTGGAGCCCAACGGGGTGATCTTTTTATGCTCCTATTTTGTGTTAATCTGTTTTAGCTGCGACATATGTGAACTGTGCATATTTAAGCCTGCTGAGTCGCCTAGCTTCGATAAATCGTCGAGGGAGAATTTTCCAGTCATCGAAATCATTACCTCTTCGTTGGTTTGGGCGACAAGCATAACAAAGTCGGTAATTATATTTTCTTTCTTACGAATATAGAAATTGATTTTTCCGTCCGATTCAACTATCTCCATGATATTCATATAATCGTTACGTTCAATTTCGTTTTTAATTTCGGTCGTAAATCCAACAAATGCGTTGTTGGAGGCAACTAAGCGGAATTTGCCCATTTTTTTCGATAAAGTTTTTAGTTCCGCATCGTTTGGGTCGAGCATCGAAAGAAGTTTGAAAATTCCGGGATTAATTCGTAGCGTTGTAAAACCCTCTTTTCCTGAATAGCGATCAAATGTTTCGTCGATTATCGACTGTGCATTGGTCATTGAGAAGAGACAAAAAATGGCGAGAATAAGTGTAGTGCGTTTCATAATTGTAGGTTTTAAAGGTTAATATTCAGTTTTTATTGATTTCAAAAGGTATGACGCATCACTTTCGATTTTGTAACACTTTTAGAATTCTATTTTCACAATAATTTAAAATAATATTATTTTATTTAATCTAAGTAGTTGATAATCCATGGAATACATACCATAAATATTTCTATGTTTTAGGCTAAGATGCCATCCGTTTTTTGTTTACGAACTCTTTTCGAATAAACTTGTCTATTCTACTTCCTGTTCCAAAATATGGAGAATGAGGACATCCATTAAACGTTCTCCTAGAATATAATTGAGACTCGTGATTAATACCTGTTTTTTGTTGCTCCTATGGCGTTTAAGAGAAAATTGAAAAACTAGATAATTTCTTGCTGAAATTTAATATGTGAAATGTATAACTTAAAATTACAATAGTGTAACACATTTATTGAGTTGAGCAGTACCTTTAACATTGTAATAATTAACCTATTTAACGCAAATTAAAATGAAAAAAAACATCTTTCTTCTCTGTTTCGTGATATTCTCGTTCAGTATATCATCCGCATTTGCAAATACTGCAAATCCAGAATCAAATATGGATAACACAGCACGCCCTGTGAACCATGAAAATGCATTATCGGAAAATGAGATTAACCGACTTACAAAACGGGTTGAGGAGATCAATAATATGGATAAATCCGACTTAACATGGAATGAAAAAAGAGTCTTGACAAAAGAACTCAAGACAATTAAAAAGAACATTCGTCAGGGGTATAGTGTTGTATATATTGGAACAGGCACGTTGATTCTTATTATTATTTTAATTATCATCTTAATTTGATTCCAAGAGCTGAAATTTGCTAGATTAGGTCGATTATTTATTCTTAAATGACATTGGTTTAGAATGAATTGTCAATCGAAAACTCGGATTAAATGACAGATTGTTTTCAATGAAAACAAAACATGAATTAACGTACAGTATTTATTAACAATTTAAAAAACAAAAAAATGGACAAAGGAAAAATTTTGTTAGGAGTATTGGCAGGTGCTGCAGTAGGAGCATTGCTAGGAGTTTTATTTGCCCCAGAAAAAGGTTCAGATACCCGAGAAAAAATATCGAAAAAAACGGGTGATTTAGCCGACGCAGTTAAAGACAAGTTCAACGAATTTGTTGAAAATGTATCTGAGAGATACGAGCAGGCAACCGAAGAAGTTGAAGAAGTTATTGAAAAGGGAAAAGCCAAAACTGAACGCGCATGATCGTGTTGATTATTTGTGTTTTGTTTTATAGACATAAAAGTCAAATTGATGCGTTTTAAATAGATCGAAAATAGATATTGAGTCTTTTTTGAAAAACCTAAAATGATGTTTTCTGAACAGACTCAATATTAATTATCTACGAAGAAATTCAATTCCTTCGCTCCCTTTAGGGTCGGGGTAAACAAAGGGGAACAACCCCCTTTTGTTGGCATAATTGTTTGTGTAAATGCAGAAAATGAAATATGAATTAGGGTGCAAAAACGGATAACTATATATGAAAAATGAAACCATGGAAAACTTAGAAAATAAGGTTGAACAGCTCTTTGAAAAGGCAACCGAATACGCTAAAACAAGTTATGAACTGTTTAGACTGAAAACACTGGATAAAACCGCCGATCTTGCTTCCTCTCTCATTTCTAACTTAGTAGTATTTGTTTTATTAGCCACCTTTATGCTTTTCGTGAATTTGGGATTAGCCCTGTGGCTTGGCGAGATACTTGGCAAAATATATTTCGGATTTTTTGCAATTGCCACTTTTTATATTGTGGTAGGACTAGGCTTTCATTTCATATTTAGTAAGCGTTTTAAGAAAAATATCCGCCATTCTATTATTAAAAAGATTCTTAAATAAAATCGTATGCAAAATATAAACTCAACAAAAGATCTCAAAGAGGCTATTCGTTTATTGGAAATAGAGCAGAGCATAAAAGGTGAGCTTTTAAGGAGTGAATTTCACCAAATCTACGAAAGTATAAAACCTGCCACTCTTATTAAAGCCACTTTAAATGACTTGGTATCATCGGCCGAATTAGGCAACAATGTACTTACTAATGCAGTTGGTTATGGAGGTGGGTATCTTTCAAGGAAAATAGTAGTGGGCACATCAAAGAATCCTTTTCGAAAGCTTCTTGGTTTAGCGATTCAAATTGGGGTTTCGAGTTTTGTATCGCAACATTCGGGAATTATAAAATCAATTGGTCATATTCTTTTACACAGATTTGCGCAGACGAAAGATGAAAATCCTTCGTAAATAATGGGAATAGGAGATTAGTCTAATTTCCAAGGAATCAATCAAATTATTTTGTTTGCCAATCGCTAGAAATAAAAATTCAGCAAATTATCAAATGCTATTAAGGACTTTTTGATTCTTTTCGCCAATAGATATAAAATAGATATTAATAGAGGGCTATAAACAATTACATATTATTCATAACATCACTTATACGAAAATCATGGGAAATCTACTTTACATTATTGCAGTTATTTTAATTATTGCTTGGGCAGTAGGATTTATTGGGTATGGAGCGGGTGCAATTATTCACATTCTTTTAGTAATCGCTCTTATTGCAGTAATTCTTAGAATAATTCAAGGACGACGTGTCCTTTAATAATTAGAAAAATTAGTATTGGAAAGAGGGTGTTTGCTGGTGGCTTGATCCCCACCATGCACCCCTCATTCTAGTATTAAAACTTAGGTGGCAAGACAATTCCTGTCAGTGCATATTTATTGAGAATAATTCGGAATCATTTTAAGGTAACTCAATCCTTACTACGAAATATTACGTGCTTTCTTCCCAGCTATACAACCACAACCTTTCATGTTAAAAACTATATGATATTGGCACAAGTGTGAATTATACAACTTTTGCCAATAATTGTATAATGCTTTCCAATCTATTGTTAATTAAGTTTGTAAAACGCTCTTTATTAAAATATCAGTAAACAATCCGATCTGATTGTTTGTTTTCTTTTTATGTATGTCAATTATGTGTCAACTTTTGCGTACCGAAAAGATAGTTCAGGTTGCATAAGTTAGCGATAATACAAAGGAAAAATAGAATAGTGTTTTTTTAGTATTAATTTAAAATGTGAAATATGAATACGTCAGTTTTTTTCAATATTGTGAAAAGATTTTTCGCAAAAATAAAGGTTAAATTCTTTATTTTAGGCATTGTATTTGGATTTTTAAACGTAACCGTAATGGCAAATCCGCCATTGGCTACGGAGCAACAAATAGGGATGTTTAAAAACTCAACCTTATGTGTTGTTAACGATGAGGGAAATATGATTTTCAGCGCCCTTGTTAAAGAAGCAGTTGAGAATCATTGGAAATCTACCACCTATGAATTTATCACTCAGGATGAATTTAATCAACGCCGTTTTGATTCCAAATACTCCTTTCTAATGGTTACGAAAGGGGTTTTTGATAAGGATCCCGGGGGAATTAGTTATAATTATCTGAGCCTTGTGTTGGGCAATAAATCATCCGACCTGACCAACATGCCTGAATTTTGTAGTTTTCCCATTTCATACAGCGACGACAACTCCATGAACTTTGGATACGCTATCCCAGCCATGATAAAGTTTATGCAAAAACATGTGGCGAACCTTGAGTCGAGTCGTCTTATGATATCGCTGCGAGGATTGAAATATTATAATAGCTCATCGGGGTTTAAGGATAAAGTGTTGTTATTAAACAAAAATAAACTGGCGGAAAATGCCAATACGCCTGAGAAAATAAAAACGGCCTACAACTATTACGTGAAACTTTTGAGCAGCGAAGAAATTCAAACCGAATTGGCATCTAATCCAATTAATGCACTGTTTAATTTTCATGTTGGTCCTGCAACGGACAATGGTTCGGGTAAATGTTTTGAAATGATTTTTGATGTTTCAGGAAATCTCTATTATTACAATTATCGCGATATCACCAACGAGAATAAGGACGGATTTAACCTCGATGACCTTAAACAACTATAAAAATTTGAAATCATGAGAAGCTTGATAATCGGAATTCTAACGTTTTTTGCATGGTCTCTATTTTCAATCTACATCTATGTTTGTGTAATTAACCAACTGTGTACTGAAACCGTGACAATGCAAGTAAATGAAGCTAGTAGCGACCCTACAGCTGATTACAACTTGAAGCAAAATCAATTGGCAACGGAAAAATTGGTAATTCCCCAGGAGTTGATTATTTATTTTGCTTTCGACAAATCGGAATTCAACTCAACCGATATCACAAAACAATATTTTGACGAGTCGGTGGCCTATCTGAACCAGAAAAAAGAGGCACGTTTGCATATTGTTGGACATACGGATGCCATTGGCACTAAGGCGTATAACGACGCTCTGGGTAATCGACGAGCGCAAAACATTCAACGCCATTTTACAAGCTTGGGGTTGTCGCCGGAGGTAATAAAAATTGAATCAGAAGGAGAGAGCAATCCCGTTGATAACAATCAAACAAAACAAGGCAGAGCCAATAATCGACGAGCAGTAATAACGATTAAATAACGAACATCATGAAGACTTTATTAATTCTTTTAGCCCAAACGAAATTCACGGCAACAATGGAAATTGTTGGATTGTTGCTCGTTGCAGGCATCATCGGGTTTTTCACCGCTTGGTTTTATTCAAAATCCATTAGCACAAAGAAAATTGAAGCGTTGGAATCGGAAATTGACAATCTTAAACAGCAACTAGGGAAGTTAAATGCAGAAAACAACACTTTGCAAGGATCGTTAAACGATAAAGAGGACGAAACCAAGCATCTTACAATGGAGGTTAAAGCACTCAAAGCACTGCATGCCGAAGCGGTTCAAGAAATCAATGACAATAAATTGAAGAACAAAAAAACCGAGCAAAAATTGTATGAAAAAGATACGGCTTCGAAAATACCCACCCCTGCCATATATCATTTAAACTACGATAGTTTTGGGAAAGCCACTGAAAATGAAAAAGATGATTTGAAAATGATTAGTGGAATAGGACCTTATATTGAAGAAAAACTCCATGACTTGGGTATTTTCACCTTTAAACAAATAAGTAATTTAAAGGCGAAAGATATTGCAGATATCGACGAAGCCATTGAGTCTTTTTCGGGACGTATTGAACGCGATCAGTGGATTGAACAAGCCAAAGAACTGATAATTGATGAAAAGAAAAGAGACGAGTTGTTAGAAGCCATCAGAGTGAAGAAATCACTTCTCTTTTATGATCGAATTGGTATTGCATTGAAGGAAGAGGCCGACGATTTAACTGAAATAAGTGGAATTGGAGGCTGGATAAGTAAAAAATTAAATGCTCTCGATATTTATACTTTCCGCCAAATAAGCAATTTCACGGATGAAGATATAGAAATAGTGAGGGACGCCATTGAGTTTTTCCCAGGACGAATTGAAAGAGATGAATGGATTTTGCAAGCTCGGGAACTTGTTCGGACAAAAATCTCAATGTCAGAACATATGGAGAAAATCAGCGTCATGAAAAACCGAATTTTTTATGATAGACTCGGCATTGCCCACAAACACCACGCAAATAACTTAACTCTAATTAAAGGAATAAGTTCGTGGATCGAAGATCGACTCAATATCCTTGAGATCTATACTTTTAAGCAAATTAGCAATCTTACAACCGAAGATATTGAAATTATAACCGATATTTTAGAGTTAGCTCCCAGTAGAATTCAGCAAGATAAGTGGGTTGAGCAAGCTCAAGTGCTTACCAAATTAAAAGAAAAATAGAAGTGTATCAACTTTGATACAACCTGTTGGGATGTTTTAATCCTGGCAGGTTTTTTTTATTTGTCCGTATTTTTCATACGTAAGTTTTGTAGGAATCTCAATAAAAAAACGTACCTTAACCAACGCTTCTGTTTTACAATTTCTTCTCATATGTGAATTATGTAACATTTATCAAGAAAAACATAACCGGTTGCCCCAATATAATCCACACCTTTGTTACTAACGCCATATAAACTGGAACTGATTTGAAATTATATATTAAATATATGGTAAGCAACCGCTGTAAGTTGGCGGTGAAAGAGGAGTTGAAAAAACTTGGACTGCATTTTACGCCCATAGAATTGGGCGAAGTTGAAATAATGGAGGTTTTAACCATTGATCAACGTGCTCAATTAAAACTTGGGCTAGCGAATTCGGGACTTGAATTAATGGACGACAAGAGAGCCATGTTAATAGAAAAAATAAAAAATGCAATTGTGGAAATGGTTCATTATAAAGAGGATATGATTAAAGTCAATTTTTCCACTTTTTTAAGTGAAAAGCTAAACTACGATTATACCTATCTCGCTAACCTTTTCTCAGAAGTGCAAGGCACAACCATTGAGCAATTTATGATTGCCCACAAAATTGAACGAATTAAAGAGCTAATTATATACGATGAGTTAAACATTACCGAAATTGCTTGGAAGTTGCATTATAGCAGTGTAGCACATTTGTCAAACCAATTCAAAAAAATGACCGGCCTTTCGCCTTCTCATTTTAAACAACTGAAAAACAAACGCAGAAGTCCCATTGAAGAAATTGGTGACGAAAACCCTTCAAAGTCTAATATGAATGAAAATGGAACAAGTTAAAAAGGAGAAGAATCAGTATGCACGCCGACTGATAGAAGCCAGTTTAGATCCATTGGTTACAATTAGCATTGAAGGGAAAATCATGGACATGAATCAAGCAACAGTCAATGCAATTGGTATGTCGCGTGAACAATTGATAGGTACCGACTTCTTAGATTATTTCACCGAACCTCAAAAAGCACGGGAAGTGTATCAAGAGGTTTTTGCCAACGGGTCCGTTGCTGAATCACCGCTTACACTTCGTAGTAAAGATGGTAAATTAATCGATGTTTTGTTCAATGGCTCGGTTTACAAAGATGGTTTGGGAAATGTATTGGGCGTGGTAGTCGTAGCGCGCGATGTTACTGAACAAAATAGAATCGCAACCGAACTGTTAGAAGCAAAAGAATTTGCCGAGAAAGCCACTCTAAATGCCAAGAAATCTCTAAAAGTAGCCGAAAAGGCGACACGAGAAGCCGAGCAAGCTTTAAAGGTTAAGCAGCAATTTTTATCCAACATGAGCCACGAAATCCGAACGCCAATGAACGCAATTATCGGATTTACAAAGGTGATGCTGAAAACAGATTTGACTGTAAAACAAATGGAATACCTAACCGCTATAAAACTGAGCGGTAACTCTTTAATCGTACTAATTGACGACATTCTGGATCTAGCAAAAGTAGATGCAGGAAAAATGGCATTTGAACAAACACCCTTTAAATTGGCAACGTCCGTTGGGGCAATGCTTCATTTATTTGAACCCAAAATTCAGGAAAAGAACATAACATTTATTAAGAACTATGATTCAAATATTCCGGAAGTGCTACTGGGCGACCCGATGCGTTTACATCAAATAATTATGAATTTGTTAAGCAACGCCGTAAAATTTACCAGTGCAGGAACAATTACAGTAAGTGTTAATTTGGAAAAAGAGGAAGAGGAGGATGTTCAAATTAAATTCTCCATAAACGATACAGGAATTGGAATTGAAAAAGACAAATTAGAATCAATTTTCGACAATTTTCAACAAGCCTCCAGCGAAACTTCTCGCATTTATGGCGGAACAGGATTGGGACTTGCCATTGTGAAAAAATTGGTAGAAGCTCAAAACGGTGAAATTAAGGTTCATAGTAAACCGGGTGAAGGAGCCTGTTTTACTTTTCTTTTGAATTTTAAGAAAACCAACCTAGAGGCCGCAATGGAAATTGGACAGCTGGAATTGGACGAAACCATAAAAAATATTAAAGTTTTGGTGGTCGAAGATATTCCGCTCAATCAATTGTTGATGAAAACATTGTTGGACGAGTTTGGATTTGAGCGCGACATTGCCGCCAACGGTAAAATAGCCATTGAACGGCTGGAAGCTAAATCGTATGATATTATTCTCATGGATTTGCAAATGCCCGAAATGAATGGTTTTGAGGCAACGGATTATATTCGCAATGTAATGAATTCTAAGATACCAATTATTGCATTAACTGCCGATGTTACTACCGTTGATTTAAAAAAATGTACCGCTGTGGGCATGAACGATTACATTGCAAAGCCGGTTGACGAAAAAGTTTTGTACAACAAAATTGTTAGCTTGGTTGCAAAACCGCAACTTGTGAAAAGTGACGATATTGCGGTAGTTCTTGAATCAAAACTGGAAAAGTATATTAATCTTGCCTATTTAACGGAACGTACAAAATCAAATCCAGTTTTGATGTTGGAAATGATTGCACTGTATCTGGAACAAACACCCCCTCTAGTAGCATTAATGAAACAAAGCTTGGAGAATAAAGATTGGGATTTACTGAAATCGGCGGTGCATAAAATGATACCCTCTTTTTCGATTGTTGGAATTCACGCCGATTTTGAAAATATGGCTAAAAAAATCCAGGATATTGCAACTGCAAAGCAAGAAGGAAATGACTTGGAAGTATTGATTTCACAACTTGAAAAAGTATGCACACAGGCGTGTATAGAACTAGAAGAAGAGTTGAATATAATGAAAAACAATAAGTGATGGAAAGCGAAAAAATAAAACTATTTCTGGTTGACGATGATGCGCTGTTTTTAAAATCATTGGAAATTGAATTTCTTCAGCATGCTGATTTTATCATAGAAACATACCCTACAGGCGAAACGTGTTTGGCGAATTTATCCCACAATCCCGATGTAATTATTTTGGATTATCTGCTCGATGGCATTGACAAAAGTGCAATGAATGGCATTGAAACGTTAGATAAAATCAAAAATATTGATCCCGATATTCCCGTTGTAGTCCTCTCATCGCAAGATAAAATTGATGTTGCAATCGATTGTATGCACCATCGAGCTTTCGATTATGTTGTGAAAAGCGAAACGGCCTTTGTGCGTCTGCAAAAAATTATCTCTACCATTTTTCGCTACAAGAAAATGGAAAAGGAGCTTCAATGGTATATGGATCAGATATAGAAAATATCATAGATATACTTTATTTCAAGTCCTACTAGTATCGGATCGCTCCATCTTTTGAATCAGATAATTATGTAAGTTTTTTATACAATTGTGTAATACAATCCATTTATTGATTTCGCAATTTTGTAGTGCAAAATCTCATTCGAATTTGTTTCGCCAATAGCGACACTGAAATACAACAAAAATATCGTTTTCATGTTATACATTAAGAATTTTTTCAAAAGCACAAAGTCGTTTAATGGCATAGGAGGTGCGGACTATATAACGATCAGATATAATTTTTTAAAACCCCTTTTTTAGGCAATAAAATCAAAACTATTTAAAAATAACAATAAATATAATTCTAAAAACATGAAAAAGTCAATAATTTTAACCACCCTTGCTTTAGTTCTATTTTCGAGCTTTGCATTTAGTCAAAGTCCATTACCACTTAGAAGAACACAACTTAATTTCGGAGTTGGTTTGTCAGGATGGGGAGTTCCATTATATGTTGGATTCGATTATAGCATCCACCCTGATATAACATTAGGAGGTGAGTTTTCCTATCGTTCTTATCGAGAGGATTGGGATGATAATCGATATAATCATAGCATAATGGGGTTCTCAGGAAATGCAAATTATCACTTTAATAGTGTATTGAACATTCCTCAACGATGGGATTTTTATGCCGGATTAAATATCGGGTTTTATGTATGGGCATCTCCAAAAACCTATCATGGAGATCATAACTCAGGTCTTGGTTTGGGGGCACAAATTGGAGGAAGGTATTATTTAACCAATAGAGTTGGTTTAAATCTTGAACTTGGAGGTGGAAACGCATTTTCGGGAGGTAAATTTGGCGTATCCATTAAATTATAAATAAATGTTGTTTGTTAAAGTTCTCCTTACTGGTTTAGGCTGGTAGGGGGACTTTTTATTTTACAACCTTCCGCAACCAATTTTATTCTGGAAATATCAATATAAAAATCACTAAATTGCGCCCTTAATAGTGTTTATTTCCATATGGAAATTGAGTTTAGTTACAAAATTAAAACAGCATATATGACAAACAACGACATTCTTCGTCGAATTCGATTTACATTCGATTACACGGATGCCCAAATGATTGATATTTTTGCGCACGCCAGACATGAAGTGTCAAGAGCGCAGGTGTGCGATTGGCTTAAAAAAGAAGACGATTCAACAGCACAAGTTATTGACGATCTGCATTTGGCTATTTTTTTAAATGGTTTTATAATCGAAAAAAGAGGGCGAAAAGAGGGCGAACAGCCTGTTCCCGAAACCACGCTGAACAACAATATCATTTTCAGGAAGTTGAAAATTGCCCTTGATTTCAAAGATGTCGATATTCTTGAAACATTATTGTTGGCCGATTTTCGGTTAGGGAAACACGAATTGAGTGCTTTCTTTCGAAATCCCAACCAATCCCAATATCGTCCATGCAACAACCAAGTGTTGCGCAATTTTTTACATGGATTGCAATTGAAATACAAATAAAAACAGATGAAAAAAACGGTAGCCATTATTGGTGGTGGTTCGGCAGCTTTATTTGTGGCAGCGCATTTAGATCCACATCAATTTTTGACAACCATTTATGAGAAAAACCCAACCTTGGGGCGTAAGTTTTTGGTGGCAGGCGAAGGGGGGTTAAATATTACCCATTCCGAGCCAATCGGAGATATGGTAGCTCGTTATCGTCCAATTTCATTCCTCGAAAAAGCGTTGCTTGAGTTCACAAATCAAGATCTTCGAAATTGGCTTGCCAATATTGGAATTCCAACCATGGTGGGAAGTAGCAGAAGAGTATATCCAGTCAATGGGATTAAATCAAGCGTGGTTTTGAATCAAATTCTGGAGGTTTTAAAGAATCGAAATGTGGTATTTGAGTCCAATTGTCATTGGCAGGGGTGGAACGATAATGGGGAATTGATATTCAGTAACAAAGGGAACGTAAATCCCGATTACACCATTTTTTCATTGGGCGGAGCAAGTTGGAGCATCACCGGTTCCGATGGCAAATGGAGCGATATATTTAGTGAGCACGGAGTGGATACCATTCCTTTTTTACCGGCAAATTGTGCCTATCAAATAGCGTGGCCAACCCAATTTATTGCCAATAATGAGGGTTTACCATTAAAAAATATTGCGCTTTCGTGCATGGACGAATGTCAAAAAGGGGAACTTGTTATTACCCGTTTTGGACTCGAAGGCAATGCTATTTATGCCTTGAGTTCGGTCATTCAATCGCAAATTACATCCCACGGTAAAGCAACCATTTATCTCGATTTAAAGCCAACCATTGAAAACTCAAAATTGCTTAAATTATACAACAACTCGGAGATAAAGACAACCGATTTTCTAAAGCGAACACTCAATTTGTCATCCGCACAAATACAACTTTTAAAGTCGCAATTAACGAAAGACGAATTCTTACATCAAGATCTCTTATTGTCTAAAATAAAGGCACTTCCGATCACCATTATTGGGGCTGCTCCTTTGGACGAAGCAATATCAACCACCGGAGGAGTTGCCTTGCACGAGGTTACGGAGCACTTTGAATTGCGGAAAGTCAAAAATAGTTTTTGCATTGGCGAAATGCTCGATTGGAATGCTCCAACGGGCGGTTATTTGCTTCAAGCCTGTTTTAGCATGGGATGTTTTGTGGCGCGCCATATAAACGCTACGGCTATTTAAAGACTTTTCCTATTATGATTTTATAATATTCCATACAGAGATACCTGTTTGTACGGATGGTATAAATTCACTTCAACAACAATCTCAATTTTTGGCTGTGAAATAATAAGATAATCATCTTTAATTTAAAGGTGATTATCTTTATTGCAGAAGTAATTTATTTGTATAACTTTAGGCGTCAGGCAGAATAATGAAATGCTTGCAAAGTAAATTAATGAAAATATTGCAAATGCCCGTTGTTTCAAGCTGATTGTACACATAATTTAATGCCATAATAGGTTTTGGTGAAAATAAAACTTTGCTTTTATCTGATAAATTGAATTTAGTATTTTTAAATATTTTAACGTATGAAAAACCAAATTTTGAAATGCAACATCGAGAATTTTGAGTCGATGCGTGAGTCATTAAGTTTGCAGGCAGCTATAAAGGAGGCGAATCGTTGCTTACTCTGTAGTGATGCGCCTTGTACGCAGGCATGTCCTGCAGGAACTGATCCAGGGAAATTTATACGACAAATCAAATTCTTGAATTTCAAGGGAGCGGCAAGGACGGTTCGCAACAATAATATTTTAGGATCCGTTTGTGCTTTTGTTTGTCCGGTTGAAAAACTTTGTGAAGAAAAGTGCAGTGCTTTAGCTCTTGAGGATCCAATTAACATTGGTGGATTACAACGATTTGCGGCCGAATATGGACAGCAAAATGGCGTTGAGAAGTTTACACCCAGCGATAAAACAAAAGCAAAAGTAGCTATTATTGGAGCTGGTCCTGCGGGTATGAGTTGCGCCGCTGAATTAGCAAAACTGGATTATAATGTAACTATTTTTGAGAAAAATGCGGTTGCCGGAGGGATGCCACATCTTACCATTCCCGAATTTCGCTTGCCTCAAAATGCACTACAGTACGATATTCAGAATCTTTTGGATTTAGGAGTTCATATTCAATACAATAGCCCTATTGAAAGGGAGACGCAAATTAAAAAACTTAAAGAGGACGGTTTCAATGCCATATTTATGAGTACCGGATTGACCGAAGCATTTGAATTGCCAATTTTTAAGGAGTGCAAAAACGCCGTTTCGTACATCGAGTTTTTGTCTAAGGCAAAGGCTGATAAAAAGGCGTTTAATCTTGTCGATACAACCGTTGCCGTAATTGGTGGTGGAAGTGTTGCTGTTGATTCTGCAAATACAGCCAAGGCTTTGGGCGCAAAAAAAGTATATCTTATTTCGCTGGAAGGATTGTCCGAATTGCCTGCCGACGACGAGGAAATCCGATTGGCACAGCTTATGAATATTGTATTCAAAACATCAAGTCAAATTGTTGATGTTGAACAAGATAATAATAAGATAACGATACTTAAAGGCCTTGAAATTGAGTGGAAAGAGCTAGGGAATTTTAATCCGGCAAATGCATTGACAATTGCGAATACGGAGTTTAAAATCCCCATTGATTTTGTAGTTACAGCTATTGGAACAGCGGCAGGTTCTGAAATTCCTGGGTTGAATCCAAATTTGAAAATAAAAGGAAAAAATACAATTCAAGCGAACGATGAGTTTTGTACTTCAGTCGAAGGTGTTTTTGCTGGAGGTGATGTTGTCAATGGCGGATCAACGGTAGTGAAAGCCGTAGGAGATGGTAAAAAAGCAGCTCAGTCAATCGATGTATATTTGTCAAAGTAAGAAACTCAGAGTTAAAATCATTTAAAAAAAGGGAGCTATGAAAAAAGCCGATTTAAGTATAGATTTTTGTGGTGTTAAATGCGAAAACCCATTTTTCTTATCATCGTCACCAGTTGGTAATCATGCTGAAATGTGTGCCCGCGCCTACGATGCGGGGTGGGGAGGTATTGTTTATAAAACACTTAATTTAGAAACCTCGTTTAAAATTGTAATGCCTTCGCCACGGCTAAATGCCTATCATTACAACGATAAACGATTTGTAGGACTGCAAAATGCAGAACAAATTACCGATCGAAATATTAAAGATAATATTGAGGATATAAAAACACTTAAAAAGAATTATCCAAGCAAAGTGTTGGTTTCCAGCATAATGGGTTATAGTGAAGCCGATTGGGCAACATTAGCTAAAATGTCGGAAGATGCTGGAGCGGATATGTTGGAATTAAATTTCTCTTGTCCTCAAATGGCTCGTAAGGATGCAGGACATCGCATAGGTCAGGACTTTGAACTGGTTGCTCGATTTACGGAAGTTGTAAAAAAGAGCTCGAAACTGCCTGTGATTGCTAAAATGACACCAAATCTAACCGATATGATTCCTGTGGCATTGAGTGCAAAGAGGGGGGGCGCCGATGCTATTTCAGCCATTAATACGGTGCGAGCAATTACCGATATTGACATTAACAACTTTATTCCACTCCCAAACATTCACGGAAACTCTGGAATTACCGGATATTCGGGTGCAGCTGTGAAGCCAATTGGGATGCGATTTGTGTCAGAACTTTATAATTCAAAGGAGTTGAATATTCCAATTTCTGCCATTGGTGGCATTGAAACTTGGGTCGATGCGCTGCACTATATTTTGCTGGGGGGAACTAATTTACAAGTTACAACAGCAATTATGCGCTATGGTTATCGAATTGTTGAGGATCTTATTGAGGGATTGAGCGATTTTATGATTGATCGAGGAATTGTTTCTCTCAACGAATTGGTTGGCAAATCGGCAGGAAAGCTGATTGATCCTGCTGACTTTAGTACCCGTTATCAAGTTGTATCGCAAATCGACAAGGATAAGTGTATTGGCTGTGGGCAGTGCTATATTTCGTGTCAGGATGGGGCTAATCAGGCAATTAAGTTTGATTCTGAAACCCGAAAAGCTGAAGTTGACGAAACTCGGTGTATTGGTTGTCTGCTTTGCAAGCACGTTTGTCCGGTTTGGGATTGTATTTCATCCAAAGAGGTTGATAGTTCAGTGGTAAAGCATGCTGCAATCTTTTAGCGCATAGCGTAGTTTGCACAGAAAAGGAAGTTGTCTTTAACAATATTTTTCACTTTTTTTTAAATCGAAGTGAAACATTCTAAGACAACTTCCTTTTTAGTTGCTTTCTTACAAGCATTATATTTTAGAACTACTCTTCGTCCGACTCCTCTTCGTCATCGAGTAATCCCCACTGAATTTCTGTAAGATATTCGTTTTCAAACCATAAGCTCACGCCTGATTCAAAAAATGTAAGGAGTTTTACCACCGCTTCGGGATCCTCTTCAACCGTCTCCTCTTCGAAATTACCGAGATCCATTTTCTCAATGGCTTTTATAACTTCCGTTCTTGTTTTGTCCACCAATGCTACACCGTTCAATGTGGCATCAAGAGCACTAATCGCTATGGAGGTTAAGCGGTTTTCATAAGCTTTGTCAAACGACAACGAAAACTCATGTTCATCGTAGTGCCAGCTTTCAATAGCATCATCCTTTTCGTCAGAAAATGGGATTACTTCAACTTCGTCGGGGGCGCTAAGGATTTTTTTAACTTCCTTTTGTGTCATTCCAAAACGAATTTCGCCAAGACCTTCGCCGATCAAGATTTCCTTCAAATTATTAACCATAGTTTGTGTATTACAGTGTGTGAATTCTGCACAAGTTTACAGATTTAATTTATAATGACAATGCAATTTCGTTAAATTATCATCCAAATTTAATAAAATCAAAATCATCAATTTTATCCCCTCTCTTTAAAATTAGTTTGGAGTCCAATCTTCCCTTTGTTTTTGGTGTTATTTAACGTTTTTAAAAGGTTCTTTTTTGAATTTTAGTGGTAGTTCTGAACGGTTTATTCTATTGTTTTTGGTTTGAAAAAAGTGCAGAGGCGATTGTATAATTGCAAGTTGCACTTATTAAAACGACATTGATTCTTAATTTTAGATTTAACAAACCATTTCAATTCTAATTTGTTACCGCATTAGAACAGTAGCAACAGTTTGGTTTCCGTTGCTATTGTTTTCTTTGAATTAATTTTATAGTTAACTTCGCAAAAACTTTCATTATGCGTAAAATAGGTTTATTAACCATAGTTGCCTTGTTGGCCATATCGTGTCAAACCGGCGAAAAGAAGGGAATCGAAAAACCAACGGTTTCGGTCAGTTTAATTCCTCAAAAATATTGGGTCGATAAGCTTTCGGGCAATGCAGTGGAAGTGAATGTTTTGGTGGTATCGGGAGCAAATCACTCCACCTATGAACCAACTCCAGCACAGATGCGGAAAATTAACGCATCAAGTCTTTACTTTAAAATTGGACACATCGATTTTGAATATGCATGGATATCAAAAATGCAAAATGCGAATCCAAAGATGAAAGTGGTTGACTTGTCCAAAGATTTCAACTTGAGTGATGTTGTAACGGCGCCTTGCAATCACGATCATGGCGATGGCGATCATTCCGATCATCATCATGCACATTCCGCAGTGGATCCACACATATGGCTAAATCCGCCCATGGTGCGCGAAATGATTTCTGTAATTGCTCGCGAGTTACGATTGTTGTTGCCCGAAAATGCAGATTCGATTCGTATGCGTGAAATCCAATTTATAAAAGAGATTGATTCGCTCGATAGACATATTACTGATCGATTAAGAGATCTTGAAAATAGGAAAATATTGCTGTTTCATCCCGCTTTGACTTGGTATGCTGTCAATTACGGATTAGAGCAAATTGTGGTCGAAGTGGATGGTAAAGAACCCAGCGTTTCAAAAATGAAGCAAATTATAGAAACCATTCGCACGGAGAATATAAAAGTAGTTATGATACAGTCGGAATTTTCGTCCGATCGGGCTGAAAGTATTGCCAATGAAACCGGATCCGAAATTGTGCAAATCGATCCAATGGCATACGACTGGATCGATAATATGTATAAATTAACGGAAGTAATTGAGAAATCGCTTATTAAATCACAGAAAAAATAAGATGCAAAATCCCGTTATTGATATTCAAAACCTGGTAGTTGGCTATGGCGACGCTCCAATTTTAAACGGAATTAGTTTCCAAGTAGAACACAATGATTTTGTTGGAATTGTTGGACCCAATGGAGGAGGAAAGACGACCCTTTTGAAGGTAATTGTTGGTTTGTTGAAACCCGAAAGTGGACGGATTACGCTAAACACCGACAAGCCATTGGGATATTTGCCGCAGATGAATCATCACGACGACCATTTCCCAATTTTGGTGAACGAGGTGGTGCTGAGTGGTTTGTTTGGACAGCGCGGAATTCTTAGTCGATATCGTAAAGCGGATCACGAATTGGTTGATTATTGGCTCAATTACGCCGGAGTAGCGCATCTTGCCAAAAAACGTTTTGGAACGCTTTCGGGCGGACAACGACAGCGAGTTTTGCTTTGTCGAGCCTTGGTGAGCGATCCGGATCTCTTGATTCTCGACGAGCCCAATACATTTGTTGATAATCGGTTCGAAGGCGAGTTGTACGAGTTGCTGCGACAATTAAACGAAACTCGTGCCATTATGGTGGTAACCCACGATTTGGGAACCATCTCCAGTTATGTGAAAAGCATTGCCTGTGTAAATCGCGATCTGCATCACCACAAATCAAATATTATTACTACCAAACAACTCGAGGCGTACAACTGTCCAATTCAATTAATTACCCACGGAAAAGTGCCTCATACGGTTCTTTTAAATCACACAAAACCATGATCGAAGCCCTTTTTGAGTACCGTTTTTTAATGAATGCCGTTATAGCCTCCGTTTTGGCGGGAATCGTGTGCGGAATTGTTGGCACTTACATTGTTACCAATCGGATTGTATTTCTTAGTGGAGGAATTACGCATGCCTCGTTCGGAGGACTTGGAATAGCTTGGTTTTTAGGACTTAATCCCATTCTTGGTGCCGCTGTATTTAGTGTTATGACCGCTTTGGGCATTGAGTTCTTGACCGATAAGACACAAATTCGAAACGACTCGGTTATTGGGATTTGGTGGTCACTGGGAATGGCTATTGGTATCATTTTCATATATTTAACCCCGGGTTATACCCCAAATTTGATGAGTTATCTCTTTGGTTCTATTCTCTCCATCGAGCAATTCGATTTAATACTGTTGGGCATTTTGGCTATCTTTACAATTCTGTTTTTCGGTCTTTTTTATAGACCCATACAATTTATTTCGTTTGATGCGGAATATCTGAAAACACACCGGATTCCGGTTACTTTGTTTAAATATATCCTTATTTCGCTCGTAGCATTGACCATTGTGTTTTCCATTAAAATTGCAGGAATCATTTTAATTATATCGTTGCTAACGCTGCCACAAGCCATTGCCAATTTGATGACAAATAATTATCGGTTAATGATGGTTTATTCGGTGCTTTTCGCCATTGGAGCGTCGCTTATTGGCATTGCGGCATCGTGGTACATCAATATTCCATCGGGTGCCGCCATTATTTTTGCATTGGTTGTGGTTTTTGGATTGGCAAAAATTGCAACGTTAATTTTTAAAAGAATACAACCGTAGAGACACCATGCCTTGTGTCACCGGAAATTTAAAAGGTATATGTAGAGACACAATGCTTTGTGTCTCCAGTGAATTTAAAAGGTATGTGTAGAGACACCATGCTTTGTGTCTCTTAATTAAAACATAATATTAACAATATAAAATCAAGAAATATGAAGTATCAAGTAGTAGTAGTAGGTAGTGGACCCGGTGGATACGTGGCAGCTATCCGAGCTTCGCAGTTGGGTCTTAAAACTGCGGTTATTGAACGCTCCGAGTTGGGCGGAATTTGTCTCAACTGGGGATGTATTCCCACAAAATCGCTGCTTAAAAGTGCTCAGGTTTTCGATTACGCAAAAAATGCAGCCAATTATGGGGTCGATATTGTAGGCGATATTAAGCCCAATTTTGAAAATATGGTAGCTCGTAGCAGAGAGGTTGCCAGCGGAATGAGTAAGGGAATTCAGTATCTATTTAAGAAAAACAATATTGATATCATTACCGGATTTGGGAAACTTGCCGGAGAAGGGAAAGTGGAAGTTAAGGCCGAAGATGGAACTATTACCGTGGTTGAGGCTGATCATATTATTTTGGCCACCGGAGCGCGCTCAAAACAACTCCCAAATCTGCCACAAGATGGCGAAAAAATCATTGGTTATCGCAAGGCTTTAACCCTCGACAAACAACCCAAGAGCATGGTTGTGGTGGGTTCAGGTGCCATTGGTAGCGAGTTTGCCTATTTCTACGGTTCCATTGGTACAAAAGTGACTTTGGTTGAGTTTTTACCCAATGTTGTTCCCAATGAGGATGAAGACGTTTCGAAACAACTGGGTCGTTCATTTAAGAAAATGGGTATCGACGTTATGGTGAAATCAGCCGTTGAAAAGGTCGATACATCGGGCGATTTGTGTGTTGTAACCGTATCCACTCCAAAAGGAGAGAAAACCATAGAGGCGGATGTTGTGCTCTCAGCAGTGGGAATAGCACCAAACATTGAGGGAATTGGTCTCGAAGAGGTGGGTATTATTTTGGAACACGGAAAAATTAAGGTTGACGATTATTACCAAACCAACATTCCGGGCGTGTATGCCATTGGAGATATTGTTCATGGTCCAGCGTTAGCGCATGTTGCTTCGGCTGAAGGAATTTGTTGTGTTGAAAAAATTGCCGGACATACTCCCGAACCCATTGATTATAAGAATATTCCGGGCTGTACCTACACAATGCCTGAAGTTGCATCGGTGGGAATGACCGAGGCGGCTGCTAAAGAGGCTGGTTATGAGCTGAAAATTGGAAAATTCCCATTTACTGCATCCGGAAAAGCCAGTGCTGCCGGAAACAAAGATGGGTTTGTGAAACTTATTTTCGATGCTAAATATGGCGAACTGCTTGGTGCTCATTTAATTGGATTAAATGTAACCGAAATGATTGCCGAATTGGTTGTGGCACGTAAACTAGAAATTACAGGCATGGAATTAATTAAAACCATTCATCCGCATCCAACTATGTCTGAGGCTATTATGGAAGCTGCGGCTGCCGCTTATGATGAGGTAATTCATATGTAGTAAGGATTGTTGTTAAAAAATATATACGAGCGGGATTGTTTTTTCAATCCCGCTTTTTTAATATGCAATTAATGTATATCTTCGTTGTATGTTATCATTTTACTAGGTAGGTGAATGATAGAATATCATATTAAATCGCTGAATCTAGAAATGGGAAGGTAGATATTTAGTGCTGATTATCTGTACATGGATTTTAATCAGACTTTTATCGCTATTTAAAGACGATTATAAATGGCCATTTAGTAAGAAGAATTTTGAGGTTGTTTTAAAGGAGTAAAGCATGTAGGATTTTGAAAATGATGGTTGTTAACCACAAAGCATCAAATATAAACGTAATTTGGGCGGAATATTAAAAACGGACATGAAAATATATGCAAAACAAACTAATCATAATATTTATTAAAAATCGGGAGAAATAATATGAGATTAAAAGACATGAAAATTGGGAGGAAAATCATATTGGGTTTTAGTATGGTTTCCCTTGTAACTTTTTTTGTTGGCGTAATTGGATACAGTGGTATTAGCTGGGTCGCTAAATCTTTTGACGATGTTGCAATAGTTCGTATGCCAAGTATTCGGTATCTTGATGAAATTCAACAAGGATTTGAGATTGTACGCTCCAGTCATAGAACTCTTTTGAATCCAAATTTAAGACCGGAGGCTATTGCACGTCAATATCATAACATTGCTTCTGGTAGAAAGCAATATGTCGAAGCTATCGAACAATTTGAAGGATTGGGCCAAAATCAAGAAATCATGGATGTTTGGAGACAATTTCTTAAAAAAATGCAAGAATGGGGTGACGTTAACGCAAAATATGAAAAAACATTGGACGAATTAGCACGAATTGATATTTTCTACCCAATGCAATTTCTTAAAGATTTAGAATCCTTTAAGAGTGATCATTACTTATTGCGAGTGAATGTTGCAAACACTATTCGGAGTGGTCGCACTTTTGATGGTGGCGATAGCCACACAACATGCCCCTTAGGAGTATGGGTATCAACCATTAAAACCCAAAATCCTGTTCTTACAAGTGTATTCAGTAATCTTCAGGAACCGCATCGGCATTTCCATCAAGCTATACAAGAGGTGAAAACACTTGTTAATAATGGTCAGCGCGATCAAGCATGGTCAGTTTATGAAAGAAAATTAATACCAAGTGGAGAACAAGTTTATGCCCAATTTGCCATTGCCATTGGTGAGGCTCAAAGAGCGATAGCTTTGTTTGAAAGTGCCGAATCGTTAAATATGAATGATGCCCGGAGTTTTCAGCAAGAATGCACCGCCTTACTTGATACAATTATTGAAATAAATGACCGTGAAACAAGAAGGTCGATTGTAATAGGTATGAAATCCACGCAAAATGCTGAACTAACGGTTATTCTAGGTATGATTTTAGGCGTAATTTTAGCCATTGTAATTGGAATTATTCTTACCCGACTTATTTCGAATCCTATTATTTTAGGCGTTGGATTTGCACAAATTATTGCGGAAGGCGATTTAACCATTCAGGCCGACAAGGATGCCCTTGATAGGAAGGATGAGATAGGTCAATTGGCCAACTCGTTACAAAACATGGCGGACAAGCTTAAGGATGTAATTGGAAATGTAATGACCGGTTCCGATAATATTGCTACCGCTGGTTTACAAATGAGTTCTGGAAGTCAACAATTATCTCAAGGGGCTAATGAGCAGGCTTCGAGTGCTGAAGAGGTGAGTAGTTCCATGGAACAGATGGCCGCAAATATTCATCAAAACACCGATAATGCCAAAGAGGCAGATAAAATTTCACAACTGATTCAAAACGGGGTTCAGAATGTGGGCGCAGCCGCCACCGAAAGTTTAACTTCAATCAAGGACATTGCTGACAAAATCAAGATCATAAACGATATTGCTTCACAAACCAACATTCTTGCACTTAATGCGGCCATTGAGGCAGCTAGGGCTGGTGAGCATGGTCGCGGATTTGCCGTAGTTGCATCTGAGGTTCGAAAACTAGCCGAACGCAGTAAAATGGCCGCCGATGAGATTGTAACCCTTGCATCAGTAAGTGTGGATTTAACTCAAAACGCCTCAAACTTAATGGGCGAATTGGTTCCCGAAATTGAAAAATCGAGCAAGTTGATTCAAGAGATTGCAGCAGCTAGCGTTGAACAGAATAGTGGTGCCGAGCAGGTAAATTCTGCCATACAGCAGCTAAATCAGGTAACTCAACAAAATGCAGCTGCCAGTGAAGAGATCGCTACAAATTCGGAGGAGCTAAGTAGTCAAGCTGACCAACTTAAAGATATTATTGGATATTTTAAAGTTGACAATGCAAAACTCAATAAACTTGGAACGCAGAAAAAAAGTTATCATGCTCCAATCCAAAATACTAAACCTCCGGTTCGTAAAAATGACGCCAGTAAATCCAAGGGTGTGAATCTTAAAATGAGTGATGGCATTTTGACCAGCAAAGATATATTGGGATCAGAATTTACGATTAAACCAACCGACGACGATTTTGAAAAGTTTTAGGATAACCACAGCTTTTTTAAGGCCATGGAATCCTTAAATTGGCTTAAATAAATTGGTAATATTGTTCGTAAAACCCCTGCATATTTTCAAATATGTAGGGGTTTTACTTTAACCAGCATCCGCAAAAAATGGATTTTATCTATATATTGAACGGTGGTACATTCATATGAATTTCTTACATTTGCCATCGGTTTGGGAAAATTGCAGTCCATAATCAATGTTTTGAGAGAGGGGATGCAGGTCTTTGTATTGGTTATGTGGGTGTTAACCTAATTTTTTACGAGTTCTATGAACCAATTAAACAAATCTACTTTGACGTTAAAAGTACCCTTGTTAAATTTGAGACTGGTTATTAAAATTACACAATAAATAACAAATAAATTATATGCTATTTAGTTCAGTTGTTTTCTTATATCTCTTTCTGCCTCTGACGCTTTTGGGTTATTATTTAATCAATAAAGATTACCGAAATTACTGGCTTTTGTTTACCAGTCTGATCTTTTTTGCCTGGGGTGGCGTAAGTTTCACATTAATTCTTATTATTTCAATTTTACTGAATTACTTTTTCGGTCTTGCAATACAAAAAAACATTGAGAATAGGCGAGGTTATTGGTGGTTATTTGTAGGCGTAGGCACAAATGTTACTATTTTAGCGGTTTTTAAATATGCCAACTTCTTCATCGAAAACATTAACGATCTCTTGGGTGTATTATCGTTACCCTATATTCCCTCAACAAACATTGTATTGCCCATTGGGATTTCGTTTTATACGTTTCACTCTCTATCTTATTTGGTCGATATTTATAGACGTAAGACCGTAGCTCAACGAAACGTTTTCGATTTATCATTGTACATCGCAATGTTTTCTCAATTAATTGCTGGTCCCATTATTCGATATAGTGATATTTGGCCACAACTACGAGGCCGTGTACATACTCAAGCCAAGTTTGCATCGGGTGTTGAGCGGTTCTTAATTGGTTTGGGGAAAAAGGTTTTGTTGGCGAATACATTTGCTCGTGTGGCCGATGAATTATTTGCTGTTGACCCTGCGGGTCTTGGAGGATTGAATGCTTGGTTGGGGATTATTTGCTATACACTTCAAATTTACTGCGATTTTGCGGGATATTCCGACATGGCCATCGGCTTAGGGCGAATGTTTGGCTTTGAGTTTTTAGAAAACTTTAATTTCCCTTACATTGCCAAATCGGTAAAGGAGTTTTGGCGTCGATGGCATATCTCTTTATCCTCTTTTTTTCGCGACTATGTTTACATTCCTTTGGGAGGAAGCAGAGTGAAAGTTAGTAGAACCTACCTTAATTTGCTGATTGTCTTTTTTCTGACGGGATTTTGGCATGGTGCAAGTTGGAGTTTTGTGGTTTGGGGCTTGTTTCACGGCCTCTTCATGGTAATTGAACGCTTGGGATTCGACAAAATATTAGAAAAAACCTGGAAACCCCTTGCAAACGCATATACATTAATCGTTGTAATGTTTGCTTGGGTCTTGTTTAAAGCCGACACCTTAGGTTATGCTTTAAATTACTGGAAAGCACTATTCGATTTTTCGTTAACCGACGATCGGTGGAGTTTATTTTTGAATTACGTAAACCTCGAGCTGTTTTTAGCTCTGGTAATTGCTATTTTGGGTTCATTTGGATTTTTCAACTACATTGGCAAATTTGTTGAGAAAATTACAACAACCAACAACATCAAGGCAAACGCTTTTTCCTATACCTATCATGTTGTATCAACGGTATTTTATGCAGCTATACTCATACTTTGCTCAATGTATCTAGTTGCAGGCACATATAATCCTTTTATTTATTACAGGTTTTAAATTATGGCACATATTCGATTCCGAGTTCTATTAATTTCGATTGTCTTTATTGGTTTAATCGCCTTTCCTTTTGTTAATCAGAAGCTTACACTAGTGAAAGACATTGAGAATACTGAAAATAGGCAAGCCGTTGCTAAACC
>Ga0265295_1002719_pt1 | contig 27140 bp, 23 predicted proteins | sample Munlansysbiofilm_FD_192503 | JGI IMG/M metagenome (GOLD analysis project Ga0265295, IMG submission 192503) | Leachate microbial communities from a municipal landfill in Southern Ontario, Canada - Methane capture system biofilm | ecosystem: Engineered > Solid waste > Landfill > Unclassified ... | reverse complement strand
GAACATGCGGCCGGTGGTCAGTTCGCTCTCCCGTGATCAGACCACCGCCCTGGTCTGCCCCATCTCCCAGGGCGTGGAAGAGTGCCGGCACCTCTCCCTGATCCGCTTCGAGGGGCCGCTGTTCTTCGCCAATGCCAGCTACCTGGAGGACAAGATCTCCGACATGATGCTGTGCAAGACCACCCTCAAGCACGTGCTCATCGTGGCCAACGGCATCAATGACATTGACGCCTCGGGCGAGGAAACATTATCCTTGATTGTCGGCAGGCTGCGCAGCGCGGGCATCGACATTTCGCTCAGCGGCGTCAACGAGACGGTGATGAAGGTGCTGGTACGCACCCACCTGTTCAACAAGATCGGCGCCGACCACATCTATCCGACCCTGGAGAGCGCCCTGCGCCAGATCCACCCGCCGCTGCACCCGGACGAAGAAGAACGCAAGCGCTGCCCCCTCGGGGTGACGGCCCAACCCAAGACCATCCGCCCCTGACGAGGTGTGCCATGTCCGTGATCACCATATTCAACGCCCTCTACTGCAACGAAGAAGAAATCATCCGCGGCCTCATCGATGAGACCGGCTACCGGCGCGTGGACGACCTTGAGGTCATCGACCGGGCCGCGAAACTGTCCGGGCTGGCCGCCGACCGGGTGGCCCGGGCCTTTGCCGCCAAGGCCTCGCTGTTCAACCCCTTCACCCACGAGAAGGAAAAATCGGTGGCCTACCTCCGCCTGGCCGTGGCCGAGATCCTCGACGAGGAGAAGCTGGTGCTCACCGGCTTCTCCAGCCACCTGGTGCCGCCGACCATCTCGCACGTGCTGCGCATCTGTCTGGTGGCGGAGATGAGCCACCGCCTGCGCCAGGCCGAGGGCAGCCCCACGCCGGACAAGGACGCGAACAAGACCATCCACAAGAGCGACGAGGACCGCAGTGCCTGGACCCTGCTGCTCCACGGCAAGGCCGACCCCTGGGACCCGCTGCTCTACGACATCGTCATCCCCACGGACAAGATCGCCGCCGAGGAGAGCGTCCACCTGATCGTCCGCAACCTCCACTCCGACGTGCTCACTCCCACGCCCGCCTCGCTGGCGGCCCTGGCCGACTTCCAGCTGCAGGCGCGGGTGCAGGTGGCGCTCACCAGGGAGGGCCACGAGGTGAGCGTCGCGGTCCGCGACGGCGCGGTCACCCTGACCATCGAGAAGAACGTGCTCATGCTCAGCCGGCTCGAACAGGAACTCCAGGAGATCGTCAACAAGGTGCCGGGCGTGCGCTCGGTGACCACCGGCGTGGGAGCGGATTTCCACCAGGCCGACATCTACCGCAAGGTCGAGTTCCAGGCGCCGAGCCGGGTGCTGCTGGTGGACGACGAGCGCGAGTTCGTGCAGACGCTCTCCGAGCGGCTCCTGCTGCGCGACATGGGTTCGGCCGTGGCCTACGACGGCGAGTCGGCCCTGGAGATGCTCCGGGAGGACGAGCCCGAGGTGATGATCCTCGACCTGAAGATGCCCGGCATCGACGGTATGGAGGTGCTGCGCCAGGTCAAGGCCACCCAGCCGGACATCGAGGTGATCATCCTCACCGGTCACGGCAACGAGACCGACCGGGAGACCTGCATGGGCCTGGGCGCCTTTGCCTACCTGCAGAAGCCGGTGGACATCGATGTGCTCAGCGAGACCATGAAGCGGGCCAACGAGAAGATCCAGGCCCGCAAGCAGGCGCAGCAGGGCGCCTGAAACCCGGCCCGCGGCCGCTCCGGGCGCGAACCCGCCCGGGCGAGGAGGCAACATGGCACAGCTGTTCAAGCCCCGGTTTCTCGACCAGCAGGACCAGGGCTCGGGGATGTACAAGCCGCTGTTCAACTTCCGCCGGCTGTGGCAGCAGTCCATCGCCGCCATGCTGGCCGTGGCGCTGTTGCCCCTGCTGGCGCTGGCGGTGGTGGACTATGTGATCAACACCCGCAGCCTGGAGTCGGAGTTCCACCTGCAGACCGCCCGGCTCGTGTCCAACGCCCGGCGGACGCTGGCCTCCTACCTGGACGAGCGCAAGTACATCCTCAACTTCCTCGTGTTCGACAACTCCTATGACCAGCTGTTCGAGCCGCGGCGGCTGCAGGTGCTCCTGGACCACCTGAAGAGCGGCCTGGGCGAGTGGAAGGACCTGGGCGTCATCGACCACAAGGGCATCCAGCGCAACTACGCCGGCCCCTACCCGGTCAAGGGCATGGATTACAGCCAGCAGGAGTGGTACAAAAACCTCGGCTACACCGACCAGGACAACTACCTGGACGTGATCGCCATGCGCTCCAACATCAGCGACGTGTTCCTCGGCTTCCGCAACACGCCGCACTTCGTCATCTCGGTGCTGCACAACAACGACCGGGGCGAGCACTACATCCTGCGCGCCAGCCTGGACCTGGAGCGGCTCAACTCCATCCTCTCGGACCTGGAGGTGAGCGGCAAGGGCGACGCCTTCCTCATCAACCACAAGGGCGTCATCCAGACCCCCAGCCGCCGCTTCGGCCCGGTGCTCTCCTCTTTCCCGCTGCCCGTGCCCGAGCCGTCGGATCGCACCGAGGTGATCGAAACCCGCGACCACCAGGGCCAACCGGTGATCATCGGCTACGCCTACATCACCGGCAGCCCCTTCATCCTCATGGTGGTCAAGCAGAAGAGCGAAATGATGGCCGCCTGGTCGGCGGGCAGCCTCAAGCTGCTCGTCTTCCTGGTGGGCTCGATCCTGGCCATCTGCGCGGTGGTGTTCGGCATCTGCACCTCGCTGGTGAACAGTATCTACCAGGCCGACCAGAAACGGGTGGCCACCCTGCACCAGGTGGAGTATGCCAACAAAATGGCCTCCATCGGCCGGCTCTCCGCCGGGGTGGCGCACGAGATCAACAACCCGCTGGCGATCATCAACGAGAAGGCCGGGCTGATCAAGGACCTGTTCACCTTCAAAAAGGAGTACTCCGGCGACCACCGCCTGGTCGGCCTGATCGACTCGATCATCGCCTCGGTGGAGCGGTGCGCCACCATCACCCGGCAGCTGCTCAACTTCGCCCGCAACATCCAGGTGAGCCTGCAGAAGGTCAGCCTGCGCCAGATCGTGGCCGACGTGCTCGAATTCCAGACCAGGGAGGCCGGTTACCGGAGCATCACCATCGAGGTCGACATCCCGGACGAGATCCCCGAATTCGTCAGCGACCGCGGCAAGCTGCAGCAGGTGTTCATCAACCTGGTGAACAACGCCTTTGCCGCCATGAAGGACGGCGGCCGCCTGGAAATCCGCAGTCGTCTGGGCCGGGACGGTCGGACCGTGGTCACCCAGGTGGCCGACAACGGCTGCGGCATCCCGGCGGAGAACATCAAGAAGATCTTCGAACCCTTTTTCACCACCAAGAGCGGCAGCGGCGGCACCGGCCTGGGCCTGTCCATCACCTACGGGCTGGTCAAGGAGATCGGCGGCGAGATCGACATCCAGAGCACGGTCGGCACGGGCACGACCTTCATCATCACCCTGCCGCTCGACGCTCAAGCCAAAGAAGGAGAGACAGATGCGGGTCCTACTGGTTGACGACGAACAGGAATTGGTGGCCACCCTGGCCGAGCGGCTGGAGATGCGCGGCATCGACGCCGCCTGGGCGAGTGACTGCGCCACCGCGCTCGAACTCGTCCACAAGGAGCGGTTCGACATCGCCCTGTTGGACGTCAAGCTGCCGAGCATGAACGGCCTGGAACTGAAACGGCTGATCGAGGCCGACTGCCCGTGGATGAAGTTCATCTTCGTCACCGGCCACGGCTCGGAAGAGGATTTCCAGGCCTGCTCGGCGGAGAGCGGCCGCGACTTCTACCTGATCAAGCCGGTGCAGATCGAGGTGCTCGTGCAGAAACTCAACGAGGTCTTCGCGGGCACGGGGGAGCAGCCATGAGCACGGAGCGGGGTACAACCAGCGAGCTGGGCATCGATTTTTTCGGTCGCATGACCGCCTCGATCTCCCACGAAATCAAGAACACCTTGGCCATTGTCAACGAAAACGCCGGCCTGCTCGGCGACCTGGCCCTGCTCATGGACAAGGGCCGGCCGCTCTCGTCCGAGCGGCTGACCACGCTCGCCGGTAACATCCGCCGCCAGGTGCAGCGGGCCGACGACATCATCCGCCGGCTCAACCGCTTCGCCCACAGCGCCCACGAACCGGCCGCAAGCGTTGACCTCGGCGAGGTGCTGACCTTCACCGCGGCCCTGGCCGAGCGGCTGGCCACCATGAAGGGCATCGGCCTGACCGTGGCTGCGGGCGAGCCGGTGACGGTCGAGGTGCGCCCCTTTGTGCTCGAAAACCTCCTCTGGCTCTGCCTGGAGCAGCTGTTCGCCGCCGCCGGCTCCGGCGCCACGGTCACCCTGGCCGCCGAGGCGGAAGGAGGAGCGGCGCTGGTGCGGCTCCGCTGCAGCGCCGGCACGGAGGTCGCTGCGGCCGCAGCCGGGGTCGAGGGCGCCGGCCAGCCGCTTCTTGCCGAGTTGCAGGCCAGGCTCGGCGTGGCCCCGGCCGGGGGCGAACTGCTGCTGCACCTGCCGGTCCGACGGACCGGCTGATCAGCCCCGGCCACGAACAATCCACAACGGAGAGCAAGGAGGACGCTATGAGCGAAAAGGTACTGCTGATCGACGACGAAAAGGATTTTCTCGAGGTCATGAGCGAGCGGATGCAGACCCGCGACATCGACGTTACCACCGCCAGCTCGGCCCGGGAGGCCCTCGCCCTGGTGGAGAAGGAATCGTACGACGCCATCATCCTCGACCTGCAGATGCCGGAAATGGACGGCCTGCAGGCCCTGGAGCGGCTCAAGGCGATCAACCCGGATCTGCAGGTGATCCTGCTCACCGGCCACGCCACGGTGGAGAAGGGGGTGCAGGCGATGAAGCTCGGGGCCACCGACGTGCTCGAAAAACCGGCCGACATCCAGACCCTGACCGAGAAGATCCACAAGGCCCACGCCCGCAAGATCATTCTCGTGGAAAAGGAGAACGAGGAGAAGATCCGCGCCATCCTCGGCTCCAAGGCCTGGTAGGATCGAGGAGCGGGCCGGCGGCTGGAGCGGACGGTCGCGGACAACGGGACGGGACAAAAATCATTTTCTTTCACTTTTCCTGTGGATCAAGTGCAGTTTTACTGATATTTTATCGCATTTGTATCCTCCAGGCTGGCAGGCCCCTCCTGGATGGCCTATTGCTTTGTTTCGATTGAGAAATATATCCAATGACCACGGAGAGGAACACCCCATGCAATCGACCAGAAAAAAGATGACCGGCCACGAGGTGCTGCAGACCCTGTTCGCCGGCAACAAACGCTTTCTCAGCGGCAAATGCGAACATCCCAACCACTGCGAGGAATCGCGTCGCGGCCTGATCGGTGGTCAGGATCCCATGGCGGTGGTGCTCACCTGCGCCGACTCGCGGGTGCCGCCGGTGGACGTGTTCGACCAGGGGCTGGGCGACCTGTTCGTCGTGCGGGTGGCCGGCAACATCATCAACGACCATATCCTCGGCTCCATCGAGTACGCCGCGGATCACCTCCATTGCCCCCTGATCATGGTCATGGGCCACAGCTCCTGCGGGGCGATCACCGCCGTGTCCCACGGGGTCAAGCTGCACGGCCACGTGGCCAGCCTCACCCCGCCCATCGACGCGGCCCTGAAGAAGACCAAGGGACTGCCGGGCTGTTGGACCGACAACGCCGCCAAGGAACTGGCCCTGGCCATGGCCCGCAAGATCGAGGAGTCGGAGCCGGTCATCGCCGACATGGTCCAGGCGGGCAAAGTGCTGGTGGTGGCCACCTACTACGACCTGCACACCGGCGAGGTGACCCTGCTCAGCGAGGGGGTGCTGCCGGCCTCGTCCCTTCCCTGCGCCGCCTGAACGTTCTCCCCTCAGGAAAAACGCAGGCCCCTTTTCCGTCCTGCCACCGCAAAACGGCCGTCGCGATCTTCGCGACGGCCGCTTTTTTTTCGGCCCTGGCCCCGCTTGGGCTCCGCTGCGGCCTCAGGCCTTGTCCCGGAACGGGCGCAAATCGATCGAGTACTTGTTGATCTTGTCGTAGAGGCTCTTGCGCGAGAGCCCCATCAGCTGGTGGGCGGCGCTCACCTGGCCGCCGGTCTGCCGGAGCACCTGGAGCAGGTACTGCCGCTCCTGTGCCTCCATGTACTCCTTCCAGGGCAGGCAGCCTCCCTCCGGCCCGGCGGTGGCGGTCGGCTCCATCTCCGGGGCAGCCGGACCCTCCTCGCCGAGCACGCAGGTGCGGCGCACGAAATTGCGCAGTTCGCGGATGTTGCCCGGCCAGTCGCGGTCCATCAGCCGCCCGATCAACTCCGGCGAGCAGGGTCGGGCGCCGGTGTGCTGGCCGTCGCAGTACTCGTTCCAGAACCAGTCGACCAGGAGCGGGATGTCCTCGCGTCGCTCGCGCAGCGGCGGCAGCCGCAGGGGCAGCACGTTCAGGCGGAAGTAGAGATCCTGGCGGAAGGAGCCGCGGGCCACCTCCGCCTCCAGGTCGCGGTTGGTGGCGGCGATCACCCGGGCGCGCAGGGGAATGAGGGTGTTGCCGCCCAGCCGCGAAAAGCACCGCTCCTCGAGCACGCGCAGCAGCCTGGCCTGCAGCTGGGTGGGCATGGAGCAGATCTCGTCGAGGAACAGGGTGCCGCTGCCGGCATGCTCGAACTTGCCGATCTTGCGCAGGATGGCGCCGGTGAAGGCGCCCTTTTCGTGGCCGAACAGCTCGCTCTCGATCATCTCCGCCGGGATCGCCCCCATATTCACCGCAACGTAGGGGGCCGGCTGCTGGTGACTGATGTCGTGCAGGGCCCGGGCCACCAGCTCCTTGCCGGTTCCGGTCTCGCCGATGATGAGCACCGGGTCGGGTTCGTGGGCGATGGTCTCGATCAGCCGGTAGAGTTCGAGCATGGACGGGTGGCTGCCCACCAGGCCGTAGAAGCGGGAGCGGCTCTCACGGGTGCGGGTGAGCTGTTCCTCGAGCCGACGGTTCTCGAGCACCAGCTGGCGCCGCTCGATGGCCCGCTCCAGGGTGGCGAGGATGATGTCCTCGTCCACCGGCTTCTGCAGGAAGTGGTAGGCCCCCTTCTTGACCGCCTCCACCGCCAGGCTGATGTCGCCGTGCCCGGTGATGAGGATCACCGGCAGGTCGGGGTCGCGCTCGAGGATGCGTTCGAGCAGGACCATGCCGTTCATCTCCGGCATGCGGATGTCGGCAAGCACGGCCGCGAACGGCTGATCGCCCAGGCGGGCAAGCGCCTCCAGCGGGTTGCCGCAGGTGGTGGCCGCGTAGCCGTTGAGGGCCAGCGTCTGCTTGATGGCGGCGAGCAGGTAGAGGTCGTCGTCGACCACCAGCACCGCGGGCGGGTCGACCGGGGACTCGTGCGGGTTCATGCGCCCCTCCCGACACCCTCGGCCCCGCCCTGTTCCGGACGGTGCTGGGGGATGTACACCGCGAAACGCGCGCCCCGGCCGGGCTGGCTGGTCAGCTCGATGTGGCCGGCGAAACCGCGGACGATGCGGTCCACGATGGACAGCCCCAGACCGGTGCCGGTGCCCACCTCGCGGGTGGTGAAGAAGGGGTCGAAGATTTTCTTCTGCAACTCCTCCGGGATGCCCTCGCCGTTGTCGGCCACGCTCACCTGCACATAGGGTTCGTGGCGCATGGTCTTGGGGTTGAGGCCGTCGACCACCCGACTGGTGATGGTCAGCCGGGGCACCACCACCCGGCCCATGGCCTGGATGGCGTTCTGTACCAGGTTGAGGAACACCTGCTCGAGCCGGACCTCGACCCCGAGCACCACGCAGGGCTGCTCCGCGAGCTGCAGGTCGAGGGTGATCTCGCTCAGGCGCAGCTGCGATTCGAGAAAACTGAGGATCTTGCGGATGATCTCGTTCAGGTCCACCGGCGCCCGTTCTTCCTCGACCTTGCGGCCGAAGCTGCGCATGGTGCCGATGATCGAGGCGGCCTTGTTCACCCGGTCGATGATGATCTGCAGGTTCTCGCGCAGCATCTCGGTGTGGTCGCCGGGCGCATCCAGGGCCTTGAGGCAGTTGCGGGCGAACAGCAGGATGGCGTTGAGCGGCTGGGTCAGTTCGTGGCCGACGCCGGCGGCCATCTCGCCCAGGCTGGCCAGCCGGCTGGAATGGATGAGCTGCTTCTGCCCCTCCTGCATCTGCTGCATGAGCGCGAAGAACTCGCTGCAGTCCGAGCAGATGAGCATGTGCAGCACCAGGCCGTTGGGGTTTATGTGGGTGGAGCCGCGCATCTTCACCGGCATGGTGTCGCCCTCGGCGGTGCGCAGCTGGGCCTCGAACTCGGCGAACTCGCCGCGGGCAAAGGCGGCGCGGATATCCCCGGCCCGGTCCGCATCCACCAGGTCCTCGAGGGCCAGCCGCCGGTCGTCGCCGGCAACGAGACCGGTGCGCCGGACGAACTCGCGGTTGGTCTGGATGACCCGGAACTCGTGGTCCAGGAGGAGAAACAGCTCGGAAATGCCGGCCAGGATGCGCTCGGTGAACGAGCGGCTCGCCTCCATCTCCTCGTGCTTTTTGAGAACCCGGACGACCAGGTCCTCCCGCTGCTTTTCCAGGATCCTGATGGCCTGGTCGCTCATGTCCGCCTCCCCTGCCCCCGGATGCGCCCGGGCGATGCGCCGGCCTGTTCCGGCAGGTCCAGTTGTACCGGCATTGGGCCCCTGATGCAAGGCACCGCTTGGCCGGCGACGGTGCTGCGAACCTGCACCCGCCCGGGCGGACCGTTTTTTGCTCGCTTCCGGCCTGGTTCTCCGGTACCTGTGCGGCACCACTTATCCCGCCTCGAGGTTTGTTATGCTCCACTGCTCCGTTTTTCTCTGCGGCGCCGCCCTGATGATCATCGAACTGACCGGCTCGCGCATCCTCGCGCCCTTTCTCGGCACCTCGCTGGTGGTCTGGACCAGCCTGATCGGCGTCATCCTTGCCAGCCTGAGTTTCGGCGCCTGGTGGGGCGGCATCCTCGCCGACCGGCGGCCGAGCGCACGGGTGCTCGGCCGGATCGTGCTTTTCGCCGCCTGGGCGACCGCGGCCATCGGCCTGTCCAAGAGCTGGGTGCTGCCGTTTCTGCAGACGTCGGGCAGCCTGCACCTGGCGGCCATCGTCGCCACCCTGGTGCTGTTCGCGCCGGCCTCGGTGCTGCTCGGCATGGTCGCGCCCTTTGCCGTCCGCCTGCAACTGGCCGACACCGACACCGCCGGCCGGACCGCGGGCAGCCTGTATGCGCTGTCGACCATCGGCTCCATCGCCGGCACCTTTCTGGCCGGCTTCGTGCTCATTGCCTGGGTGGGCAGCACGGCGATCCTGTTCATCACCGCCATGGTCCTGACCGTCGCCGCCTGGCTGGCCGCACCCTCGGGCCGGCTCGGGCAGGGGGCCAGCCTGCTCGTCTTTGTCCTCGCCCTGCTCCTCGGCAGGGTGCAGGATCGGCGGCTGGAACAGATCGGCTTCCTCGATGTCGACACTCCCTACAACCGGGTGCTGGTCTACACCAGCGAGGAGGAGGGAACCGGCCGGCTTACCCGCGACCTGGTCACCGACCCCAGCGGCCGCCAGTCGGCCATGTACCTCGACAACCCGAGTGAACTGGCCCTGCCCTACACCCGCTTCTACCGCCTGGCCGAGTACTACCGGCCCGGCATGCGGCGCATGCTGGTGCTGGGCGGCGGCGGCTTCTCCTTTCCCAAGTACGCGCTCGCCCACTACCCGGACCTCCAGGTGGACGTGGTGGAACTGGACCCGGGCATGATCGCCCTGGCCCGCTCCCACTTCGCCCTGCCCGAGGATCCCCGCCTGCGGGTGATCGAGGCGGACGCCCGCACCTTTCTCCAGCGGACCGAAGACCGCTACGACGTAATCCTCTGCGACGTGTTCAACTCGCACTACGCCATCCCCTTCCACCTGGTCACGGTGGAGGCGGTCGGGCTGATGCGCCGCGCCCTCAACCCCTCCGGGGTGGTGCTGGTCAACCTGCTCGCCTCACCCGAAGGGGTGGCGAGCCGCTTCTACCAGGCGCTGTACGCCACCTTTGCCACCGCCTTTGCCGAGGTGCAGGCCTATGCCGTGCACGACCCGGCGGACCGGGAGCGGTGGCAGAACCTGGTGCTGGCCGCCCTCACCGGGCCGTCGCCGGCGACCCGCCCGGACGACCCCGTGCTGCAGTCCCTGCTCGCCAACACCCTGCCGCCGCCCGTGACCACGATCCCCCCGTTCACCGACGAGTTCGCGCCGGTGGACCGGTATCTCGGCAGCCTGCACCCCTGACCGCCCACCCTGCGCGATTCTCCTTGCGCCACACCTGTGTTGCGCAATTGCCCGATAATCGAGCAACGCGCAGCCCGGCCGGCCCGCCCGAATCGGTTCCTGTTCCTCAGCGCACAAGCATGTAGCGGGATGCGGGACCACGCCCTGTCTTCGTCAGCAGCCCCCTGGCGACCAGATCGCGCAGATCGTACTGGGCGGTGCGCACGGCAATGGCCTCACCCACCGCTGCCTCATACTCGCCCCGGGAGATGCTCCCCTGGCGGGCAATCACCGGCCAAGCCCGGCGCTGGCGGGGGTTGAGTTCCGCCGGCACGCTCCCCTGGTCCGGCTCCCGGCCGGCCATCGGCTGGACGGCCGGCAGTTGCGGCCCATCCGGCGCGGACGGCGGCAGCGGTTTGAGCATCTCCCCCGCGCCCTCTCCGCTCCGCTCGATCTCTCCGCCCCGCTCATCGAAGAGGATATGCTCGGCCAGGAGCAGGTCGCCCTCGGCAAAGGCGACCGAGCGGACCAGGCAGTTCTTCAACTCGCGGATGTTGCCCGGCCAGTCGTGGCGCAGCATCTTCTCCAGCGCCCCCCGGCTGATGCCCACCGGCCGCCTGCCGGACAGGTCGACGTATTCCTCCAGGTAGTACTTGACCAGCACCGGGATGTCCTCCTTGCGCTGGCGCAGGGGCGGGGTGTTGATGGTGATCACCGCCAGCCGGTAGTAGAGGTCCTCGCGGAAATCCCCTGCCAGGGCGCGCTGCAGCAGATCGACGTTGGTGGCGGCGATGATGCGGGCGTCAAAGGCCAGATCCTTGTCCGAACCCAGCGGCCGGATGCGCCGCACCGACAGGGCGCGCAGCAGGGCCTGCTGCACCTTGGCCGAGGCGTTGCCGATCTCGTCCAGGTGCAGGGTGCCGCCCGAGGCGGCGACAAAGGCGCCCTTGCGGTCGGCCTGGGCCTCGGTGAAGGCCCCCTTGACATGGCCGAACAGGGCGTCCATGAGCAGGTTCTCGTCCAGGGCGCCGCAGTTGATGGAGAGGAACGGGCCCTTGGCGCGGTGGCTGACCGAGTGGATGGCCTCGGCGGTGAGTTCCTTGCCGGTGCCGGTCTCGCCGACGATGAGCACGTCGGCCAGCACCCGCGCCGCCTTGTGGATGTGCTGGCGCAGGCTGGCCACCGCGCCGCTGCCGCCGACAATGCCGTAGAGCGGCATGGCCAGCAGCTGCGGGTCGAGGCCGGGGCTGCTGCGGATCTCCCGGTCCAGGTCCACCGGCTGGCGCATGCGGTCGTCCTCGTCGAACCCTTCGCGCAGCAGGGAGTCGGCCCGCGCCACCTGCAGGCGGACGAGGAGGATGTTGATGGATTTCTGGAACTGGCTGATCTCCGCGAACAGCGGGCTGAGGGCCACGGGCGTGGGGTCGTCGCCGGCGGCGCGGATTTCCACCGCCTCGGCGAGCTGGTTGAGCGGCCGGCGGATCCGCCGGCCCATGAAGTACATGACCGTCACCACCAGCACCGCACCCGCGGCGAAGCAGAGGGCCAGGGTGCCGGCCACCTGGTAGGTGGAGGCCATGAACACGAAGCTGGTGTCGATGCAGCCGATGCCGCCGAGGATGCGCTGGGATTCGTCGCTCTCGGCAAAAACCAGGGGCACGTAGCTGAGATACAGAGTCCGGTCAGAGGCGGCGGGCGGCATGAACGGCCTGGAGATGAGCACCTGTCCGGTTCGCGCCGCCTGCACGTCGGAGACCATGGCCCAGTAGAGATCACTGCTGAAATTCGGGCGGAAGGCGGTGCTGAACCCGGGCCGGCCGATATCGCCCTGCAGACCGATGCGGAGAAATTCCACCGACAGTTCGGCCTGCCGGTCTTCGGGCGATTCAGACTGGAACATGAGCCAGCCGGAGGCGTCGAAAAAAAAGCTCTTCTTCTGCTCGCTCTCCTGCGGGAACAGGTACAGGGGCGACTTTTTCGAGTTGTGCACCGAGACGATATCGCGCAGACGGCGCAGATCCACACTCAGGGTGAGCTGTCCCCGGTATTCTTTTTCCTCGGTATACACCGGCGTGGTCAGGCGGACCACATGCATGGCCACGGCCCGCACCCCGCCCTCGGCCGGCACCGACGGGTAGATGACCTCGGTGGGGTCGCCGAGATGGACGAACCCCGGCGGTTTGCCGGCCACCTGGTCGCCGCCGGAAAAAATGCCGAACCGGTTGCCCAGGGCCTGTTCCAGCGGTACCGCCACCAGGGTCGCGCCGGTGTTGACGAGCACAAAGCGCTCCTCCGGGGCCTGGCCCTGGAAGGCCACCTCGCGGTAGCGGTTCCGCTCCTCCGCGGACATGGCGCCCAGGTGGGCGAGGATCGCCTCCACGCTCAGCGGCCGCCGCGACAGGTACTCGAGCTGGTGACGGGCAGCGTGCAGCAGCTGGTTGATTTCATGGGCCTGGGCCAGGGCGCGCATCTGGGCGTTGCGCGCGTAGGCCTGGTCGAGAAACGCGGCCGCCACCTGGTAGGTGACCACCGCGGATACGGCCAGCACCAGGATCACCACCGCGGAACCGAACAGGAGCAGAAACTTGCCGATGCTCCAGGCATAGATCGAACTGTCGACCCGAATCACCGGGTTGATCAGCGGGGGGTAGGAATAGCGCATGCGACTCTCTCCCTGCACTCTTTTTCGCGCAAACTCACCGGGCCTGTTTTTCCCTATCCGATACCGCGCAAAAGCTCAACGGTTTCCCTGTCAACACCCTGCCGTTACATCAAAAAAATAATTGCACGTTTACTGGCACGCAAGTTGGAAGAGGCTGGGCAGCTCTTTCCCGGCAACCAGGCTGGCCACTGCCCGCTGCCGGAAAGACAACAACGGTCCGGGCGCCCGGCTTCCCCCACCGCGGCGCCCGGACCCGAGTAGCCCCGCCCCGGCACGGACACCGGCGCGGTTCCCGTACACGGCACCAACACAAAAAGGAGAACACGATGAAGAAACGAATGCAGCGGTACTGGTGGGCGCTCATCTCCCTGGTCCTGTTCGCTCCGAGCCTCGCGCTCGCGGCCGGCGGGGGCAAAAGCGCGCCTGTGGTCATTGTCGCCGACACCCGCAAGCTCGACGGCATCATGGCTTGGTGGGCCAATCTCTACAACGAGAGCCACCTGCAGTTCATGATCCTGACGATCATCATCATCCCGGTAACCGGCGTGATTTTCGGCGTCCTCGCCGACATCGTCATGGGATGGATCGGCATCGATCTGAAATCCCGCGAACTGGCTGAACACTAATATCCGCAGCGAAGGAGACTCTCATGGACTGGCTCTATATCCTCATGCCCATTGCCGGCGTCAAGATCTTCTGGCCCGGCCTCATCATCCTCGGTATCGGCGTCGGCATCATCGGCGGCTTCTTCGGCATGGGCGGCGCCTGGATGGTCACCCCCGGCCTCAACATCCTCGGCTTCCCCATGGCCTTCGCCATCGGTACGGACATCGCCCACATGGCGGGCAAATCCCTGATCTCGACCATGCGCCACGGCAAATTCGGCAACGTCGACTACAAGCTCGGCATGATCATGCTGGTGGGCACGGTGGTCGGCTTCGAGTGCGGCGCGCAGATGGTCATGTGGCTCGAGCGGCTCGGCTCGGTCGAGAAGGTCGTGCGCTGGATCTATGTCGGCCTGCTGCTGTTCATCGCCTGGACCGTGTTCCATGACATCAGCAAGCGCCGGGCCAAGGAACGGGCCGCCGCCGCCAAGGGCGAGCAGCTCGAGGCCGGCGCCACCGGCGTGGAGTGGCACAAGACCCTGCACAAGATCAAGATCCCGCCCATGGTCCACCTGAAGGCCGCCGGCATCACCTGCTCGGCCTGGCTGCCGATCATCGTCAGCTTCCTCACCGGCTGGCTGGCCGGTATCCTCGGCATCGGCGGCGGTCTCATCCGCATGCCGGCCCTGATCTACCTGGTCGGTTGCCCGACCCATGTGGCCGTCGGCACCGACCTGTTCGAAGTCGCCATCTCCGGTCTGTACGGCGCGGCCACCTACACCTTCAAGGGCCGCACCGAGCTGGTCGCCGCCATGATCATGCTGGTCGGCGCCGCCTGCGGCGCGCAGGTGGGCGCAGTGGCCACCAAGTACATCAAGGGCTACGGCATCCGCATCATGTTCGGCTGGGCGGTCATCGGCTGCATGGTTTCCATCCTTATGAAGCTGGTCCAGCCCTGGCTGCCCGCCTATAAAAATCTGCTCAACACCGGCGCCACCGTGCTGGTGCTCGGCCTGATCTCCGTCATGTCCGCCTACATCTTCATCAAGATGGTGCAGGGCGTGAAACGGGAACTGGCCATGAAGCAGCAGAACATCTAACCGCGCGATCCAAGGAGACTCTGATGAACATCAAGCATATACTGCTCACCGCGGCTGCCCTCGCCATGGCCCTGACCCTGGCAGGATGTGACAAGGACAAGTACGGCAAGGTCGAACAGGGGCGGGTCATCGCCTTTGACAAGGAGAAGAAGGAAGTCACCGTCATTCACGACAGCGCCATGAACCCTCAGAAGCCGGTGTACGACGTACTGCCGCCCGCGGTCTTCAAGCTGCCGGTGGAAGCCAAGGAGACCGGGCCGCTCCCCAAGGTCGGCCAGCGGCTGAAGCTCGATACCGAGAAAAAGGAGATCGAGATCTACGACTTCACCACCCAGAAGCTGGCGTTCGTGCCGATCACCATCGTCGACCTGCAGCAGCCGGTTGACAAGGAACACCCCCTGGTCTATGACAAGGCGGCCAGGAAGGCCAAGAAGTTCCCGGTGATCGACCAGGAGAAGCGGACCATCACCGTCTACTCCGGCCGGCAGAAGATGCTCTGCACCTTCACCGTTCCGGACAATTACTTCGCCTATCCCGAGTCCACCTGGGATGCCGGTGACGAGGTCCGCATCTACTTCAAGACCGCCGGTCAGGCGCTGCGTTTCATGAACGTGTCCCAGACCGATATCTTCAAGAAATAGTCAGCCGGCGCGGACGGGCGGGGTCATCCCCGCCCGTCCCTTCCCGGAGGTTCGCCATGTCCGAATACACCGCCTTTCTCCTGCACAAACTGCTCGTGGTCACGGTCAACGGCCTGATGCTGGGCGCCCTGTTCCTGGCCATGTACCGGGCCTCCCTCACCCCGGACGAGTTCAACCTCACCTTCTTCAAGACCATCTTCGCCCTGCTGCTGCCCACCCTGGCCCTCGGCTTCGCCGGCACATACCTCCTCCGCCGCTGCCGCCGCCCCGCATGACCGCCGGCTCGGGCTATCTCCTCTGGCAGAGGCGCACCGGCCTGGTGGCCATGACCCTGCTGGCCCTGGCCCTGCTCTCCCTGGCCGACGCCCTGGTCGGCGGGTTGGCCGGTAACCGTGGGTTGATCGAACTCCTCCCCGGCACCAGTTTCGCCATCAGCGGCCCCATGCCGCCGCGCACCGAGACCATCGACGCCTTCGTCATCGACGGTGAACCCGCGGACGGCTCGGTCCGACTGGTGCCGCGGGCGGTGTTCGCCGGCTTCTGGTTCGGCGGGGCGATGTGGCGGGGCGCCATCGAGGTGGCCGCGGACGCGCCCGAGGGCAGCCACCTGCTCACCGTCCACGACCGGTTCGGCGAAAAGCAGAACCCGGCCCTGGTCTTCCAGGTGCGTGTCTGGCCCGACCTGGCCGCCCGCAACGCCCATTCCCCCTCGCGCCTGACCCGGCTCACCGGGCAGAGCCCCTACGCCTTTGCCCTCGGCTTCGCCCTCGTCGGTCTGTTCGCCGGGGCGGCCAACTTCCTCTGCGGCCGACTCTGGACCCGTCACCTGCACGCCCACCGCTGCGGCGAGATCTACCGGGCCCGGCGTACCGACCAGGGCACGGAGGCCGCCTGCGAACCGCCCCCGGCGGTGAACCTCCGCCCGGGCAGGGCCTGCACCATCTATCGGCCGGGCGGGGAACAGGTGTGCACGGCACGGGTGTCCGGATGCGAGAACAACGAGGTGCTGCTGCACGTCGATCCCTCCTGGCCGGTGCGCCCCGGCGACGTCGCCTGTTTTGCCGACGAACAGGACGGACCCGCGCCCCGGGCGGCCGCGGAACCGCCAGCCTGAAAAGAATTGACAATATTTGCCGCCCTTTGTAGTGGTTACAGCCAGCCCGGCCCGCCAGTCCGGGCCGGGTGTTGCCGGTCACAGGCCACCGTACCGATCGCGCCGACGCGAGGAGTGCACCATGGATCGAAACTACCGCATGCTCTGGTGGCGCCACTGCCTGGCCATCATCGGCTTTTCCGTCATTCCGCTCCTGTTCGTCAACCTCAGCCTGTACGGGCTGTTTGACCGCATCTACACGGACAAGGTCACGGAGACCCTGCGCACCTCGGTGGAGAACCGCCGCGACGCCATCGACCTGTTCTTCAACGAGCGCATCGCCCAGCTGTTCACCATCGCCAACACCAACACCTTCGCCGACCTGACCGACGAGACCTACCTCGGCCGCCTGTTCGAAATCATGCACACCAAGTCCGATTCCTACATGGACATCGGCATCATCGACAGCGAGGGCAACCACCTCGCCTATGTCGGCCCCTACCACGATCTGCTCAAGTCGGTGAACTACAAGAACGAGCCCTGGTTCAACGAGGTCCGGGCCAAAGGCATCCATATCAGCGACATCTTCATGGGGTACCGCAAGTTCCCCCACTTCATCCTGGCGGTGATGGTGCGCGACAAGAACACCTCGTGGATCCTGCGGGTGACCATCAACCTCAAAAACATCGACGACATCGTCGAGAAGGCGTGGACCGGCACCATGAGCGACGCCTTCCTGATCAACAGCAAGAACCGGCTGCAGACCGTGCCGCGCTTCGGCGGCGAGTTTCTGGCCGTGCCGACCGTTCCCCAGTACACCACCAGCTCGCTCGAGCCGGTGCCCTACCCGGACTTCTCCTCCACCGTGAAAACCAAGGTGGAGCGGCTCAGCCTGCGCGGTTACGAGGCCTTCATCGCCGCCACCCCGGTGCAGCACACCAAGTGGGTGCTGGTGCTCAAGGAGAGCCCGGACGAGATCCTGTCGCCGCTGGTCAAGGGCAAGTACTGGATGGCGCTGTTGACCGCGCTCGGCCTGGCGATCATCGCCGCCGGCGCGGCCCTGTTCACCAACGGCCTGATCAACCGCATCCGCGAGACCGACCGCGAGAACGCGGCCAAGTCGGACATGCTCCTGCAGGCCAACAAGATGGTCGCGCTCAGCAAGATGGCCGCCGGCATCGCCCACGAGGTGAACAACCCGCTCGCCTCGATCTCCGAGAAGGCCGGCTGGCTGCTGGATCTGCTCGCCGAGGAGGACCTGGCCGCCAGCCCGAACTTCGCCGAATTCAAGGAATCGGTGGAAAAGATCGAGCACCACGTGGAGCGGGCGCGCAAGATCATCCACAACCTGCTCGGCTTCGCCCGCCGGATGGAACCGGCCAAGGAGAAGATCAACATCAACAACCTGCTCGACGAGACCACCGGGCTGCTCGAAAACGAGGCCCGTTACGTCAACATCAGTATCGACAAGCAGTACGCCGACGACGTGCCGGTGATCACCAGTGACCTGTCGCAGATCCAGCAGGTGGTGCTCAACCTGCTCAACAACGCCATCGACGCCATCGGCAGCGACGGCACGGTCACCGTCGGCTCACGCTACCTGGACAAGACCGACCAGGTGGAGTTGTGGGTCGCCGACACCGGCAAGGGCATACCCGAGGCGGAACTGGACAAGATCTTCGAGCCGTTCTTCACCACCAAGGCGGTGGGCAAGGGCACGGGGCTGGGACTGAGTATCTCGTACAGCATCATCGAGAAACTCGGCGGCGCAATGCGGGTGCAGAGCAAGGTAGGCGAGGGGACGGTGTTCACCATCACCCTGCCGAAAAACTGAGAGGCAAGGATGGAAGGGTTACGGGTGTTGTTTGTGGATGACGAGGACGATTTCCGGGAGACCATCGTCAAGCGGCTGAACGCCAGGAAGATCCAGGCGATGGGCGCGGAGAGCGGTGTCCGCGCCCTGGAGATCGTCAAGGACAACGATTTCGACGTGATCGTCCTCGACGTCAAGATGCCGGGCATGGACGGCATCGAAACTCTGCGGCACATCAAGCAGATGAAGCCCGAGATCGAGGTCATCATGCTCACCGGCCATGCCTCGGTGGAGTTCGGCCTCAAGGGCATGCAGCTGGGGGCGTTCGACTACGTGATGAAGCCGGCGCCGCTCAACGAACTGCTCGACACCATCAACCAGGCCTGGAGCAAGAAGCGGGGCCTGCACTGAACCGCATGGCCGGGGCCGCGGAGCCGCGACCGGCCGCGGTCTCCGGGCAGAGCAGGACAAACCGGGTTCTGGCCCGGGGCGCCGGAGGAATCCTATGAGAGTCTGGGACACGAGCCATCTGCTCGACACCGTGCCGGCGGGCAAACAGGCCGCCGAACACGTCCACGACTACACCGACAGCGAGGCCAACCGGAAGCGCATCCGCCACCACTTCCGGCAGTTGCAGACCCGGCTGGTGCTGGGCCTGCTGCTCGGGTTCCTGCTGCCCAACGCCCTGCTGACGGCCTATTTCCATTTCCAGTTCACCCACACCCTGAAGAACAGCGCCCTGCTCAACCTGGAGGCGGTGGCGGAGAACCAGAAGAACACCATCGACCTGTACCTGCAGGAACGGGTGGTCAACCTGTTCAACCTGTTCCACAGCCGCGAGTTCAGCCTGCAGCCCAATCAGGAGTCGATGGACAGCTACCTCCAGAGCCTGAAACGGTTCAACGACGGCTTCATCGACGTGGGCTTCTTCAACGCCCGCGGCATCCAGATCGGCTATGCCGGTCCCCATCCCCAGCTGCGCGGCCGCGACTACAGCGACCAGCCCTGGTTCAAGGAGCTGCGCGCGGGCAGCCGCAACTACCTGATCAGCGACCTCTACACCGGCCTGCGCAACATTCCCCACTTCACCATCGCCGTGCGCCAGGTGTTCGACGGTACGCCCTACAGCATGCGCGCCACTCTGGACCCGGACAAGCTGTACGTGTTTCTCCGCGCCATCAGCCACGGCAAGGAGGTGGAGACCACCCTGGTCAACGCCCGCGGCCAGTACCAGGTGGTGGACCCGGCCCGCAGCCCCTTCCCGGCGAGCAGCAGCTATGTGCCGCCCGGCAGCCCCGCCGCCGGGGTGGAGGAGATCGAACTCGACGAGCGGGCCACCCTGGTCGCCTACACCTGGCTCAAGGAGACCCCCTGGGCGCTCCTGGTGATGCAGCCGGCCTCGGTGGCGCAGAGCGGCATGTACCGGACCCGGCTGGTGCTCACCATCAGCCTGGCCGCGATCAGCCTGCTGGTGTCGCTGGTCATCTTTCTCACCATCCGCAAGGTGGTGGCCGACGCCCGCCGCATGGCGGAAAAAGGGCAGCAGCTCCAGGAGATGCTCGCCCACGCCTCCAAGCTCGCCTCCATCGGCGAGCTGGCCGCGGGCGTGGCCCACGAGATCAACAACCCGCTGGCGATCATCATGGCCACCAGCGGCGTCATCCGCGACATGCTCAACCCGGAGTTCGACCTGGACCACAGCCCGGAGGCGATCTGCAAGGAGCTGTCCACCATCGACACCGCCGCCACCCGGGCCAAGGGCATCACCAAGCGGCTGCAGGAAATGGGCAAGGCGCGCATGCCGGTTTCGGTGCAGTGCGACCTCAACGCGCTCACCGCGGAGGTGCTGGAGCGGTTGCAGCGGGTCGAGTTCAAGGGCAAGCACCTGGAGGTGGTCACCCGTTTCGCCGCCGACCTGCCGCAGATCCTGGCAGAACCCGAGCCGCTGCGCCAGGTGGTGGGCAACATCCTGGTCAACGCCGCCGACGCCATCGCCGACAAGGGCACGATCACCGTGAGCACGGCGATGCAGGACGGCATGGTGTCGCTCACCATCGCCGACACCGGCCGGGGCATTCCCGCCGGCGACCTGCAGCGGATCTTCAACCCCTTCTTCACCACCAAGGGGGGCGGCCGCGGCACCGGCCTGGGGCTGAGCATCGCCGCCAGTATCGTCAAGTACCTGGGCGGCACCATCAAGGTGAACAGTATTCCCGGCGCGGGCAGTTCCTTCACGGTCCTGCTGCCCGTCAAATGACAACCCTCCACGCACACGAACACCGTAGAGAACCGTATGGAAAAACCGAAGAAATGCAAGGTGCTGCTGGTCGACGACGAGGACATCTTCCGCGAGGCCACCGCCCGCCAGCTGGCGGTGCGCGGCTTTGCGGTGCAGACCGCGAACTGCGGCGAGGCGGCCCTGGAACTGGTGCGAAACGACCCGCCCGAGGTGGTGGTGCTCGATCAGGAGATGCCGGGCATGCACGGCTCGGAGACCTTCATCAACATCAAGCGGATCAACCCGCTGGTCGAGGTGATCATGCTCACCGGCAACACCAGTGTGGACAACGCCATCCACCTGATGCAGCAGGGCACCTTCGACTACCTGATGAAGCCGATCAACATCGACGAGCTGCTCTACAAGATCGAAGACGCGCACACCCGCAAACAACTCAACGAGAAAAAGCGGCCCGACAACGCCGCCTGACGGCAGCCCTGTCCGCCCGGTTGCCGCCGCCTCGGGGGAATGGACCCATCCCATGCTGAAACGACTGGCCGACCTCTCCAGAAAGATCCTCTCCCTCGGTCGGGAGCCCGACCTCCCGGCGCTGCCGTCCGAGCAGGTGGAAGCCCTCCAGCTGACCTTCAAGTCGCGCTACCACAGCTTCAAGCTGCTGCTCGCCGCCAACACCCGCATCCTCGAGGTGATGGCCGACATCGAGCGGGCCCTGCAGGGCAACGAACCCTTCAGCATGAGCTTCGTGCAGACCGCCAGCGCCTCCACCTCGGTCAATGTCTTCCGTATGATCAAGGACATGGAGAACATCGCGCCGGGCCGGTACGACGCCCTCAGGGTGCGCTTCACGGCCATCCAGCGGGAGATCGACGCCCTCCTGGCCAGGAAGAAAGAGATCAGCGACCAGCGGCTGGTGGTGCCGCTGTCAGATCTCACCAGCGACATGGTCGACATCGCCGGCGGCAAGATGGCCAATCTCGGCGATGTCAAGAACCGCCTGCACCTGAACGTGCCGGCCGGGTTCGTCATCACCGCCGCGGCCCACGAGCTGTTCATGAACACCAACGGCCTGCAGAAGGAGGTTGATCGGCTCTTCCAGGTGGCCGGCTCGGACATGGACCGCAACCTCGACCTGGTGAGTTCGCAGATCCGCCAGCTGATCATCTCCGCCGACGTGCCCGAACCCATCTACCTGGCCGTGGTCGAGGCCTACCAGGAGATGCGGCGCGAATGCGGCGGCGAGGTGCGCATGGCGGTGCGCAGCAGCGCCTACGGCGAGGACGCCGAGAACAGCTCGTTCGCCGGCCAGTACCGCAGCGAGCTGAACGTCAAGTTCTCTCAATTTTTCTACTATTACAAGCAGGTGATGGCGAGCAAGTACAGCGTCCAGGCCATCGCCTACAAGCAGAGCCGCGGCTTCCGGGACGAGGACATCGCCATGTGCGTCGGCTGCCTGGCCATGGTCGAGGCCATCGCCGGCGGGGTCATCTACACCCGCAATCCGCTCGACCGGCGCGACGACAACATCTTCATCAACGCCACCTGGGGCTTGCCCAAGGCGGTGGTGGACGGCGACGTGCTCTGCGACCTGTTCGTGGTCTCCCGCGACGACGACCTGACCATCGTCGCCCGGGAGGTGCGCGAGAAGGACTTCCAGATCATCTGCTACGAGGGCGAGGGCTGCATCCGCCAGGAAACCGGGGCCGGGGTCGCCTCCCAGCCATCGCTCACCGACGAGCAGATCCGCGAGCTGGCCGACCTGGCCATCCGCATCGAGCAGTACTACGAAACGCCCCAGGACATCGAGTGGGCGGTGAGCGCCGAGGACGGCCGCATCTACATCCTCCAGAGCCGGCCGCTGCAGCAGATGGAGCTGATGGTGCCCGGCGAGGAACTCGACCTGCGCCGCTACGAGCCCTCGCTGGTGAGCGAGGGAGGCATCAACGCCAGCCCGGGGGTGGCCTCGGGCAACGTCTTCAAGGTGGCCAAGAAGGTCGATATCCTCCAGTTCCCGGAGGGGGCGGTGCTGGTGGTGGAGCAGGCCCTGCCCACCTGGGCGCCGCTGGTCGCCCGGGCCGCGGCGGTGATCTCCGAACAGGGCGGGTTCGCCGGCCACCTGGCCAACGTGGCCCGCGAATTCGGCATCCCGGCCCTGTTCGGGGTGACCGGGGCCATGGCCAAGCTCAACAACGGCGACCGGGTGACGGTGGCGGCCGATCTCGGCCGGGTCTACCTGGGCAGCATCGCCCCGCTGCTCGAATGGAAGCGGCCCGAGACCCGGCTGATGGTGGGCAGCCCGGTGTACGAGATTCTCCACGAGGTCAGCCGGCACATCATCCCCTTGAACCTGCTCGACCCGGAATCCCGCGATTTCCAGCCCGAGAACTGCCGGACCTTCCACGACATCACCCGCTTCATCCACGAGAAGTCGGTGCAGGAGATGTTCAGTTTCGGCAAGGACCACCATTTTTCCGAGCGCTCGAGCAAGCAGCTGCACTACCGGGTGCCCATGAACTGGTGGATCCTCAACCTGGACGACGGCTTCGTGGACGAGATCAAGGGCAAGTACGTCCGGCTCGAGGAGATCGCCTCGGTGCCCATGCTCGCCTTCTGGGAGGGGTTCGCGGCCATCCCCTGGGACGGCCCGCCGGCCATGGACGGCAAGGGCATGACCTCGATCATGTTCCGCTCGACCATGAACACCGCGCTGGTGCCCGGGGTCAAGTCCAAGTACGCGGACCGCAACTACTTCATGATCTCGAAAAACTTCTGCACCCTGAGTTCCCGCCTGGGCTACCACTTCTCCACCATGGAGGCCATGGTCAGCGAGCGCTCGGTGGAGAACTACCTGGGCTTCAAGTTCAAGGGCGGCGCCGCCGATTTCGAACGCTGCCTGGGCCGGGTCCACTTCATCCGCGAGATCCTCGAACGCTACGGCTTCCGCGCCGTGGTCAACGCGGACAACCTGGACGCGCGCATGGAGGGCCACGAGATGGACTACATGCTCGGCCGGCTGAAGATCCTCGGCTACCTGACCCTGCACACGCGGCAGCTGGACATGATCATGGGCAACACCCCCATGGTCAACTACTACATGACCAAGCTCACCCGGGACATCGACTCGCTCCTGGCCGGGCGGCACGCCTGCCAGATCACGGCCTAAAACCTTTGTGGAGGCGCGAACGATGAGGTATTTTACATTCTCTGCACATCGCTCCCAACGGCCACCGGCCGGCCGGCGGACCCTCCGCCGGTCTCAGGCCGACGCGCCCTTTCCCGTGGAGGATTCATGAAACGGGCTGCCCTCTCCCTGGTCCTGTTCGCCCTGTTCCTGTTCGTCGCCGGCTGTCGGGCGGCGGAAGAGCCCCCCCTCGATCAGACGGCCATCAAGCGCAACGTGGACGAGGTGGTGGAGGCGATCAACAGCGGCAAACCCGTCGCCAGCTTCAGCGCCGACGCCTACGAGCCCTACGTGTTCATCATGGACGAAAAAGGCACCCTGCTCGTCCATCCCTTCCTGCAGAACGAATACCTGCCGGAGAAGGGGGCGCCGATCTACCAGGCCCTGCTGCCGGCGACCAGCGAGGGACGGTGGGTCGAGTACCTGTGGAAGGGCGCCAAGAAACACACCTACGTGCGCCGGACCAACACCAACCTGACCGTCGGCAGCGGCAACTGAGACCCGCGCCGGGCGTCCCGGCCGCAGCCCGGGCCGCAGGACGCCGGCCGCGACCCGACCCCGGGCGGCAGGCCCGCCCGGGAGCGCAACCCAACCCTGCAGGTGCCCATCATGGCAACCATTCTCGGCAATCTCAAGCAGCTCTTCGACGAGTTCCGGCAGCGCCGCGGCAGCACGCCCATGGCCGGCGACGGCTCGGAAATGAACGCCCTCTTCCGCTTCCGCTACGCCCTGTTCAAGGAACTGCTGGTCGCCAACTCGGAACTGCTGAGCGTGCTCTCCGACATGGACGAGAAGCTCAAAGGCGAGCAGGTGTTCGGCTTCTCCTACATCAACAACCAGGTCAACAAGTCGCTCAAGCACGCCTTCCAGATGGTCAAGAGCCTCAACGTCATGTCCGGGGCCAAGTATCGGGAGCTGTACACGGCCCTGGAGGAGATCAACGGCCGCATCAAGGAGGTGGTCAACGAGCAGAAGGTCGACCATGCGCCCAGCGCCGTCATGTCCTACAGCGAACTCTCGCTCAAGGACGCCGACTGGGCCGGCGGCAAGAACGCCAACCTGGGCGAGATCCGCAACCGGCTGGGCATCCCGGTGCCGGCCGGGTTCGCCATCACCACCCGCGGGTTCCACACCTTTTTCGACGAGAACGGCCTGAAGGACGAGATCATCCGCCAGAAGAACCTCATCTACGTCAACGAGTACGACCTGCTCAACAGCCTGAGCGCGGAGGTGATCGAACTGGTCAAGTCCCGGCCCGTGCCGCCGGCGCTGGAGGCCGAGATCCTCGCCGCCGCCGAGGCCCTGTGGGGCACGGACCAGTCGGTGCTGCTCGCCCTGCGCAGCAGCGCCGTGGGCGAGGACGGCGACCTCAGCTTTGCCGGCCAGTACCTGACCCTGCTCGGCGTGACCCGGGCCGAGATCACCGAGGCCTACAAATCGATCATCGCCAGCCTCTACTCGGCCCGCTCCATCTCCTACCGGAGCAGCAAGGGCGTGGTCGACGAGGATCTGGCCATGGCCGTGGCCTGCCTGCAGATGGTCGACTCCCGGGCCAGCGGCGTGCTCTACACCCGCCACCCCTACGACATCACCAACGAGCACATCTTCATCAACGCCGTCTGGGGGCTCGGCCCCTACGCCGTGGACGGCGTGGTCACGCCGGACGCCTACACGGTCAGCAAGGACGAATCCCTCACGGTCCTCGAAAAAAACGTGGCCAGCCAGCCGGTGCAGCTGGTGCTCAACCACCGGGGCGGGGTCGAGGAGCGGCCCGTGCCCGAACCGCAGCAGGGGGCGCCCTGCCTCGACGACGCCCAGATCCGCCGCCTGGCCGGCTACGGCGCCGCCCTGGAGCGCCATTACAAGTGCCCGCAGGACGTGGAGTGGGCCCTGGCCCCGGACGGCACCCTGCTCATCCTCCAGTCGCGGCCGCTCAAGATCCAGAGCCCGAAAAATTTCCACCTGCTCAAGGCGGCGCCGCTCGCCGGCTACCCGCTGCTGCTCGACGGCTGCGAGATCGCCTCCCAGGGCGTGGGCTGCGGGCCGGCCTTCCATGTGCAGGCGATCGAGGATCTGGCCCGCTTCCCCGAGGGCGGGGTGCTCGTTGCCCGTCACTCCTCGCCGGAATACGTGGTGGTGATGCGCCGCTGCAGCGGCATTATCGTCGAGGCCGGCAGTGTCAGCGGCCACATGGCCGCCCTGGCCCGCGAATTCGGGGTGCCGACCATCGTCAGCCCCGATGCCGCCCTGGAGCGGATCCCGGCCGGCACGGAAGTCACCGTGGACGCCTTCACCGGCCGGGTCTACGCGGGCACGGTCCAGGAACTGCTCAGCGCCATCCGCAAGGACGAGGCCCACATGAAGGGGACCCCGGTGTACGCCCAACTGCAGCGCATCGCCCAGCACGTCGTGCCGCTCAACCTGGTCAACCCGGCAGCCCCGGAATTCGCCCCGCAGGGGTGCCGGACCCTGCACGACCTGGCCCGCTTCTGCCACGAGTTCTCCTACAAGGAGATGTTCCAGATCAGCGACCTGGCCTCCAAGTTCCACGGCTGGTCGCTCAAGTTGGACGCGGCCCTGCCCATGGACATCCACCTGATCGATCTGGGCAACGGCCTGGCCGAGGGGGCCGAGGTCCGGTGGAACGCGGTGAAAGTCAGCCAGATCGCCTCGGTCCCGTTCCGCGCCCTGCTCGCCGGCATGCTCAACAAGGAGGTGCACGGCGCCGACCCCCGGCCGGTGAACTTCTCCGGCCTGCTGTCGGTGATGCGCGAGCAGACCCTGGCCCCCGGCCATGTGGGCGAGCGGTTCGGCGACCGCAGTTACGCCATCATCGCCGACAAGTACCTCAACTTCAGTTCCCGGGTCGGCTACCACTACAGCGTCGTCGATGTCTACTGCGGCGACACCATCAACAAGAACTACATCAGCTTCACCTTCAAGGGCGGGGCCGCCGACTCGGTGCGCAAGAACCGGCGAGTGCGGGCCATCGCCCTGATCCTCGACCGGGAGGGGTTCAAGGTGACCGTCAAGGGCGACAAGGTGGACGCGCGGCTGCAGAAGTACCCCAAATCCTACATCGAGAGCCGCATGGACATCCTCGGCCGCCTGCTCATCTTCACCCGCCAGCTCGACATGCTCATGACCACCGAGGGGGCGGTCGAATGGGCGGCAGAGAATTTCGTGGCCGGCAACTACAAGCTCACCGCGCCGGTCGAAAACGGCCAGCCGGTGACGGAACAGTTCGGCGGCTGAGGCGCACCCGGGCGGCCCGTCGCCGGCTAACGAAGGGCACCGCGACCGCGGTGCGGGAGAAACCAGCATGAACACCCTGACCCTGCTCGTCATCATTGTCGGCTCCATCCTCATCGGCTTGGTGATCGGCCTCCGCCTGAAGCACAGGCGCAAATGACCCCCCGCGGGCAGGCGGAGGAGTGCCGGGGTCTGCGGCCCCGCCGGCCTCTGCCGCCGCACCCGGCGGGTACACGCACCGTCTGGTC
>Ga0265295_1002718_pt1 | contig 27160 bp, 21 predicted proteins | sample Munlansysbiofilm_FD_192503 | JGI IMG/M metagenome (GOLD analysis project Ga0265295, IMG submission 192503) | Leachate microbial communities from a municipal landfill in Southern Ontario, Canada - Methane capture system biofilm | ecosystem: Engineered > Solid waste > Landfill > Unclassified ... | reverse complement strand
TCACGAGCTGGTGACCGAGGAGTTGGGCGGCGACATCCTGGCGGTTGAGGTTTCCGCGAAAAAGCGGATCAATCTCGACAAGCTGCAGGAAGCGATCCTGCTTCAGGCCGAAATGCTCGATCTCAAGGCCAATCCCGATCGTGCCGCTCAGGGCGTGGTGATCGAGGCCAAGATGGAGCGCGGGCGTGGCTCTGTTGCTACCGTGCTGGTGCAAAAAGGTGTGTTGCGGGTCGGCGACGTGTTCGTGGCCGGCGCCGAATGGGGCCGTGTGCGCGCTCTGGTCGATGATCGCGGCGAGAAGGTCGTCGAGGCGGGGCCGTCTACGCCGGTCGAGGTGCTGGGTTTGACCGGCACGCCATCGGCGGGCGACGATTTCGTCACCGTGGACACCGAAATGCGGGCGCGTGAAGTCGCCGACTACCGCCAGCGCAAGGACCGCGAGAGCAAGGCCGCGGCGGGAGCGCGCGGGACTCTCGAACAGATGTTCTCGAAGATCGCGGCGGGCGAGGTCAAGGAACTGCCGGTCGTGATCAAGGGCGACGTCCAGGGTTCGGTCGAAGCGATCGTCTCGACGCTGGAGAAGATGGGCACCGACGAGGTCAAGGTGCGCGTCCTGCATGCGGCGGTGGGCGGGATCAACGAATCCGACATCACGCTTGCCAAAGCGTCGGAAGCGCTGGTGATCGGCTTCAATGTCCGCGCCAATCCCCAGGCGCGCGATATGGCCAAGCGCGATAATGTTGACATCCGCTACTACTCGATCATCTACGACGTTGCCGACGATCTGAGGAAAGCGCTGACCGGCATGCTGGCGCCGACCTTGAAGGAACGCTTCCTCGGCAATGCCGAAATCCGCGAGGTGTTCAACATCACGAAGGTCGGCAAGGTGGCTGGCTGCCGTGTCGTCGAAGGCCAGGTCAAGCGGGGCGCCAAGGTCCGTCTGTTGCGGGATAATGTGGTGATCCACGAAGGCAAGCTGGGCCAGCTCAAGCGCTTCAAGGACGATGTTAAGGACGTCCAGGAAGGCTATGAGTGCGGCATGTCGTTCGAGAATTACAACGACATCCAGGTCGGCGACATCATCGAGTGCTTTGAGATCGAGGAGATTGCGGCCACGCTGTAAGCGTGGCTGCATCCCGATCCTTAAATTCTCCGGAGGAAGCCATGGGCAAAGGGCCGCGTCCGCCCAGCCAGCGTCAGCTGCGCGTGGGCGAGGAATTGCGTCATGTCATCGCCTCGGTCCTGGAGCGCGGCGATATCCGCGATCCGGACGTCGCCGGTCGGCCGATCACGGTCACGGGCGTCAAGGTCAGCCCTGATCTTAGGAACGCCACCGTGTTCGTGGTGCCGTTGGGCGGCGGCGATCCGTCGTCGATTTTAGTCGGGCTGAAACGGGTTGCTCCCTATCTGCGCCACGAATTGGCCAAGGCGGTGCAGCTTCGCGTTGTGCCGAATCTGTCCTTCGCCGCCGATGTCAGCTTCGACGCCGCCGAGCGGATCGAGGCATTGCTGCGCAGCACCGAGGTGCGTCAGGATCTCGAAGATCGGGACGACGATGGGGCGTAGAAAGACCGGCCAGCCGATTCATGGCTGGGTGGTTCTGGACAAACCGCTGGGATTGAGTTCCGCAGCGGCGGTGGCCAAGGTCCGCCGTGGATTGGACGCGGCCAAGGCCGGGCATGGCGGGACTCTTGACCCGCTGGCTTCGGGCGTCCTGCCGATCGCCTTGGGCGAAGCGACCAAAACTGTTTCCTATGTCATGGACGGCGCGAAAAGCTATCGCTGGGAACTGTGCTGGGGCGAGGAGCGGGATAGCTGCGACGCCGAGGGCGCGGTTGTGGCCTGCTCGGAACGCCGGCCTTCGGCGGACGAGATCGCGGCGGCGCTGCCTGCCTTTCTCGGTGAAATCGATCAGGTCCCGCCGATTTTTTCCGCCGTCAAGGTCGATGGCCGGCGCGCCTATGACCTGGCGCGCAATGATCTGCCGGTCGTGCTGGAATCCCGGCGCGTGCGTATCGATCGCTTCGATCTGGTCGAGGCTGGGCCGGATCGGGCGGTTTTCGTTACCGATTGCGGCAAAGGCACCTATATCCGGTCTCTGGCCCGCGATTTAGCCCACCGATTGGGGGGGCTAGGCTATGTTTCAATGCTTAGACGGACAAGATGCGGCCCCTTCCGTGAGGAAAACGCGATTTGTCTGGATAAGCTTGCGGAGTTTGGGCATAGTGCCGCCTCTGCGACTATCGTACTTCCCGTCGAGACCGCGCTGGACGACATCCCGGCCCTGGCCCTGACGGAAGACGAGGCCAACCGTCTCCGCAGCGGGCAGACCCTGCCGATATCCCGGCTGACTGTTCCGTTCGCGTTCCCCCTCCCGGCTACCGGCGGATGCACCGTACGGGCCATGGAAGGGAAGCGCGTCGTGGCGCTGGCCCGTGTCGAAGACGCTTTGCTGCGTCCGATACGCGTCTTGAATCTCTAGACCCCGAAGGGAGTTGTCCGATGTCGGTCACCGCCGAACGTAAACAGGAAATCATCAAGGAATTCGCCACCGCCGAGAGCGATACCGGTTCGCCGGAAGTGCAGGTGGCGATCCTGTCGGAACGCATCCGCAATCTGACGGAGCATTTCAAGGGTCATAAGAAGGACTTCCACTCGCGCCGCGGCCTGCTTGTCATGGTCGGCCAGCGCCGTCGCCTTCTCGACTATCTTAAGGCCAAGGATCAGGCGCGCTACGAGGCGCTGATCGGCCGTCTGGGGCTCCGCAAGTAGCCGTTCGCGGGCGGTCCCGGTTCACGGAAGCTCCGTGAACCGGGACGCTCTTTACAGGGCTTCTGGCCTGGAACGCGCCGCCGCCGGCGAAAAGCCGGCCCGCTTCCCGCGTCGAAACAAGGCCTTGACGTCTCAACCGTCCCGCGCAAGGCGCCTGTCCCCAGGCACTCGGAAGGGCTCTGGCAATCCGGCCCGAGCCCAAAGAAAGGGATAAGGAAAATCCACATGTCCATGTTCAAGACCTTCCGCAAGGAACTGATTTGGGGCGGTCGCAAGCTTGTCCTCGAAACCGGCAAGATCGCCCGTCAAGCGGACGGCGCCGTGCTCGCCACCTATGGCGAGACCAAGGTTCTCTGCACCGCCGTCGGCGCTAAATCGCCCAAGCCGGGTATCGATTTCTTCCCGCTGACGGTCAATTACCAGGAAAAGACGTTTGCCGCCGGCAAGATCCCGGGCGGCTTCTTCAAGCGCGAGGGGCGTCCGAGCGAAAAGGAAACCCTGGTTTCGCGGCTGATCGACCGTCCTATCCGCCCGCTGTTCGCCGCTGGTTTCCGCAATGAAACCCAGATCGTCTGCACCGTTCTGGCCCATGATCTGGAAAACGATCCCGACATCGTCGCCATGATCGGCACGTCGGCCGCCCTGACGCTGTCGGGCATTCCTTTCATGGGGCCAATCGCCGCCGCCCGCGTCGGCTATGTCGACGGCCAGTATCTGTTGAATCCGACCACCGCCGATCTGGCAGGCAGCCAGTTGGATCTGGTCGTTGCCGGCACCACCGAAGGCGTGCTGATGGTCGAATCGGAAGCCAAGGAGCTGTCCGAGGACGTCATGCTGGGCGCGGTGACCTTTGGTCATGAAGGCTTCCAGCCGGTCATCCAGGCGATCATCGATTTGGCCGAAGACTGCGCCAAGGATGCCTGGGACGTGACGCCGCCCGCGCCGGAAGTGGCCGAGGTGCGCCGCACGCTGGAAGCCGGCGGCATCGTCGCCGATCTGGCCGATGCCTATCGCATCGTCGTCAAGCAGGACCGCTACGCCCGTGTGGGCGAGGTCAAGGAAAAGGCCTTGGCCCTGGTGGACGAGGGGCTGGTTTCCGTGGCCGCCGGCGTGTTCAAGACGCTCGAATCCGAGGTCGTGCGCGGCAACATCCTGAAGACGGGCCTGCGCATCGACGGGCGCGACACCAAGACGGTGCGCCCGATCGTCGCCGAAGTCGGCATCCTGCCTCGCGCGCATGGTTCGGCGCTGTTCACCCGTGGCGAAACCCAGGCCTTGGTGGTCGCCACGCTGGGCACCGGACAGGACGAGCAGATCATCGACGCCCTGGCCGGCGAATATCGTGAACATTTCATGCTGCACTACAACTTCCCTCCCTACTCGGTGGGTGAAGCCGGCCGCATGGGATCGCCGGGCCGGCGCGAGATCGGCCACGGCAAGCTGGCTTGGCGCGCCGTTCATCCGCTGCTGCCCGCCAAGGAAGCGTTCCCCTACACGGTGCGCGTGGTCTCCGAGATCACCGAATCGAACGGGTCCTCCTCGATGGCCACGGTGTGCGGTTCGTCCCTGGCTCTGATGGATGCCGGCGTGCCGTTGCCGCGTCCGGTGGCGGGCATCGCCATGGGCCTGATCAAGGAAGGCGAGCAGTTCGCGGTTCTGAGCGACATCCTCGGCGACGAGGACCATCTGGGCGACATGGACTTCAAGGTCGCCGGCACCGAACAGGGCGTCACCGCCTTGCAGATGGACATCAAGATCACCTCGATCACCAAGGAGATCATGGGCATTGCCCTGGCTCAGGCGAAAGAGGGACGGATGCACATCCTGGGCGAGATGGCCAAGGGTCTGGACAGCGCCCGCGACGCGGTCAGCGGCAATGCTCCGCGCATCGTCACCTTCTCGATCCCGAAGGAAAAGATCCGCGAAGTCATCGGCACCGGCGGCAAGGTCATCCGCGAGATTTGCGAGCAGACCGGCGCCAAGATCGATATCGATGACGATGGCACCATCAAGGTCGCCTCGGTCGATGCCGATGCGGGACAGCGTGCCATTGACTGGATCAGGGGCATCGTCGCCGAGCCGGAAATGGGCGTTATCTATACCGGCAAGGTGGTCAAGACGGTCGATTTCGGCGCGTTCGTCAATTTCCTGGGCTCGCGCGATGGTCTCGTGCATGTCTCGGAGCTGGCGCCCAAGCGCACCGAAAAGGTGACGGACGTCGTCAAGATGGGCGATATCGTCAAGGTCAAGGTCATCGGCTTCGACGATCGCGGCAAGGTCAAGCTGTCGATGAAGCAGGTTGATCAGGAAACCGGCGAAGATCTGAGCAAGAAGGAAGCGACCGAGGCCTGAGGGGCTTCGTCTCTATTCTGAAAAGCAAGGACGATTGGTGGTATGGGCGGGACGCCGTCTTGCCGCCGATCGTCCTGTTTTAAAGAAAGAGCGAAGTCGCGTCTTGGCAAAGGGACGAGTCGAACCGATATCGGGACCGGAAAGGCCAGTCTGGCTGGTGCTCCGCTCCTCTTGTTCGGGCGGGGAGACGCGGCGGCGGGACCGCTGTGGAAGAGACTTTAGGGAAGAAGGCGGATGCGATAATGGTATGTCCGCCGATCTTGGACGGGAGAGGGCGACGACGTGAAAGCCTTAGAATCGCTGGTTATTTCCGGCCGCGAGGTGCTGCCCCTGGTCGAAGGCGGGAAGGGGGTTGCCATCTCCACGGGGCAAAGCTCGGGAGCTTGGGCAAAAGCCAATGCCGTCGGGACTTTTTCCGCTGTTAATGCCGATTTCTACGATGAGAACGGCAAGATCGTTCCCGTCGTCTATCATGGGCGGACGAGGCGCGAGCGTCACGCCGAACTGATCGAATATGCGGTGAAGGGCGGCATCGCCCAGGCCCGCATCGCCCATGACTTGTCCGGCGGACAGGGACGGGTGCATATCAACGTCCTGTGGGAAATGGGCGGGGCCGAGGAAATCCTGCGCCGTGTCCTGGATGGGGCCAAAGGCCTGATCCATGGCGTCACCTGCGGCGCGGGCATGCCCTACCGGGTTGCCGAGATCGCCGCGACCTTCGGCGTTTACTATTATCCGATCGTTTCTTCGGCGCGCGCGTTCCGGGCGTTGTGGAAGCGGTCTTTCCACAGATTCTCCGATCTTCTGGGTGGCGTCGTCTATGAGGACCCCTGGCTGGCCGGCGGTCATAACGGCTTGTCCAACTCCGAAGACCCGGATCAGCCCCAGTCGCCTTTGCCCCGCGTGGTGGAGTTGCGCCGAACCATGCGCGAAAACGGCTGTCCCGAGCGGCCGATCCTGATGGCGGGCGGCGTCTGGTATTTGCGTGAGTGGCAGGATTTCATGGGCAATCCCGACGCCGGGCCGATCGGGTTCCAATATGGCACCCGGCCGCTTTTGACCAAGGAAAGCCCGATCGCCGACGCTTGGAAAGAGCGCCTGTTGGCCCTGAAGCCGGGCGATGTGCTGCTGCACCGTTTCAGCCCGACCGGATTCTATTCATCGGCGATCAAGAACGCCTTCATCGCCGAACTGTGCGAACGCCAGACCCACCAGATTCCCTATTCCACCGAAGCGGTGGGTGAACACACGGCCGAATTGGCCATCGGCGCGCGCGGGCGCACGATTTTCGTTGCTCCCCATGACAAAGAGCACGCTTTGCGCTGGATTGGCGAAGGCTTTTCGGAAGCGCTGAAGACGCCCGATTCGACGTTGATCTTCGTTACCCCCACCCGGGCCGAAGAGATTCGCGGGGATCAACTGGCGTGCATGGGCTGTCTGTCCGCCTGCGGTTTTTCCAACTGGGCGGAGGGTGAGCGTGGCTCCACCGGCAAACGGGCGGATCCGCGCAGCTTCTGCATCCAGAAAACATTGCAGAACATCGCCCATGGCGGCGATGTCGAGCATGAATTGATGTTCGCTGGACACAATGCGCACCGTTTCGCCACGGATCCGTTCTACGCCAATGGCTTCATTCCGACCGTGGGTCAGCTGATCGATCGCATCAAGACAGGCGATTGATAGAAAAGCTTTCGCCCTGCCGACAATTGGAATTATTGTATATTAAGGTGAAAGTCCTCGAATGGCCGGCCCCCTCTTGCGGACGATATGATATGAACAACATGTGTCAACGCCCCTTTAGCACCGTTCTCGATCAATTGCGCACGGCGGGTTTGCGCCCGACCCGGCAACGGCTGGCTCTGGCCAAACTGCTGTTCAATGATCGCGACCGCCACATTTCGGCCGAGCAGCTGCACGGTGAAGCGCTGGAAAACAATATTCGAGTGTCTTTGGCAACGGTCTACAACACCTTGCATCAATTCACCGAGGTTGGCCTTCTGCGCGAGATCACGGTCGATTCCGGCCGGTCCTATTTCGACACCAACACCTCCGACCACCATCATTTCCTGTTTGTCGATTCCGGCCGCTTGGAAGACATCCCCGATGAGATGATGGGGGCGATCGCCCTGCCGACGATTCCCGATGGTGCCAGCATCGAACGGATCGATGTCGTGGTGAGACTGCGCCGCTAGACGGCTTGCGGAAGGGGCGGTGCCGCCCTTTCGATCCCGCACGAAATTCTGAGCGGCCCCGGATGTTCCCGCATCCGGGAGGAACGGTTTTGCGCCTTTGCGCAAAAAATGCAAAGCACTCGTGACGGTTCTCCCGCTATCGACCATCATCGATGGCCACCTGCTGCGTCATCTGAAGCTTGGCGTGAAGATCGAGCTGGTCGAACGGGTGATCGTGGATGAGGAGTGGCTGGCCAAGGTCTGACCATGACGATAATAAAAAACGAGGCGGGTAGGGATACCCGCCTCGTTTCATTTATGAATTCGCATTCAGCGGTCAGATGTCCAGATTGGAAACCTTGTGGGCGTTGGTCTGGATGAAATCGCGGCGCGGCTCGACGACGTCGCCCATCAGGGTTGAGAAGACTTCCTCGGCCTCTTCGACATGGTTCACCTTGACCTGAAGCAACGCGCGCACATTGGGGTCCAGCGTCGTTTCCCAAAGCTGTTCGGGGTTCATCTCGCCCAGCCCCTTGTAGCGCTGGATGGCGATTCCCTTACGTCCCGCGTCCATGATCGCTTCGAGCAGGGATAGCGGCCCCAGGATCGGGGTGGTGCGGTCGCGCGCGACCAGTTCGGCGGCCTCGCGGTAGGTCTCGGCCAAACGCGCGCCGGCTTCGTCCAGCTTACGCCCCTCTGGGCTGCGGATCAGCGAGGTGTCGATCAGGCGGGTCTCGGTGACGCCGCGCAGGGTCCGGCTGAATTTCAGTCCTTCACCTTCGACGACCTCGCCGGCCCAGCCTCTGGCCAGAGGCTGTTCGATGGCGTTGAGCCGCGCTGCAGTGGCCTGCACAGCCGTCTCGGCCCGGGTGGGATCGGTCAGAGCCGCCGTCGATAGAGCACCACCCAACAGCGCCTGTTCGATCGTTGCCGCAGGCAGGCGGTGCGCGATCTTGTCGATCAGGACCTTGACCTGACGCGCCTGTTCGGCCAGAGCGCGCAACTCTTGTCCGGCGATCTGAACGCCCGAGGCCCCTTTAAGGGCGGCGTCGGTCAGCCCGCCATCGATGAGGTAGTTTTCGAGCGCGCGCTCATCCTTGAGATAGACCTCGGAGGAGCCGCGTTTGGCGCGATAAAGAGGCGGCTGGGCGATATAGAGATATCCCCGGTCGATCAGCTCGCGCATCTGGCGGTAGAAGAAGGTCAGCAACAGGGTGCGGATATGGCTGCCGTCGACGTCGGCGTCGGTCATGATGATGACCTTATGGTAGCGGGCCTTGTCGGCGGAGAAATCCTCGCGGCCGATGCCTGTGCCCAGCGCCGCGATCAGCGTGCCGATTTCGGCCGAGGACAGCATCTTGTCGAATCGGGCCCGCTCGACGTTCAGGATCTTGCCGCGCAGGGGCAGGATGGCCTGAAAAGCGCGGTTTCGGCCCTGTTTGGCCGATCCGCCGGCCGAATCGCCCTCGACGATGAACAGTTCGGACCCGGCGGGATCGCGTTCCTGACAGTCGGCCAGCTTGCCGGGCAACGTGGCGATTTCCAAGGCGCTCTTGCGGCGCGTCAGTTCGCGCGCCTTGCGGGCCGCTTCACGGGCGGCGGCAGCCTCGACGACCTTGCCGACGATCTTGCGCGCTTCCTGCGGATGTTCTTCGAACCATTGCGCCATATGTTCGGCGACGATGTTTTCGACCACCGGACGCACTTCCGACGAGACCAGCTTCTCCTTGGTCTGGGACGAGAATTTCGGATCCGGCACCTTGACCGACAGCACGCAGGTCAGACCTTCACGCATATCCTCGCCGGACAGGGTTACTTTTTCGCGCTTGGCGATGCCGCTTTCATTGGCGTAGGCATTGACCGTGCGCGTCAGCGCGGCGCGGAACCCGGCCAGGTGAGTGCCGCCGTCGCGCTGGGGGATGTTGTTGGTGAAACACAAACAGGTCTCGTGATAGGAATCGGTCCACTCCATGGCCAGTTCCACGGTGGTGCCGTCCCGTTCGCCGGAAACGCCGATGGCCGGGCTGTGCAGCGGGGTTTTGGTCCGGTCCAGATAGGCGACGAAGGCCCGGATGCCGCCTTCGTAATGCAGATCGATGGCGTGGGTTTCACCGCGCCGGTCTTCGATATGCAGGAAGACGCCGGAATTCAGGAAGGCTAGTTCGCGCAGGCGGTGTTCCAGCCGCGCGAATTCATAATCGGTGTTTTCCTTGAAGATCTCGGACGAAGCCAGGAAACGGACTTCGGTGCCGGTGCGGTGATGACCGTCTTCCAGGATCGGCGATTCGCCTACGACGGCCAGCGGAGCTTCGGCCTCGCCATTGCGGAACCGCAGGAAATGCTCGTGGCCGCCGCGCCAGATGCGCAGTTCCAGCCATTCCGACAAAGCGTTGACCACCGATACGCCGACGCCGTGCAGACCGCCCGACACCTTGTAGGAGTTCTGGTCGAACTTACCGCCGGCGTGAAGCTGGGTCATGATCACTTCGGCAGCCGAAATGCCCTCTTCCTTGTGCAGGTCGGTGGGAATGCCGCGCCCGTTATCGGAAACGGTTACCGACCCGTCTTCGTTCAGGCTGACCTCGATCCGGTCGCAATAGCCGGCCAGGGATTCATCGATGGCGTTGTCCACCACCTCATAGATCATGTGGTGCAGGCCCGACCCGTCGTCGGTATCGCCGATATACATGCCGGGACGCTTGCGGACCGCCTCCAACCCGCGCAGCACCTTGATCGAATCGGCGTCATAGGCCTCGGCGGCGACTTCGGTCTCGCTTAAAGGAAGGGCGTCATGCTCGGGCTGGTTGGTCATTACCTCTCGATCCTTTTTCGTCACGGACAGGGGGCCGGCTGAATGCGGGCCTCCTCCACGTGGAAGAACTGTCCCCGGTCGCCCATCGGGGCGAACAGGTCTTGATCCGTGCCGGTCAACCAGCTTTGGGCGCCAAGCGCCACCAGCTCGTCGAACAGCGCGGCGCGGCGCGTTCCATCAAGATGCGCCGCGATTTCGTCCAAAAGAAGGATCGGCGCCATGCCGCCCTCCTCGGCCTGAATGCGGGCCTGGCCTAAGATGATGGCCACCAGGACCGCCTTTTGTTCGCCGGTCGAGCATTGCCCGGCCGGCAGGTTCCGGCTGGCCAGTCGAACCGCGAGATCGCTGCGGTGCGGACCCAGCAGGGTGACGCCCGCATCGGCGTCGCGCCGCCGTCCTTCCGCCAACCCCCGGCGCAACGCGTTTTCCGTTTCGTCCGGACCGCGTTCGTCCAGGGCGGTTTCTGTCGCGCCCGACACCGCCAGCTCCGCCGCCGGAAACGGCCCGATTCCGGCCTGGCAGGCCCGGTTCAGCCGCGCTATGGCGGTTTTGCGCGCCAAAGCCATGGCGGTTCCGTTCTGCGCCATGCGCTCTTCCAGTCCGTTCAACCAGACCGGATCGGCGCGTCCCTCCCGCAACAGACGCGCCCGTTCGCGCATCGCGCGGTCATAAGCCGACGCCCGGGCCGCATGGGCTGGGTCCTGGCCCAGAACCAGACGGTCGAGGAAGCGTCGCCTTGCGCCGGCGCCTTCGGTGAACAGGCGGTCCATGGCGGGCGTCAACCACAACACGCTGACCGTTTCGGACAGGGCCGACTGCGTTCGCGCTGTCCGTCCGTCGATCCGCACCAACCGGCGTTCCGAGCTGCCGTCGCAGCCGGTGCCGATGTCGATCATGCCGCCTTCGTCCCGGGATGGATGGCGCAGCTTGACCGCGACCGCCCAACCCGCATCCTCGGCACCCGTTCGCGCCACCTCCGCCATCCGGCTGCGCCGCAATCCCCGTCCCGGCGCCAGAAAGGAAAAGGCTTCAAGGATGTTGGTTTTGCCCGCGCCGTTGGGACCGGTCAGGATCGCGGGGCGTGCGTCGCATTCCAGCCTCAATTCCGGATAACAGCGGAAATTCTTGAGGGCAAGACGCAGGATCGCCAGCGGCCCGGGCGGTGTTTCCAGGATCACACGCGCATCGGCATCAGCACATAGACGGCGCTGGAATCGGCCACCTCGTGTACCACGCTGGGGCTTGCGGCGTCGGCCATGGCGAAGCGGGCCGCCTCGCCCTCGATCTGGGCGAGAATGTCGAGGATATAGCGGGAATTGAACCCGATTTCGATCGGATCGGAATCATAGGCCGCTTCCAGTTCCTCGACCGCGCTGCCGTTTTCCGGGCTCGATGCGGTCAGGGTCAGGTTGCCCTTTTCCACCTTGAGCTTGATGGCGCGCGATTTTTCGGTGGCGATCGCCGAAACCCGGTCCACCGCCTGGGCGAAGGTTTTGCAATTGACCTCCAGCACCTTGTCGTTGCCGACGGGGATGACACGTTCGTAATCGGGGAAGGTGCCGTCGATCAGCTTCGAGGTCATGACCACGGTGCCGAAGGCGAATCGGATCTTCGTTTCGGACAGGGACACGGTGACGTCCAGCGTCGCCTCGTCCAGCAGCTTGCGCAACTCGGCGACCGTTTTACGCGGCACGATCACGCCCGGCATGCCGGCGGCGCCATCGGGAAGCGGCACTTCGACGCGCGCCAGGCGGTGGCCGTCGGTGGCCACGGCGCGCAGAACCGGCACCTCGCCCGAACTGGCGGTGTGCAGGTAGATGCCGTTCAGATAATAGCGCGTTTCTTCGGTCGAGATAGCGAAGCGGGTGCGGTCGATCAGGGCGCGCAGTTCCTCGGCGGCGAGGGTGAAGGTGTGGGGCAGGGTGCCGCCCGACATCACCGGGTAATCCTCGACCGGCAGCGACGCTAAGGTGAATTTGGATCGCCCCGAGCGCAAGGTGAGCTGGCCGTCGCCGTCATGTTCCAGCCCGACTTCGGAGCCGTCGGGAAGTTTGCGCACGATCTCGTAAAGGATGTGAGCAGGGACGGTGGTTGCGCCGGGATGAGCGATCTCGGCCGCGACGCCCTCGACGATGTCGATATCCATGTCGGTGGCGTTCAGCCGCATCAGGCCGCCGTCGCCTTCGATCCTCACATTGGACAGAATCGGTATCGTGTTACGCCGTTCGACGACGCTTTGCACATGGCTTAGGGATTTTAGCAGGGAGGCCCGTTCGATGATCAGCTTCATGGTATTCCGATGCTTTCAGGTGGCGGCCCATCCGCCATCCGAGCGAGCGCAAAGCCATGCGCTCATCCCTTGCGCAGAAGGGCGATCAGTATAACACAAGCCCTTGCTTCCAGAAGTGCTTTCCGCCTTGCTGGCGCCGCGCGGGGTTCTTCCCTTGCGGCTAGCTTTCCAGCATCCGGCGCAAAAGCTCGATGTCCTCGGCGAAGGAGGTGTCGCTGGCGCGCAGCTCCTCGATTTTTTTGACCGCGTGCATCACCGTGGTGTGGTCGCGGCCGCCGAATTTGCGTCCGATTTCCGGCAGGGAACGGGTGGTGAGCTGCTTGGACAGATACATGGCGACCTGCCGTGGCCGGGCGACCTGGCGGGCGCGGCGGGCGGAATGCATGTCGGCGACGCGGATGTTGAAATATTCGGCGACGCGTTTCTGGATTTCCTCGATCGAGATGCGGCGGTCATTGGCGCGCAGCAGGTCGTGCAGCACTTCCTGCGTGGTCTCCAGCGTGATGTCGCGCCCGACCAGTTGGGCGTGCGCGATGACGCGGTTCAAAGCGCCTTCCAATTCGCGCACGTTCGAGGTGATCTTGTGCGCCAGGAACTCGGCCACCTTGCGCGGGACCACCACATTCATCTGCTCGACCTTGGATTCGATGATGCCCAGCCGGAGTTCGTAAGAGGTGGCGTGGATGTCGGCGACCAGCCCGCAGCCCAGCCGGGAGCGCAGCCTTTCCTCCATTCCCTGCAGGTCCGAGGGGGATTTGTCCGCCGAAACGATGATCTGGCGGCCCTGATCGACCAGCGAGTTGAAGGTGTGGAAGAATTCTTCCTGGGTCGATTCCTTGCCGCCGATGAATTGCACATCGTCGATCATCAGCACATCGACCGACCGGAACTGTTCCTTGAAGGCCATGGTGTCCTGGTACCGAAGCGCCCGGACGAAACGGTACATGAATTTCTCGGCCGACAGATAAAGCACCGAACGCCTGGGGGCCCGGTCGCGGATGTGCCAGGCGACGGCATGCATCAGATGCGTTTTGCCCAGACCGACGCCGCCATAAAGGAACAGCGGGTTGAAGGGGACGGTGCCGGCTTCGGCGACCCGGCGCGCGGCGGCGTAGGCGAATTCGTTCGGCCGTCCGACGACAAAATTGTCGAAGGTGTAGCGGGGATCGAGCGGCGCGCCGATATCGTCATTGGCGGCGCTGTCGGCGGTCGCGGCCGGCAAGGGCGATGGTGCTGTCTTCTTGATGATGGTCGCGACCGAAGCGGCATCGCTCGGGTTGTCGCCGGGGGCGAGGACGACGATATCGATGCCGGTGACCGAGGCGTCTTCCTTGGCCCAGAGGGCTCGGATTCGTTCGCCATAATGGGTAACGACCCAGTCGCGCAGGAAACGGGTGGGAACGCCGATACGGACATGGCCCTCGCTCACCTCGCTCAGGGTCAAGGGATTCAGCCAGCTTTTGAACGCGGCTTCGCCAAACTCATCGCGAAGTTGGCCTCGGACTCGGTCCCATGCGTTGTTCACCAGATCGTCACTCACTTAATCAAGACCATTCCAGACAGTTCGCCCTTAGACGACGGCAACAACCATCCCCGGCGTCCGTGATGTCCGGACGCTTGTCCAATGGCGATGCACCATGTCCCCTACCCGGTTATGCAGCTCTCGTCCGTTCGTTCCCGCTGGGGGCAGCGGGAAAAGGCGTGGAAATCCGAAAAACCATCACGCCTGCACTAAACAGAAACGACCTCAAGAGGGCTTCATTTTGTGCCCATATCTTTGTTTTCACGCCACTTTCGGGGCGTCGGGCCTTGTCTTGCCATCGTTGCGCGGGGCTCTTGCCGCCCTCGGGCGACTGCCGGCCTCGCTGTTCTCTTTCGTCAGGGGAGACCGGATGTTCAGGCTCGAATCCCCGTAGATGCGCCGCACAAATATACGACCTGAAAACTCTAGCGTCGCGGGCCATCGGGCGCAACGTGACCGAATAGCGAACGCGAAAATTTTTTAAATTGCGCTTCCGCTCGGGCAACGAAAAACCGCACCCCGTGAGGGTGCGGTTTCGTGCGCGTTTCATTCCGTTCGGACGGCGTTCCGAAACCGGATTTTACTGCGGCAGGGCCTTGATGCGCGCGGAAAGGCGCGAGACCTTGCGCGAGGCGGTGTTCTTGTGCAGAACGCCGGCCTGGGCCGCTTTCATCAACTCGGGTTCCGCAGCCTTCAAGGCCAGGATGGCGCCGGCTTTGTCGCCGCCGATCAGAGCCAGTTCAACCTTTTTAACGAAGGTGCGCACGCGGCTGGTGCGAGCGCCGTTCACCGCAGTGCGGGTAACGGTCTGACGAATGCGCTTCTTTGCGGAGTTGTGATGAGCCATGAGAGAGCGACCTGACCTTCTTCATTCGCGCCATTAATGGAAAGGGCGTGTATAAGGCCCGTCCCCGGCTGCGTCAAGCAAAGAGTCGCTGGAACAGGTGTTTCTTCGCGGTGCCCGCGGGGAACGGCGGCGTAAGGCGGACTTCCAGCCTGCTCTCTATTAAGGAGGTCTTCTCGGTTTCGCGGAGCGGGGAGCAAGCCTGCCCTATGGCCAGATCGGTCTCATCCCTCACCTTAAAACATATATGGCCCCATGCTGAGGTCGAATCGTCAGCTTTTTCCGTGCCACCGGCCCCGGTGGGCAGATGGTTTTCTCATGGCTTGGGCGTCATGTTTAATTAAATAATTGTAAGCCTGCTTCGTACCTCTATAAATAAAAAATGATATACATAAAGTACAAAACAAGCGTGATTCATTAGGCGTCTCGATCATATCTATTTATGAGATGAAAATGTATGATTTTTGGAAGAAATGAAAAGAAAAGCAAACTAGAAATTTTGCCGCGAAATCCTATCCGTTCTTGTTTCGGTTAGACTTTTTGGAGAGAACGGAAAGAGCGCGAATCTTCCATCAGATTGTCCGTTTTAGACAAGGCATGAAATTATCGAAGACAAGCTATGCCGTTTATGAACATCCCTGTTGGGCATAAGCTCATGCATGTTCTTCAATCTGGTTTCCTACCTATCCTTTAGGGTGAGAGACGCCAAATATATGTCTTGCGACATATGGGCGCGTGGAAGTGGGGAGGGGATGGCCGATCATATCAGCGCACATCCCGTGTAGCTTGTAATAAAGACAATAAAAAATAGAGGATCTAGAGGTAAAATTCCCTAGAGCAAGGAGCAATCTAATGAGTTTCCTTATTTGCCTAGCCGCGCTATGCTTCCTGATGTACGTAGCGTATCGAGGCTTCAGCGTCATTATGTTTGCGCCCATCGCGGCGCTGGGTGCTGTCCTCTTGACCAATCCTTTGGATGTGCTGCCGACCTACAGCCACATCTTCCAGGACAAGATGGTCGTTTTCGCCAAGCTGTACTTCCCGACCTTCCTGCTCGGCGCCATCTTCGGCAAACTGATTGAAATGTCGGGCTTTGCCCGCTCGATCGTGGGCGCGGTGGTCCGGATCGTCGGCCGCGAGCGCGCGGTCCTGTCGATCGTGGTGGTCTGCTGCCTCCTGACCTATGGCGGCGTCTCGCTGTTCGTCGTGGTGTTCGCGGTCTATCCCTTCGCCGCTGAAATGTTCCGTCAGACTGACATTCCGAAGCGTCTGATTCCGGGCACCATCGCTCTCGGCGCTTTCACCATCACCATGGATGCTCTGCCGGGCACCCCGCAGATCCAGAACATCATCCCCACCACCTTCTTCAACACCGATGCTTATGCCGCCCCGATCCTGGGCTTGCTGGGTGCGGTCTTCATCATGGTGGTCGGCATGAGCTATCTGCAGTGGCGCGTTTCCTCCGCCGCCAAGGCTGGCGAAGGTTACGGCACGGGCCATATCAACGAGCCCGACGCGCCCTCTCATGACGTTGTCGTCAATCCCTGGCTGGCCCTGAGCCCGCTGGTTGTGGTCGGCGTCGCCAACCTGATCTTCACCCGCGGCATCCTGCCCGAGGTTTACGGCGCGTCCTATGTTCTGAATCTGCATGGCCTGGCCGCGGCGATCACCATCCCGGTGAAGTCGATCCTGGGCGTTTGGGCGGTCGAGGTTTCGCTGCTGCTGGGCATCCTGCTGATCTTCGTCGCGTCCTTCAAGACCATCTCGTCCAAGTTCGCCGAAGGCAGCAAGACCGCCATCGCCGGCGCTTTGCTGGCGACGATGAACACTTCGTCTGAATACGGCTTCGGCGCCGTCATCTCGGCTCTGCCGGGCTTCATCGTGGTCCGCGACGCGCTGACCGCGATCCCTAACCCGCTGGTCAACGAAGCCATCACCGTTACGGCCCTGGCCGGCATCACCGGTTCGGCGTCGGGCGGCATGAGCATCGCGCTGGCCGCGATGTCGGAGCAGTTCATCGCTGCTGCCCATGCGGCCAACATCCCGCTGGAAGTGCTGCACCGCGTTGCGTCGATGGCGTCGGGCGGCATGGATACCCTGCCGCACAACGGCGCGGTGATCACGCTGCTGGCGATCACGGGCATGACCCACATCCAGTCCTACAAGGACATCTTCGCGATCACGGTGACCAAGACCTGCGCGGTCTTCTTCATCATCGTGGTCTACTACCTGACCGGCCTGGTCTGAGGATCGGGACGATCCCAAAGCGGGGCGCCTTCGGGCGCCCCGTTGCTTTTGGGGTGGGGCATTCGCCTCGAATCCGGCTCTCCGCCGGGTTGCTCCGTCCGCCATTCGGGCTGGACGATGACAAATCCAATTTGAATTCCGGGCAGCGCGTCCGATGCGGGAAAACGCCGATCCCTCATTTTTTCCGAAAATGAGGGGAAGCCGGAGAGGCCGCTGCAGCAAGCCGGCGCGGCCGGGCCAGAATCGAACGGGACGCCCGAAGGCGTCCCGTTTTTCGTTCAATGCGCCACCCTTGCTGAACCGGTATCTTCGTCCAACAAGGGCGGAGAGCCGGTTTTACCGGTTCTTGAACGCAGGCTTGCGCTTTTCGATGAACGCGCCCATGCCTTCCTTCTGGTCTTCGGTGGCGAAGGTGGCGTGGAACAGGCGGCGCTCAAGCAGGATGCCCTGGGCCAGCGTCGTCTCATAGGCGGCGTTGACGGCCTCCTTGGCGGCGTAGAGAGCCAGGCGGCCGAAGGAAGCGATCTTTTCGGCTGTCTTCAGGGCTTCGGCCAGCAGCTGATCGGCGGGAACGATCCGGCTGACCAAGCCAGCGCGCTCGGCTTCGGCGGCGTCCATCATGCGGCCCGACAGGACCAGATCCATGGCCTTGGACTTGCCGACGGAACGGGTCAGGCGCTGGGTGCCGCCAGCGCCGGGGATGATCCCCAGCGTGATTTCGGGCTGGCCGAACTTGGCCGTTTCGGCGGCGATGATGAAATCACAGGACATCGCCAATTCGCAGCCGCCGCCCAGGGCGAAACCGGCCACCGCAGCGATCACCGGCTTGCGCGAGCGCGCGACGCGCCCCCAGCTGGCGATGAAATCCTCGTCGAAAGCCGAGGCGAAGGTCTTGGGCTGCATTTCCTTGATGTCAGCGCCAGCGGCGAAAGCTTTTTCGCTGCCGGTGATGACGATTGCGCCGATATTGTCGTCGGCTTCGAAATCATCCAGGGCATGAGAGAGTTCGGCGATCAACGGGCTGTAAAGAGCGTTCAGCGCCTTCGGACGATTGAGAGTGATAAGACCCACACGACCCTTTTTTTCTGCAATAATATTTTCATATGCCATGTGTTGCGACTCCGTCATTGCTCCCTTGTTGTTAAAAAACCGCCCGCAGGTCAGGAGCGGAACCTGCGAGCGGTTCCAAGAAAGGACGGGGTTGCCTAGCGCATCAGAGCGCTGGAAACCACCATCCGCTGGACTTGATTGGTACCTTCGTAGATCTGGGTGATCTTGGCGTCGCGCATCAGGCGCTCGACCGGGTATTCGCGGATGTAGCCATTGCCGCCCAGGACCTGCACTGCGTCCGTGGTGATCGACATGGCGGCGTCCGAGGCATAGTACTTGGCCATGGCCGCTTCCTTGGAATAAGGCTTGCCCTTGGCCTTCAGCCAGGCGGCGCGGTAGGTCAGCAGACGCGCGGCGTCCAGCTTGGTCGCCATGTCGGCCAGCATGAAGCCGATGCCCTGATTGGCGGCGATCGGCTTGCCGAACTGGATGCGCTCCTTGGAATAAGCGACGGCGTAGTCAAGGGCGGCCTGGGCGATACCCAGAGCCTGCGCGGCGATGCCGATGCGGCCGCCATCCAGGGTGGCCATGGCGATCTTGAAGCCTTCGCCTTCCTTGCCCAGACGGTTGGCAACCGGCACCTTCACGTCCTGGAAGACCAGTTCCATGGTCTGCGAAGCGCGGATGCCCATCTTCTTTTCCTTCTTGCCGAAGGTGAAGCCGGGCATGCCCTTTTCCAGAATGAAGCCGGTGATGCCCTTCAGGCCCTTAGAGCGGTCGGTCATCGCGAAGACGACATAGGTTTCGGCCGAGCCGGCGTTGGTGATGAACACCTTCGAGCCGTTGAGGATGTAGTGGTCACCCTCCAGAACCGCGACCGACTTCTGCGCGGCGGCATCGGTGCCGGCATTCGCTTCGGTCAGGCCGAAAGCGCCCAGCTTTTCGCCGCGCGCCAAGGGAGCCAGATATTTCTGTTTCTGCTCTTCGGTGCCATAGGCGAAGATCGGCCAGGAGCCCAGCGACACCGACACGGTGAGCCCGCCGCCGACGCTGGCGTCGGCCCGGGAAACTTCCTCGACGGCCATGATGTAGGTCAGATAGTCGCCATCCGAGCCGCCATACTGTTCCGGATAGAACAGGCCGGTCAGGCCCAGGGCGCCCATCGCGTCGAAAAGACCACGGTCATATTCCTCGGACAAATCGCGCGCAACGGCCCCCGGCGCCACCTGCTCGGTGGCGAACTTGCGGACGCTTTCAAGCAATGCCGCTTGGTCCTCGGTCGGTTCGAAATTCATGTCGTGCAACTCCGTTTGATATCCCTGTCAGAAGGCCTAGTCGACTCTCGTTTCCCAGCCCGTGAGGGCTCCCCTTGGAGAAAGAGGTCATTACTAACGGCTTAATACGCATTGACGCAAAAGGCCGCTTTGATCTGACCGTTTGGCTAATCCGTATATGTCTAACAAATAGCAGACGTATGAATAATCCGCAAGCGCAAACCAGGAGAAAGATGTGGTCTTGCTGCGCCGCACCATAAAAGAACGACATTTCAGCAGTATATCTAACGATCATTAGTGAAGAGGGGGCATCAGGCTATATTTACAAACATACGTATAACGTATAGGTTTGACCCGCCTCTAGGAGTGGTCGAGAGATAACCCTGGAGAAAAGGCGCGGCCATTAGGGATATGACATTGGTGATGGCCTTGCCGGAGAGATAAGGGGGCGGCGAGGGAAACCTCCGGCTCCGCGCCAATTACTCTAAAAAATAAAAATAAATAATCTTCAAAATGCAGACGTGTTTCATATAGAAAAGGGGACAGAATATGTCTGTTGTAGTGGTTATTGCCGCACTATGCTTCCTAATGTTTATGGCGTATAGGGGCTTCAGTGTTATTCTCTTTGCGCCTGTGGCCGCACTCGGCGCTGTTCTTCTTACCGAACCAGGGGCGCTTCTTCCCGTTTATACGGGTCTTTTCCAAGAAAAAATGGTCATCTTCACCAAGCTGTATTTCCCGGCTTTCATGCTTGGTGCGATTTTCGGCAAGCTGGTCGAGGTGTCCGGTTTCGCCCGTTCGATCTCGTCGGTCATCGTCAAGCTTTGCGGGCGTGATCAGGTCGTTTATGCCATCGCCTTGATCGGCCTGGTGCTGACCTATGGTGGCGTGTCGATGTTCGTCACGGTGTTCGCGGTCTACCCGTTCGCGGCCGAGATGTATCGTCAGAGCGATATTCCGAAGCGTCTGATTCCCGCGGCCATCGTCGTCGGCGCCTTCACCATTTCGATGGATTCGCTGCCGGGTTCGCCGCAGATCCAGAACGTCATTCCCACCGCCTTCTTCGGCACCACCACCTGGGCGGCGCCCTTCCTGGGCCTGATCGGGTCGGTTTTCACCGGCACGCTCTGCTTCCTGTTCCTGGGCTGGCGCGTGCGTCAGGCTCGTCGTGCCGGCGAAGGCTATGGCACCGGGCATCTCAATGAGCCGGAAACCTCCGACGACGTGCCCTTGAGCCACCCCTTGATCGCGGCCAGCCCGTTGCTGCTCGTCGTCATTCTGAACGCTTTGTTCTCGCTGTGGCTGATCCCGGAATGGTTCGGCACCACCAGCACGGTGGTTCTGTCCGCCGAAGCGCCGAAGATCGTTCAGGAAGTCAGCAAGATGAACGCGCTGTGGTCGCTGGAGGGGTCGCTGGTCATCAGCATCATCTATCTCTGCATCGTGGCCCGCAAGGCGATCCTGCCGCGCTTCTCGGAAGCGACCAAGACGGCTGTCGCCGGCTCGCTGCTGGCGATCATGAACACCTCGTCCGAATATGGTTTCGGGTCCGTCATCGCCGCCCTGCCGGGCTTCATGGTGGTCAAGGGCGCGCTGAACGTCGTTCCCTATCCGCCCCTGAACGAAGCCATCTCGGTCAACGTCTTGGCCGGCATCACCGGTTCGGCGTCGGGTGGCATGAGCATCGCGCTGGCGGCGCTGGGCGACCAGTACATCGCCGGAGCCAATGCGTTGGGCATTCCGCTGGAGGTCATGGCGCGTATCGCGTCGATGGCGTCGGGCGGCATGGATACCCTGCCGCATAACGGTGCGATCATCACCTTGCTGGCGATCACCGGTTTGACCCATCGCCAGTCCTATAGGGATATCTTTGTTATCACGGTAACGAAGACGGTCGGCGCTTTCTTCGCCGTCCTGGTCTTCTATCTGACCGGCATCGTCTAAGCCGGACGGAAACAAAAATAGCGGGGCGTTCCATGATGGGACGCCCCGCTATTTTATCGTCAGGTCTGCCGCGACCTTGAGTAGAAGGAGCCCCCGTCGCTACCGTCCATCCCCTTACCGGGGGCGGACATCGGGAACGCCCAGGATGGCGCCGTCTTTAGACGCGGCGGCTTTCCATCTGCTTCACGCGGAAATCATAGTCATATTCGTTGGTGGCCAGGCTGGCCATGTTATCGATTCGCGCCTGCTCCGCACGAGCGGAGACCACGTCGTCCAGCATGGAAGCGAGCGAGGAAAAAATGTTCATGGCATGTCTCCATTCATCAGGAGGCGGCAGCGCCGCCGTTCTCTTGGAGACTAAGATAGGGGCTGGGCACCCTATTTGTCAAACAAATATAGTATTAACGGAAGCCCTAGACCCTTCGGCCGGGGGTGTTTAAGCCCCCTAACCGACCGGCCAGGCCTATTGGAATGCCTAGGCGATCTGGGATTCTGGCCGGCGCGGGCGCTTCACATCCTGATAAAGATCGTTCAGATAGGCCATCAGCCCTTCCAGGGCGACGACCGCGCGCTCGGGGTCGTGGGCGCTCAAGGAATCCAGAATTTCCTGGTGGAAATCGGCGATGCGGCGGCGTTCGCGCACACGGAAGAACACCATGTTGGTCACGGGCAGCATCGCCTCGATGACGACATGCATCATGAAGCTCAACGGCGCGTTGTCGGCGGCCTGGACCAGGGCGCGATGAAAGCGTACGTCGGAATCGCAGAACATCTCGTCCGAGATGTCCTCGCAATTGCGGCGCTGGATGTCGAGTTCGGTCCGCATCGCGGCAAGATGTTCCTCGGTCCGGCATTCGGCGGCCAGTCGCACGCAGATCATTTCCATCTGCAGGCGGGCCTGGACGATCTCCTCCAACTCGAAAGCACCGAGACCGACCAGAAGGGTCGCGATCCCGGCTAAGGACTGCGCCGCCTGCTGGCTGTCGGGGCGGGTGACGAAATTGCCGCCGGTCGGTCCGCGCCGGGAATGAACAAGGTTCTGCGCGGCCAGGCGCTTCAGCGCCTCGCGGATGGTTGGCCGGGATACCTGATAGGATTTGGCCAGATCGTCTTCGGTAGGAAGACGTTCGCCAACCTTGATGCGCCCTTCGATGATCGCCTGGCGGATGCCTTCTGCGATTTGTTTCGCCACGCTGGTCGTCACGACCGCACCGTAATCAAAAGCCACTGTCTGAACCCTCGGAACTCCGTTGACGCGCCATTGTGCATCAGCAGCATAAATGTGCCAACAGGCAAGCTCATAAATATAATGTTTATTGTTATTACGTAATGCTGGAATGGCAGGAATCCAGGCCGGACATAAGACTCCGCCCCGTCCTGAAGCGGGCGGGGCGGAGCGGACGCGATGTGGTCGTTAGGCGTTAGCGGTTCTTGAACGCGGCCTTACGCTTCTCGATGAACGCCCCCATGCCTTCCTTCTGGTCTTCGGTGGCGAAGGTGGCGTGGAACAGACGGCGTTCGACCAGGATGCCCTGGGCCAGCGTCGTCTCATAGGCGGCGTTGACGGCCTCCTTGGCGGCATAAAGAGCGATCCGCCCGAAGGAGGCGATCTTTTCGGCCGTCTTCAGGGCTTCGTCCAGCAGCTGATCGGCGGGAACGATCCGGCTGACCAGGCCAGCGCGTTCGGCTTCAGCGGCGTCCATCATGCGGCCCGACAGGATCAAATCCATGGCTTTGGCCTTGCCGACGGCGCGGGTCATGCGCTGGGTGCCGCCAGCACCGGGGATGATCCCCAGCGTGATCTCGGGCTGGCCGAATTTGGCCGTCTCGGCGGCAATGATGAAGTCGCACATCATCGCCATTTCGCAGCCGCCGCCCAGGGCGAAGCCGGCCACCGCCGCGATTACCGGTTTGCGGCACTGCGCCACCCGGGTCCAACGGCTGCAGAAATCCTCGTCATAGGCCGAGGCGAAAGTCTTTGGCTGCATTTCCTTGATGTCGGCGCCGGCGGCGAAAGCTTTTTCGCTGCCGGTGATGATGATTGCGCCGATCGCGTCGTCGGCCTCGAAATCATCCAGGGCGATCCGCATTTCCTCGATCAACGGGCTGAACAGGGCGTTCAGCGCCTTCGGACGATTGAGCGTAATCAGGCCCACCCGGCCCTTTTTATCCACGATGATATTTTCATATGCCATGGTATTGCCTCACATCCCGATTGTGTTTTCAGGGGCGCCCTTGTTGTGGCGCCATGGAGAAACGCACCCTCGTCGGGTTGGCCCCGGCAGTATCGATGCGCAAGATTTCGGTGTCCCGGCGATAAGTTCCGGGGGCCAGACGTTGCCAGCCAAGCTGTGGCAGGGACTGCGCGTAAAAGCTCTCGATTTCCGCCGGAGCGATCGTGCCGGTGGCGGAAACCTCGACGATGCGTCCCGTTGGGCTTTCGAACAGAATGCCTCCCGGTTCTTCATTCAGGCCCGGAGCCAGCGGAAGATCCTCGACCACCGAAAAAAAGGCGTCCGAGGCGAACGCCGGCATTTGAGCCAGAGCCATCGCCAACATAACGGCCATGCCGCGGAGATATCGTCTCACGGTAGCGCCCACACCCAGGAATTACATCCAAATCTGTATGTTCATACTTACCATCAACAACCAGGGGCGTCACCTAATGTTGGCAGTTTCTGCAATAATAGGTCGATCGTCCGGATTGCACGATGCGCGTTATGACCTTCGGTGCGCCGCAGCGCGGACAGGGTTCGTTTTCTTGGTCATAGACGGCAAAGGCGTGCTGGAAATAACCCAGCTCGCCCGAAGGTTGGCGGTGATCGCGCAAGGACGATCCGCCCGCGGCGATTGCATCTTCGAGAACGGCTTTGACCGCATCGACCAGAATCCCGGCTTCTGTCTCCCCGATCGCGCCGGCGGCGCGCAAAGGGGATAGGCCGGCGCGGTGCAGCGCCTCGGACACATAGATGTTGCCAAGCCCGGCGACGATCCGCTGATCGAGTAGGGCCAGCTTGATGGGGGTGCGGCGTCCGGCCAGGCTGGCCGCCAGGACGGCGCCGATAAAGGCGGGGTCGAGCGGCTCGGGGCCGAGACGGGCAAGGCCGGCATGCTCGGCCAGCCGCGCCGTTTCCACCCGTTCGGCCATGCCGAAGCGGCGAGGGTCGTGAAAGACGATCCGCCGTCCTTCGTCGGTGTCGATGACGATATGGTCGTGGCGGAGGAGGGGTTTGAGGGGATCGCCAACGACCATGCGTCCCGACATGCCGAGATGGAATAGGACGGACCAGCCGTCATCCAAGGTCCAGATCATGTATTTGGCCCGCCGCGACACCGCCAGGACCCGCCGGCCTGACAGATTTTCGGCGAATCCGGCTTCCATGGGGCGGCGCAAGGCCGGGACGAACAGGCGGACGGCGGTCAAAAGACGGTTTTCCACCACGGGCCTCAAGCCCCGGCAGACCGTTTCGATTTCGGGAAGTTCGGGCATGGCCCCAGCATGTCCGAGGCGTGCGTTGCGCGCAAGGGGCGAGCCTTTGGGAAGACCCCATGGCGCCGGGGCGGAGCTTGGGTTATCCTGCCATCATGAGCGAGAAAACGCCTGAGCCCGATCGGACTCATTTCGGATTTCGTACCGTCGATGAGACGGAGAAAGAGCCTTTGGTCAGGGCCGTCTTCGACGACGTTGCGCGCCGTTACGACCTGATGAACGACCTTATGAGTCTGGGCATCCACCGTTTGTGGAAAGCCGCCCTGATCGACTGGTTGCGGCCGACGCCGTCGATGACCTTGCTGGATGTCGGCGGCGGCACCGGGGACATCGCCTTCCGTTTTCGCAAAAAGGGCGGCGGGCCGGTGACGGTCTGCGACATCAACCGCGAGATGCTGGAAGTCGGACGCGACCGCGCCATCGACCGCAATCTGGACGGGATCGAGTGGGTGTGCGGCGATGCCGAAGCCTTGCCTTTTCCCGACCGGTCGGTCGATGCCTACACCATCGCCTTTTGTCTGCGCAACGTGACCCATATCGAGGCAGCCCTGGCCGAGGCCTATCGCGTGCTGAAGCCGGGCGGGCGGTTCTTATGCCTGGAATTCAGCCATGTCTCGCCTGAACCGTTGCGGCGGCTCTATGACAGCTATTCCTTCCATGTGCTGCCGCGTCTGGGCGCGCTGATCGCCTCGAACCGCCAGGCTTATCAATATCTGGTCGAAAGCATCCGTCTGTTCCCGCCCCAGGCCGAATTGGCCGAGATGATGCGGGATGCGGGCTTCGAGCAGGTGTCCTGGCGCAATCTGTCCGCCGGCATCTCGGCCTTGCATTCCGGCAGGCGGTTGTAGTGGCGATGCCGGGCCCGTTGCGCGATTTCGTCCGGCTTTTCCACATCGTTCGCGTCCTGTCGCGTCACGGCGCAATTCTGCTGCCCGATCGGTGCGGCCCCATGGCCGGTCTTTTGTTCCGCTTCCTTGGCCGTTTCGCCGATCCGGTCCTGGCGGCGGGACGGCCCGGCCAGCGGCTGGCGGCGGCGCTGGAGGAACTGGGGCCGACCTTCGTCAAATTCGGCCAGGGACTGTCCACGCGCTCGGATCTGGTGGGCGAGGAGGCCGCAGCCGATCTTGCCGGATTGCGGGACAATCTGCCGCCCTTTCCAGGCTATGAGGCGCGCGCCATCGTCGCGGAGGAACTGGGCCGTCCGGTCGATGAGATTTTCCAGAGCTTCGACGACGAAGCCGTCGCCGCCGCCTCCATCGCCCAGGTGCATTTCGCCGTCACCGCCACGGGCGAGGATGTGGCGGTCAAGATTTTGCGGCCGGGGGTCGAAGAGCAATTCTCCGCCGATGTCGCTTTGTTCCGCCGCTTGGCGGGCTTGGTCGAAAGGCTGTTGCCGCGCTGGCGACGGCTGCGTTTCTCGGAGGTGGTCAAGACCTTCGAAGACGCGGTGGCGCTGGAAATGGATCTGCGTTTCGAAGCCGCCGCCGCCGCCGAAATGGCGGAGAATTTCGCTGGCGACGATACCTTCCGCGTGCCCGCTATCCATTGGGAGCACACCGCCCGGCGGGTGCTGACCATGGAACGGGTGACCGGCATCCCGATGGGGCGGAAAGACGAGCTGATCGCCGCCGGGGTCGACATCGTCGCCCTGACCGAAGTCATCGCCGATGCTTTTTTCAACATGGTGTTCCGGGATGGCTTCTTTCACGCCGACATGCATCCCGGCAATCTGTTCGTCGGCGCGAAGGGTGAGCTGATCGCGGTCGATTTCGGCATCACCGGCCGGGTGGACCGCAAGACGCGGCGTTATCTGGGCGAAATGCTGCTGGGATTCCTGACCGCCGATTACCGGCGTGTCGCCGAGGTGCATTTCAAGGCCGGCTATGTGCCCGCCGACCGCTCGGTCGATGCCTTCACCCAGGCGATCCGCTCGATCGCTGAGCCGATCTTTGGGCGACCGCAAAACGAGATTTCGATCGCAAAGCTGCTGGGGCAGTTGTTCGAGGTGACGGAAACCTTCTCGATGGAGGTGCAGCCCCAGCTTCTGTTCCTGCAGAAAAGTATGCTGGTGGCCGAAGGGCTGGGCCGGCACCTCAACCCGTCGGCCAATATGTGGCTGATGGCCGAACCCTTGATCGAGCAATGGATGCTGGAAAATCTCGGGCCGCAAGCCCGCATCCGTGACGCTGCCGAAGGGTTCGCCCAGGCATTCTTGAATCTGCCCGAAATGATGGAAGATGTCGAACGCACGGTCGCGGCGCTGCGCGGCGGCGTCAAGCTGCACCCCGACAGCATCCGCGACCTGGAATCCGCCCGCCGCTCCCGCCGCCTATTCCCCGAATGGGCCCCCTGGCTGCTGATCGCAATCCTGGCGGCGCTGCTGCTCCTGGAC
>Ga0265295_1002716_pt1 | contig 27167 bp, 18 predicted proteins | sample Munlansysbiofilm_FD_192503 | JGI IMG/M metagenome (GOLD analysis project Ga0265295, IMG submission 192503) | Leachate microbial communities from a municipal landfill in Southern Ontario, Canada - Methane capture system biofilm | ecosystem: Engineered > Solid waste > Landfill > Unclassified ... | reverse complement strand
AATTTGAAGCAGGACATAAACAAAAATAAATATTATTATAATTTTTCAAATATTCAATTTTGGTTTTTACATTATGCACTAAAATTACGGATTTTGCTTTTTTAAATTTTTCAAATTTTGAATAAACTTTTTCTAAGTTAAGATTATGCGAAATTTTTGGATTAAACAAGCTTAAAAATTCAAATAATTTATTTTCTTTATTTTCAAAATATTCTTTTTCTTCCTTAGATTCCATAAAATGGATAGAAAAAATTGAATTTTTAGAAAATTCTATAATTTTATCCAACAAAGTTTCCGAAACAGAATAAAATGAATGTGGACTTAAATAAACCTCCAAGCCCTTATTTTTAAATTTTTTATAAACTTCAAATATTTCATTAAATCTTTTTTCGCTAATACTATCATCCAAACCGCTTTGTTCGGCAAAATTTATATATTTAATTTTTGAATTATGTTTTATCTCAAGGCTTAAGTCAGTATTTACAATATCTGCACATAAATTAACGCCTTTTAAAAACATTATTTCATCTGCATTTTTTATTTTTTTAAAATCTACAATTTTATTTCTATTCTCAATCATTTTTTGAATAAAAGAACTTAATCCAACACCATTATTTTCAGCAGAATTATTATCAGAAAGCTCTAAATGACAATGAGAATTAATAAAACCTGGAGATAAAATTCCATTATAAAAGCTCATAAACGGTTTTTCTTTTAAAGCTTGATTTTCCTCACTTATATATTTTATTATACCATTTTTATCAAGACTTATGAATGCATTTTTTATCAGCTTTTCGCCGTCAAAAATATAATTAGCAGCAAAATGACGCATTTTTAATGAATATTTCCTTTTTCTAAATTAAACCTCTTCACTACTCTTTCACAAATGGCATCTAAGCTATCCATATTATTATTAATATAAAAAACAAGTGTCGCCTCAAACTCTTGTTTAGAATAATTATATTTTTCAAAAACACTTTGATAAACCAAAGAATCAATCAAGACATTATCTTTGGTTTTCATAATTTTAGAAGTAACAATTGCATCAGCTAAATGCACGTCATATAACATTAATTCAAAAGTTTCTTTAGGAATTTGATTTTCTGCTTCCAAGTTTATATCAGTTTTACCGTCATAGCATGAAAAAATCAAAAAACTGAGTGAACATATTAATATATAGTATTTGAAGTTCATTAAATATTATGTTTTATTTTTTTATAAAGTTCAGATGCAAAAACAAAATCGTTTAATTCTTTACAATCAGAATTAAAAATTTCCACTCTATTTCCTTGCCAAATATTTTCACCTTCAAAAATAAAATTTATATTATCACCAATTTCCATCACAGAGTTCATGTCGTGAGTGTTTATAATAGTTGTAATACCGTATTCTGTTGTTATTTCTTTTATTAATTGGTCTATCAAAATAGCAGTTTGAGGGTCTAATCCGCTATTTGGTTCATCACAAAATAAATATTTAGGATTTAAAGCAATAGCTCTGGCAATAGCTACACGTTTTTGCATACCTCCGCTCAATTCACTTGGGAATAATTTGTTGGCATCTTTAATATTCACTCTTTCCAAACAAAAATCAACTCTATTTTGTTTTTCAGCCTTAGACATATTAGAAAACATATTTAGGGGAAACATTACATTTTCTTCTACGCTCAAAGATGTAAATAATGCCCCACCTTGAAAAACCATTCCAATTTCTTTTCTAATTTCTCTTTTAAAATTTAATTTCGCACTAATAAATTCTCTATTATCAAAAAATATTTCTCCCTTTTCGGGAATATGCAGACCAATTATAGATTTTAACAAAACAGTTTTTCCTGAACCGCTTTTCCCAATAATCATATTTATTTTAGAAGCTTGAAAACTAGCACTAAGATTTTTTAACACATGATTTGTTCCAAAATATTTGTCTATATTTATTACTTCAATCATGTTAAAAGAAGTTTAGTTAGTATTAAATTAAATAACAGAACTACAATAATACTGTAAACCACAGCTTTTGTACTTGATTTTCCGACTTCTAAAGCACCTCCAAAAGTATAATAACCTTGAAATGCAGAAATTGAAGTAATAATAACAGAAAAAAAGCAAATTTTTATTATTGAATAAGTTACATAAAATGGGACAAATGCATAATGCAATCCGTGAATATAATCATAAACAGTAACAACATCAGTGCTTAGAGCAATTAAAAAACCGCCTAGTATTCCTAAAATTGTACTAAGCAAACTAAGTATAGGAAATGTAATTAAAGCTGCAACAATTTTTGGTAAAATTAGATAACTAGCAGAATTTAGACCCATAATTTCTAAAGCGTCTATTTGTTCTGTTATTCGCATTGTACCAACTTCGGAAGCAATATTAGAGCCAACTTTTCCTGCTAAAATAAGACAAACCATAGTGCTTGAAAACTCTAAAATAAAAGTATCTCTAGCACTTAATCCTATTAAATAACGTGGAATTAAAGGCGAAACAAAATTAATAGCAACTTGCAAAGTAAGTACTGCCCCCATAAAAACAGACACAATGCTAACTATACCAATTGAATCTATTCCAATTTGTTCAATTTCCTCTCCTACACGTTTTAAAAAGATTTTAAATCTAACTGGTCTTTTAAAAACGTTAATAATAAAAATCAAATATTTCCCTAAAGCTGTTAACAAAATAAATTTTATAAATATTTTTACAAATTTAACTAAGTATCTTGGATTTTTAAAATAATAAGCGTATTTTGTGAATTAATTTAAATTTTAATTTTATGAATTTTAATTATTGCGTAATTATGGCTGGTGGTATTGGTAGCAGGTTCTGGCCAATAAGCAGAAGCACAATGCCTAAACAATTTTTGGATATTACAGGCAATGGCAGAACTTTACTACAACAAACTTATGATAGGTTTTCGAAAATTATGCCAAATGAAAATATTTATATAGTTACTAACGAAGAATATACAGAAATTGTGCAAGAGCAAGTTCCACTTATTCCAAAAGAAAATATTTTAGGTGAGCCAATGCGTAGAAACACCGCTCCTTGCATTATGTATGCAAATTTTAAAATAGGTTTAAAAGACCAACTTGCAAATATAGTTGTTAGTCCGGCCGACCACTTAATTGTAAACGAAGAAGAATTTTTACAAAATATTAAAGATGGTCTAAAATATGTTGCTTTTCAAAATGTAATGCTAACTTTAGGAATTACCCCCGACCGCCCTGCAACCGGGTATGGATACATTCAACTCTCGGAAAATAAAAAAGAAGATTTAATAGTTAAAGCTAAAACCTTTACTGAAAAACCACATTTGGAATTAGCTAAGTTTTTTATCCAAAGTGGAGACTTTTTATGGAATTCTGGAATTTTTATTTGGAAAACATCAGTTATAGATAATGCTCTAAAAGAGTTTTTACCTGAACATTATAACTTATTTAATGAAAATATTGCAAGTTTTAATACACCTGATGAAAAAAAAGTAATAAATAGAATTTATTCTGATGCTAAAAGTATTTCTATAGATTTTGGAGTAATGGAAAAAGCTACAAATGTTTTTGTTATGAAAACAAATTTTGGTTGGTCTGATTTAGGAACTTGGGATTCGCTGTACAAACTACACGACAAAGATGAAAACGAAAATACTGTAATTGGAGACAAAGTCTTAGTAAACCAAAGTTTTTCTAATTATATTAATATAGATAAAAACAAAATAGCTATTTTAAACGATTTAGAAGATTATATTGTTATAAATACTGAGCAAGCTTTATTAATTTGTAAGCGGGAAAACGAACAACAAATTGGTGAATTACTCAATGAAGCCAAACTGAGATTTGGTGAAGATATAAAATAAAATTTTAGGCTAAAGGCAAGCAAATTGTAAAATTACTTCCCTTACCCTCAATACTTTCAACAGAAATTTTACCCTTTTGTTTTTCTATTAATTCTTTACTTATTACAAGCCCTAAACCTGTGCCTCTTTCACTTTCGGTGCCATATTCTGAACTTATTACCTCTTTACTAAATATTTCTTTTTGTTTTTGTTCAGACATCCCAATACCTTTATCAACGATATTAATGTTTACAAAATCGTTAAATCTTTCTACATAAACTTTAATAACAGAGTTTCGATATGAAAACTTTATGGCATTGACAAGTATATTTCTCACAGCAATTTGAGTCATTACATTATCTATATCAATATAAAGAGGTTCCCCAAAATTGCTTATTATTTCAATATCTTTTTCGCGTGCCGGAATTGAACAAAACTTTATTACCTGCTCAACCAATTCATTAATATTTAACATTTCTGGCTTTACTTTAAAACTAGATGTTTGAGTTAAAGACCAATCTAATAATGTTTGTGTTAGTTCGTATATTTGCTTTGAGGAGGAATTAATTACCTGATTAGTTTTTTCTAATTTTTCATATTCTTGATTACGTAAAAATTTCATTTGCATTTCACTAAAACCCAGCAAGCTATTAAAAGGGTTTCTAATATCATGAGAAATTATTCTAAATAACTTATCCTTAGTTGCATTAGATTCTTCTAAGGAATTATAAAAATGCAGCATATTTTGTTTAAAATGAGAAGACAGAACAAAAATCATAAGAAAACAAATAGCTAAGATAATATGGTTGGGGGCTAAAAGTATTTTATCGTATTCCAAAAAGTTAAAATAAAAAACTATAGAGAAAAAAGTTATAGGAAATAAAATAAACATTATGTTTTTACGCCAGCTATCAAATAAAAATATTGGCATAATCGAGGCTGCTAATAATAAATATTCTGACTGTCTATTTATATCATATTTAAAAAATGTAACGAATGCCACACCCACAATAAAAGCCAAAACAATAAATACTTTATTAAAATTATAAAATTTTTTGTACTGCAATATTAATGAAGGTATAGAAACTAAAAATACTAAAGACAAGTCGAAAATTGCGAGAATTTGATTGCCTATTATAAAATTTAATATGGTAAAAAATATTAGAAAAAATGTAACAGAAAAAACAATAACATTTATTAACCTATATCTTCTAAGCTCAAGATATGGCAAATTTTCATCTATTCCAAAATAAGATAATTTAGTAAAAAAATTTTTAAACTTATGGTTTTTTGTAAAAGATATCATTATGTCTGAATATAACTTAGTATGTGTTCACAAAAATATTAAAATAATTCTTATCACAAAACAATAATGTTATTTTAAAAGAAAATTTTTAAAATTCTAACAAAAAATTACCATTTAATTATTCTCTGAAAATTTTCAATTTCAGTGATATAAACATTATTTGAATTTTGCGGAATTAATTCTTCAAGTTTTTCAGGCCATTCAATAAAAACAAGAGCATCAGTCTCAATATATTCTTCAAATCCAATATCGTAAATTTCTTGAATATTTTCTATCCTATAAAAGTCGAAATGATAAATTAATTCAAATTTTTCGCTATTATATTCGTTGACAATAGCAAAACTTGGGCTTGTAACTTCAGTTTTTACGCCTAATTCTTTGCAAATTTCTTTTATAAAAGTAGTTTTGCCAACTCCCATTTCGCCATAAAATAAAAAAATACGTTTATCCCCAATTTGCTCACAAAACAATTTAGCTGCAAGATTCAAATCTTCTAATTTTTTAACTTCAATCATTATCTTGGTTTTAGGCATATTACCGGGATTATCATTTCTTGTAAAGATACTCCACCGTGCTGAAAAGTATCTTTATAATATTTTACATAATGATTAAAATTATTTGGATAGGCAAAAAAATCATTAGCCGTTGCAAATGCGTAAGTTGAGCTAATATTTATTTTAGGTAGATAAGCCTCACTAGGATTTAGAATTTCAAACACTTCTTTTTCGTTATAAGTCAAATTTTTACCCAATTTATATCTCAAATTTGTGCTTGTATCTCTATCTCCAACAATTTTCACAGGGTTTGAAACTTGTACACTTCCATGATCTGTGCTAATAATTAAATTCACTTTATGTTTGGCTAAGTTTTTTAATAAGTCTATCAAAGGCGAAAAACTAAACCACGATTTTGTAATTGCCCTATACGCCGAAGTAGAGTTTGCCAATTCTCTCATCATTTTTTGATCGGTACGTGCATGAGAGAGGGCATCCACGAAATTTATTATAACTACAACAAATTGATTATTTAATATGGAATTTAAATTATTTGAAATTCTATTACAAAATTTAATATCTGTAACTTTCTCGAAATGCAAACTATTTTTCACATTATATCTTTTCATCAAAGCTTGTAGCATCTCTTCTTCATATAAATTTTTACCACCTTCTTCATCATCATTTTTCCAAAGTTGTGGATAAAGTTTATTAATTTCGGAAGGCATAAGCCCGGAAAAAATTGAATTTCGAGAATATTGTGTCGCAGTAGGCAAAATTGAATAATATAAATCTTCTTCAACTATATTATAATATTGGCTAAGCAAAGGTTCTATGCTTTTCCAATGGTCAAATCTCAAATTATCCATTAAAAGAAAAAAAACTTTTTCTCCATTTTTCAAAATTGGAAAAACTTTTTCTTTCAATAAATTTTGCGAAGTCAATGGCTTATCGGAATTAGTTGTTTCAAACCAAGACGTATAATTTCTTTTTATAAATTTTGCAAAACTAATATTAGCCTCATCATATTGCATTTTCAAAACATCGTCCATGGTATTATCATTAGCTTCACTAAGCTCTAATTCCCAATAAGTAAGTTTTTTATAAACATTTACCCAATCATTAAAACTCATGCTTTCGTTAATTTCGTTTGCTAATTTTCGAAATTCTGATTGGTATGCAATAGTTGTTTTCTCAGTTATAAGTCTTTCTTTATCAATATGTTTTTTGATTGTAAGTAAAATTTGGTTTGGATTTACCGGTTTTATTAGATAATCACTAATTTTTGAGCCAATAGCCTCGTCCATTATATTTTCTTCCTCATTTTTTGTAATCATAATTATAGGTAAGAAAGGATAAATAGCTTTAATTTTTGCTAAAGTGTGCATACCGCTCAAACCAGGCATATTTTCATCTAAAAACACCATGTCGAAGTCTTGGTTTTGCACCAAAGTTACTGCATCGCTACCATTAGTCGCAGTTTGAAGTTCATAGCCTTTTTGCTCTAAAAACAGAATATGAGGTTTTAGCAAATCAATTTCATCATCCACCCAAAGTATTTTAATTTTCTTTTGCTCCATTATTTATAATTGTCATTATAAAACTGCATATATTCATTAATGTTTTTTAATTTTTGGAGTTTTGTAAAATTTTCAGCAGAAATAACGAATATTTTATATTGTACATTTGCTAATTTTGAGAATACATCATCGCTATTTGCAATCATTTTAGAGTAATTAACCGATTGTCTTTGATTTTTAAAAGCTCTAACTGTAATCAGCTCTGTATTAGAATTATATGGTGTATTTATTACATTAAAGGTTCTCATACTAAAATTAAAAATATTAAAATTTCTAATTTCGAAACTCAATCTTTTAACATCAATTTTTGAAGGATCCAACATAATAACATAATAATGTTCGTCTAAGTCGTTAAATTCAAATTGTTCTTTTGGAATACTATGTGCGAGACTATCTCCTTCAGTTTCAATTTTTGCCAAACTCTCTGTCGGTCTGGATTTCAAATCAGCAATTAAACCTTCAATATCTGTAGTTCCAAAATACTCTAAAATAGCTTGAGCCACATTTGATAATTCGTGTTCAGAATAATCCTGCATAAATCTTATTAAAGCATTTTTAAAAACATCTTCATCCTCTGTCCTACCAACAGTAAGCACCTTCATAAAGTCAAAATTTGCACTTAGAACATTATCTGGATTTTGATTAATATAATCTGTAGCTATAGAATTTACTTTAGCAAATTTTCCGCTCATATAATCGTCATAAACTTGGATATATAAGTCTTCATCTTGTCGGCGTTTTTGCTCAAGCTCTTTCACAAAATTAGGATTTAAAAGTAATTTTGCATAATTTGTTTCAGGAAATTTTTGAATTACCAAATCTTTATATTTTGTTTCTTCTGCAGAATTATTTACTAGTTTATTTAATAAATACAGATTATAATAGGTCAAAAGTAAATATTCATTATTTGCATATCTTTTATTTAGCTCTTCGTATGCACTAATGGCTTTTGGATAATCATTAAACCTATCTTTATACACTCTACCCATATTAAACAAAGCTTCTTGAATTAGTTCATGGGATAAATTCATTGCAGAATCGGTGAGTGGAATATCTTGCAAATAATATTCTCTTGATTTATTTGAGCCTTTAGATTTTTTCGTAGTTTCACCATCAGCCAATTCACCGTCATCATCATCATCATCGTCATAATCAATAACAGCTTTATTTTTTCTTCTCCAATGGTCTTCATTTTTTCTTGTTCCCCATTTTTTATTAAATTCATTTTTCCCAAAACTCAACTGTGCCGGATTATAAAAATACCAACCACCACCAGCTGGAGCGTCAACTCTATTCATAGAATGTCCTCTTTGCTGGTCAAAAATCATGGAGTTTATTTGGTCTTGCTGGGCTTGTTCGCGTTCAAGTTGTTCTTGCTTAACAATTTCGGCTATAATATCATCAATAATTTTATTTCTTTCTTTTTCAGGCATTTTTGCCAAACGCTGCAAACTATCTTGCAATTCAAGTTCATCAGTATATCTTACTAATTCATTCAAATTATTTGATCTTAATCTAATATCTCTATATTTTTCATAAGTCGAGGGCAAAAAAGCCATACAAGTATCGTAATATATTTGAGCATTTTTATAATCATTCTCATCAAAATATATTTCTCCTAACTTCATACACGAAATAGCTTTTTGGTAATCATTTGATACACTTGCTTCTGAAGAAAGTCTATAATTTTCCTTAGCACTTTTAGTTTGTCCTGCTCTTTGGTCCATTTCGGCAATAGTGTAATATATTTGATCTTTATATTCAATATTTTTATCGTCTCTAAGCATCTTTCTCAGCTTTTTACGAATATCTTTAGAGTTTTTACTATGTCCCATAAAACATTTAGCTTCATTTATTCTAGCATTAAACTCCATTTCGTAAGTTCTGGCTTTTTTTGCTACCTGTCCGTAAAGTTCTGAAGCTTGAGCTAAATTTCCTTGATTTTCATAAATCTGAGCTAAAATATAAGTGTACCTATATTTTAAAGCTTTCTTTTTAGTATTTTTTATTGCTCTGTTAAGTTTTGGAACAGCCTCATCATATTGCTTTTGTTTTAAATAATAATCTGCATAAACAACAGAAAATTCTGCATCAAGTTTTTTTAGTAAATCTTTTTGAGCTTCAATAAAATCTAAAGTTTCTTTAGCTTCCGTAAAGTTTCTATTTTCTGAAAATGTCCTAACTAAATATAAGTTGGCAAAATGCCTAGTTTCCAATTCCGGAAATTGGCGTGCTATAAATTCAAAATTATATCTGGCTTGCAAATAATCTCTTTTTATAAAATACGCTTTCCCCATAATCATATAACAATCATCAACCCATTTGTTAAATTCCTTTTTATCATAAAATTCTCTATCTTTTTTTGACATATTTTTGCCTCTCATGTCAGGCTTTTTTGTTATAGAATGAATTTTTATTCCTTTGGAGGCTTTTTGAATAACTTTATCCATTTCGCCACTGGCAGAACTTGCTAAATCTTCTTTACTTTCAACAAAAACCGGTAAAATTTCGTTATAATTATCTGTATTATTGGAGTTTATTCTATTAATTCCACGTTTATAAGCTTCGTTGGCATTAAAATAAATATTATATTTTAAAACTAGATTATGATAAGCTCTACTTGAAGATGTGTTTTTTTCAACAGAACAACCCATTAGAAAGCTGATTCCGAGAAAAGTTAATGCTAGTATTATTTTATTTTTCAAGTTCATAAGTTTACTGAGATGATAACTTAAAATATTTATTTTTATTATTTATAATTAGCATAAAATTTATTCAACTGTTACAGATTTAGCCAAATTTCGCGGTTGATCAACATTACAGCCTCTTTTCACAGCTGTATAATAAGACAATAACTGAAGTGGAATAACGGTTAATAAAGGCGCTAAAGCAAAATCAGAATGAGGAACTTCAATTACATAATCAGCCATATTTTTAATAGTTGTATCTCCCTCGGTAACTACAGCAATTATCAAACCTTTTCTAGCTTTTACTTCTTGAATATTTGAAACAATTTTATCGTAAGAATGGTCTTTTGTTGCTAACACAATTACTGGCATTTTATCATCAATCAAAGCAATTGGTCCGTGTTTCATTTCTGCTGCTGGATAACCCTCGGCGTGGATATAAGAAATTTCTTTAAGTTTTAAAGCTCCTTCAAGAGCAACAGGAAATAAATACCCTCTACCTAAATATAAAGCATTATTTGCGTCTTTAATTAGATCTGCAATTTTCTCAACAAAATCTGCTTTTTCTAAAATCTTTTCTATTTTTTCAGGAATAAGGTAAAGCTCATCAATTAAATCTTCGTATTCTTTTTTAGTTAATCCTTTATTTGCATAACCAATAGCCATAGCCATCATAGTTAAAACAGTTACTTGAGCCGTAAAAGCTTTAGTAGAAGCCACTCCTATTTCTGGTCCGGCATGAGTATAAACTCCTGCAACTGTTTCGCGTGGTATGCTTGAGCCAACGACATTACACACCCCCAATACTAAGGCACCGGCAGATTTTGCCAATTGAATTGCAGCAAGAGTATCGGCAGTTTCGCCACTTTGTGAAATTGCAATAACTATATCGCCTTTATTTATTACTGGATTTCTATATCTAAATTCGGAGGCATATTCAACTTCTGTGGGAATGCGGGTAAACTCTTCTAAAAGATATTCTCCTACTAAACCGGCGTGCCAACTGGTACCACAGGCAATTATCAATATTCTTTTAGCTGATTTTAATTCTTCAAAAACATCATGTAAACCACCGAGTTTCAGTGCTTTTGCTTCAAAACTCAACCTACCTCTGCAAGTGTCTTTAATAGCTTTAGGCTGTTCATAAATTTCTTTAAGCATATAATGTTCAAACCCACCCTTTTCAATCTCATCAAGTTTTAAATCTATTGTTTTAATATCTGGCTTTTGTGATACATTTTTTAAATTTGTTAAATTTAAACTATTTTTGGTAATAATAGCAATATCTCCATCATTAAGATAAATTACACTATTAGTATATTCAATTATTGGCGTTGCATCTGATGCAATAAAATATTCTTCTTTTCCAATTCCAATAACTAAAGGACTTCCTTTGCGAGCGGCTATAAGTTTATCTTTTTCTGATTTAGCAATAACAACCAAACCATAAGCACCTTCAACCATTAATAAAGCTTGGCGGACAGCCTCTTCGGCAGAAAAAGGAATATCGTCATTTATATGGCTTAAAAAAACATATTCTATCAAATTAGCCAAAACCTCGGTATCAGTTTCAGACTTAAAAGAATATCCTTCGTTTTCTAGCCCTATTTTCAGTTTAGAATAATTTTCAATAATACCATTATGAATAATTATAAAATCTCCATTCATAGATTCGTGTGGATGTGCATTAATATCTGTTGGCTCTCCATGAGTAGCCCAACGGGTATGTCCCATGCCAACAAAACCATGAATATCTTCTTCTGTCAAAATGCTTTCCAAATCACTAACTCTTCCTTGACATTTATAAACATTAATATCATTATTAATTAATGCAATTCCGGCAGAATCATATCCTCTGTATTCCAAACGCTTTAATCCCTTAATTAAAATATTACTTGCTTTTCTTTTTCCAACATAAGCTACTATTCCACACATATTATATAATTTTAATATATTGAATAATAAAACTCCAATTTCATTCTGTCTTTGGAATCTCCATTTGCATTTAAAACAACTCTATATGGTATAGTTCTATTGTCGTTAGCAAAAAGATAAATTCCTAAATCTTCTTTTCCGTTAATAAGCTCTTGTATATGAAATGGAATATTGAATTTATATGTATATTTATTTTCTAAAACACCACCAAAATACGAATTATTCAATTTATAATCTGTTAAAAAATCATATTTCCCGCTTTCAGTCATTGCTATTAGCGTTAACCTTGGTGGAGGCAAAAACACATTTTCTTCAGTATCGGCTTTTAATGTTATTACTAATTGTGCTTTATTTATTGCAATATTTTTAGTGTCGAAATATTCAATAATTTGTGGAAATTTTATCTTAGTTCTTAAACCGGCCAAACTTTGTATATAACAATAATCCGACAATAATGTAGAATCCGCTAACACATTATTAATTTCTGACTCCGCATTAGAATAATCATGTTCATACATATTAATTATAGCAGATTTTGAATTAATCAAAAATTCATATTCTAAAGAATCATTATAATACAAAACCATTCTAGAATCCGGATGAATTAAATTTAAACTATAAATACAACCATCACTACTAACAGGATCAGTATATACAAAAATTCCATTAAAATATTTAATAAATGTAGTATTATTAATAAATTTATCTTTATTTTCGGATTTTATAAAATCTTGAGCCAAGCTTTCGGGTAGTTTAATTTTCATTAAGCTATCCTGTCCAAAACTAAGAGTTTCGTTAGTCAAAATTTCGTAATCTGTAGGATTTAAAGTAAAATTAGAATAATAAACAGAATCGTAATATACTTCTTTATTCAATTTACAAACTGTAAGTATTTGGTTGCTTGATGTGTTTCCATAAACTGAATTATACTTTAAATGCAATTCTAAACCATTGATTTTACTTACTACCGAAAAATCGACATTACTTGAAGAAATTCTTGTATGACAAAGGAAAGAGGCTTTTGTAAATCCAAAAATTGGATCTATATATGAGCCTAAAGGCGATAAAGTTCTTTCATCAGAAGACAAGACAAAATCAGGTACAGTATAACAATCTACATCAATAGTATCGGCGTATAACTGCATTTTGTCGTTACCCGGGATTAAGTCTAATCCTATATCGCTAGGTTTTTCCTCACAAGAATTAAATAAAAATATGCTAAAAATTACTAAAGTAAAAAAGTACAAAGTTTTACTATAAATTTTCATTAAATTTTGTTTTTAAATAATTTGTTATAGAAATCCGCATATTTATCAATATAGTTTTCAGGATTTTGAAACCTTAGCATTGGTTTTTCAAATTCTTTAAGATAGTTTTCTAGATTTGCATCTAAGGATTCAGTGCCAATAATTATTCCGTCAGAATATTCAAAAGCAAATTTCATTAAATTTTCCCAAGATGGGGTATTAATTAATGAAACATCTTCGGACGTGACACCATTTTCCATTAATTTAGTAGGCAAATTGTTATTTAATTGTTTTTGAAATTTATCGTTATAAACAGAATAAATTATTTTAAAACCATTGTCGAAAAGTGGTTCATTATTAAAAACCTTTCTCATATAATAAGGGATTAAAGATGTAAACCAACCATGACAATGTATAATATCCGGAGCCCAACCTAATTTTTTCACAGTTTCAACAACACCACGAGAATAAAAAATTGCTCTTTCGTCATTATCTTTAAATTCCTTTCCTTTTTCTGTTAAGGCAAATTTTCTACTAAAGAAATCTTCATTATCAATAAAATAGACTTGCATTCTTGCCGGCTGTATCGAAGCCACTTTAATAACTAGCGGATGGTCTGTATCGTCAATAACCAAATTCATTCCACTTAATCTAATTACTTCGTGCAATTGATTTCTTCTTTCGTTTATACTTCCAAACTTTGGCATAAACGTTCGAATTTCACAATCACGTTCTTGAATTCCCTGAGGTAAATAACGCCCAACCAAAGACATCTCGGTTTCAGGGACAAAAGGCGTTATTTCTTGAGTAACAAAAAGAACCCTTAATTTCATATTATAATTCTAAATTTTAAATAAAATACAAAAATATAAAAATATTTTCAAATTTCCACACATTTTCAGCAAGATATTAATTAAAAGGATAATTATCAACAAAATACTTAGGCTATAATTTTATTAAAACAGTTTTATAACAAGTTTTTTATACTTTGATATTCTTTGTAATAGTTTTAATTTTGCAAAAAAAACATAATGCAGATTATAATAGGTGTTTCAGAAATAATTAAAGCCCGCAAGAGTATAAAACAAAACTTAAAAATTGGTTTTGTTCCTACTATGGGGGCTCTGCATCAAGGACATATTGCTTTGGTAAATCGTTCGGTAAAAGAAAACGATATAACAATAGTTTCTATTTTTGTAAATCCTAAACAATTTAATGATAAAGCAGATTTGATAAATTATCCTCGAAATATTGAAAATGATTTAGATTTATTGGAAAAAGCAAAATGCAATATTGTTTTTATGCCCGACAATGAAGATATTTATAATAATTACCAAGGCTACCAAACAGATTTAAAAGGAATAGATAAAATTTATGAAGGCGAATTCAGACCCGGGCATTTTCAAGGAGTAGTTGATGTTGTTTACAGGCTTTTTGATTTAGTTAAGCCTCATAAAGCATATTTTGGCGAAAAAGATTTTCAACAACTAGCAATTATAAAATTAATGACTAAAAATGCTAATTTACCAATAGAAGTCATAGCTTGCGAAATTGTTAGAGAAAAAAGCGGTTTAGCAATGAGTTCAAGAAACGAAAGGCTTAGCGATGAACAAAAAACAGTTTCAGCAAAAATTTATAAAACTATGCTAAAACATACGAAAAATTTAAAACCAAATCAAAAAACTCAAGAAATAATTCAAAAAATAAAAGAAGAGATAGACAATACAGCATTTTTAAAAACAGAATATATAGTTTTTTGTGAACAGGAAAGCTTAAAACCTGTTTATACACTTGCTAAAAATACGGATGTAAAACTTTGTTTAGCAGTTTGGTGTGAAAAAATAAGATTAATTGATAACATAAGTTTGCATATTTGAAAAAGTATTATTTAACTTTGCAACGAATTTAGTTTAGTATCATGAATATAGAAATAGTAAAGTCAAAAATTCATAAAGTTAGAGTTACAGAAGCTAACTTACAATATGTTGGGAGTATCACTATTGATGAAGATTTGATGAGAGCTTCTAATATTATTGAACACGAAAAAGTTCAGGTAGTTAATATTAATAATGGTGAGCGTTTTGAAACTTACGTAATAAAAGGCGAAGCAGGTTCAGGAGTTATTTGCTTAAACGGACCGGCTGCAAGAAAAGTAGCAGTTGACGACATTGTTATAATTATTTCATACGCTACTATGGATTTTGAAGAAGCAAAAACTTTTAAACCCTCATTTATTTTCCCCGACACTCAAACAAATCGCTTATTATAATTATGAATAAGTTAGATTTTATTGAATCAAAAATTATAAGTACAAAAAACTTACAAGAGTTTATAAAATCTTTAAAAGCAAATAATGAAACTATTGTTTTTACAAATGGTTGTTTCGACATACTTCATTACGGGCATATAAATTATTTAGCCCAAGCTGCCGACTTAGGATCAAAACTAATTATAGGATTAAATTCTGATTCTTCTGTAAAGAAATTAAAAGGCGAGAATAGACCTATAAATAAAGAAATGGAAAGAGCTTTTATTTTAGCTTCACTTTTTTTTGTTGATGCAATAATAATTTTTGAGGAAGATACACCTGAAAAATTAATTCAAGAAATAAATCCTAACATATTAGTAAAAGGTGGTGATTACAAGATAGATGAGATTGCCGGGGCTAATTTTGTGTTAAAAAATGGAGGAAAAGTTGAAATAATTAAATTTGTGGATGGATATTCTTCAACAAAAATTATAAATAAAGTTTCAAATATTTGAATTTTATTTATATTTGTAAATTATACTAAATTGTAGAAATATGAAATCTTTAAAAATTACTTTATTACTATTTGTCGGCGTTTTAATTTTTAATAGTTGCAAAAATTATGAAACCGACATTCTAGGTACGTGGAATTTTCAAACCTTCGACAATAGTCCGCAAGGCTCGGTAACTTGGGCATTTAAAGATGATGGAATTTTAATTAGAACTTCTTCTTTATCTGAAGGAATTAATTTTGATACTTGTAATTATAGTATTGATAAAAATTTATTTAAAAAGCACTTAATTATTACAAATAGTAAAGATTTGCCAGGTTTAACAAGTTTGAACGGAAAATACAAAATAGAAGTTTTTAAAGAAGATATTTTAAAAATGACAAGGTTTGAACTCGGTAGTGGTGAAAGTGCTGGTGCTTATTTACGTTGCGAATTGTTCCGCAAACAATAAATATGGCAAAATTTAAAACAGTTTTTGTTTGCCAAAACTGTGGCTACACTGCTCCAAAATGGTCTGGCAGATGTTCAAACTGCGATAGCTGGAATTCTTTTATAGAAGAAGTTGAGCTAAAAGAAGATAAACAAAAAGCAAAAATTACTGCTGTACCTGGGAAAGTTTCGCCTATTCTTGAAATTGAAAAGAATACTTTTTCAAGGCAAAAAATGTTTTTTTCTGAATTTGACAGAGTTTTAGGCGGTGGTTTAGTGCCTGGCTCTTTAGTTTTACTTGGCGGTGAACCCGGAATTGGAAAATCTACTTTAATTTTACAATCTGTTTTAAATTTAGAAAACAGCAAAGTACTTTATATTTCAGGAGAAGAAAGCGAAAATCAAATAAAGCTAAGAGCCGACAGAATAGGAATTAAAAATACCAATTGCTTTATTTACACCGAAACTAACATAGAAAAAATATTAGCCAGCATAAAAGAATTAAACCCTGATTTAATAGTTATAGACTCTATTCAAACCATTGCCTCTCAAGAGCTTAGCTCCTCACCTGGTACTGTTTCGCAAATAAGGGAATGTACACGACTTTTACAAGAATATGCAAAATCAACTTCAACTCCTGTTATTTTGATTGGTCATATAAATAAAGATGGAGATATTGCTGGTCCAATGTCTTTAGAACATATTGTTGATGTAGTTTTGCAATTCGAGGGCGACAGCAATTATTTTTATAGATTATTGAGACCTAAGAAAAACCGTTTTGGTTCTACTTATGAAATTGGAGTTTTTGAAATGACTGGCGGAGGCTTAAAAGAAATTAGCGACCCTGGAAATATTCTTTTATCCGGCGAAAATTTAAACCTTAGTGGAGTTAGTTTTGGCACAATAGCCGAAGGTTCACGTACGCTGATGATAGAAGTTCAGGCCTTAGTTGGAAATGCAGTTTTTAGCTCACCACAACGAAACGCCACAGGTTTTGATTCAAGACGTTTTCAAATGTTGCTTGCAGTTGTTGAAAAAAGATTAGGTTTAAAACTTTCGCAAAAAGATATATTTTTAAATATTGCCGGTGGACTAAAAATAAACGACCCAGCGGCAGATTTGGCTGTTATTGCAGCTGTAATCTCATCTTATTTTGATAAATCACTCAAAGAAAATTCTTGTTTTATTGGTGAGGGTGGCCTCTCGGGGCAAATTAAACCTGTTGCTTTTATTGAAAAACGAGTTAGCGAAGCATCAAGATTAGGATTTACAAAAATTTATATGCCAAGTTCACAAAAATCAGAAGTGAAAATTAAAAATATAGAATTAATTACTGTACCCGATATTAAAGATTTTGTAAGTAAAATTTTAAAGTAAAATTGAATTTATTACTGAAACAATATTACAAGCAACCACTCCAGCAGTTTCGGTGCGTAAGCGACTTTTACCAAGACTGATTTCTTTAAAACCTGCATTTTTACACAGCTTAATTTCATCTTGGGTAAAATCACCTTCAGGACCAATTAAAATTAAATAAGAAGAGTTTTTATTTAAAATTGATGCTAAGTATTGTTTTTCGGCAATATCAAAACAATGGGCAATAAATTTATGCTGGTAATTAAGATTTTTATTTAAAAATATCTCTAAATTTATGTACTCGTTAATTTGCGGATGATAAGCCTTGTAAGATTGTTTCATTGCAGCTTGGGCAACTCGGTTTAGCCTATCATTTTTCACAATTTTACGTTCAGAATTTTTACAAATTATCGGGGTAATTTCATCAATTCCTATTTCCACAGATTTTTCGACAAACCACTCAAAACGCTCATTCATCTTAGTTGGAGCAATAGCAATATGCAAGTTATAATTGCGTTTTTCGTAATTTTCTGTATGCTCAATAATTTTCAAAATTACTTTTTTGGAATATATTTCAGAAATAATTGTTTTGTATAAATTTCCTAATCCATCAGTCAAAAAAACCTCGTCACCAATATTTAATCTTAAAACTTTAACACAATGCTTTGACTCTTCTTCGTTTAAGACATGAAAATTACCGGAAATGTTTTTATCATAAAATAAGTACATAAAAATCTTTTTGCAAATTTAAGGATTTAAAAGCAAAACCTAAGTTTATTCTTGATATTGTTTAGCCTTTTCATAAGCATTTTTGTATGTATCATCAAAATTTTCATTAAGCGACTTCACTACACACACATTTCTATAATAGTAAGCCGAATGTTTTGCACAAAGTTTTGTGCCAATTTTTTCAAGTTTGTTTTTATCTCTTTTTAAAAATGCAATTGTACCTTTATAATACAATCTCCAGTCTCTATCAAAAGTTAAACTAAAAATATCAGATGATTTTTTTAAATATTTAATTGCAGTTTGATAATCATTATCATAAGCATAAACTTGACCTATATGCCAGTAAATACTGTTTTTATTTTTACAATTTGAGCTTTCAATACTATCAAATAAAATTTCAAGAGCTTGAGAATATTTTTCCTCTTCAGCAAAAATCCTCCATTTTTCTGTAGTTCTAAGATTACAAATTACAGACTTATTTTCTTTGATTTGGTCGGCAGAAAAGCACTCGGATTTACAAATTTGCTTAGCTGTACTTAATTTTGTTTCTTCAAAATTTATTGATTTAATATTATTTAAAATATCATTAAAATCTGCATTTGAAGTAGCACTAGGACATCTTACTATAGTTGTTTCTTCAACAATAACCACTTGTGCTTCTTCTTGAGCCGGAACAATAGTAGTACCGCTAGTAGTGGTTGTGGTGGTAGTTGTAGTTGTACTAATTGTTTGACTATGTTTTTTACTTTCAGTTTTTCTATGTGATTCAGAACCTGTTATCGACATATTAAAACCTTCGTCACCATCTTTTGCATTAATTTTTATTCCATCCTCACCAATTTGTAAACCAATAGAAACATTTTCATCTCTACCTTTGTCACTGTGTTTATTCATATCTCTTGGATTTTTTTCTGTAGTAACAGTAGTCGTAGTAACAACAGTTTCGCTTGTTTGACTTGGATGAGAAATTTGAATATTCACGGGTTCATTTGAAACAGCTATTCCAGGATCTTCATAAGTTGCATTACTGTCGTGATTTGAGACATTAGCGCTTTCAAGTCTAGAGATTTCACTCACTTGCCTCATAACATATTTCCCTTTATTGTTTTGTTTTACAACAAGAGTTATTTCCATATTTTCGCTTTCTGTCCAAAAATTTTGATTAAATTCAGGAATAGATTTGTTGTCAAAAGACATTCGTATTTTACAGCTAGGTGCAACATCTTTAGCTTGCACGCTTGCCATTGGAGAAGAATTTTGTTTTACGCTATTGATAAACAAAATAAACTCTTCGCCATTTTCTGTAAAAACAACTAAATTATTAGTTTGAGCATTTAAAGTGTAGCCTAATATCAGACTAAAAATAAAAAGATAAAAAAATTTCATAATATTATATGTTTGGGTTAAGCAATTGTTTCTTGTCAAATTTTATGCCACAAAATTAAAAAAAATAATTTAAAAAATAAGGTCCGGATAAAAAAAAATATTAATAAATTTTCTAGGTTTAGTACTCGTATTAGCAAATAAAAGAATATGAGTATTTTATAGACAGTCATTTATATAATATTAAAAAAATTTATTGAAAAAAGTATTAAATTTTGTATTTTTGAAGAATGATGAAACTGTGTTTATTTTCTATAGTTTTATTAAAATTAAGTTAATATTTAATTAAATTATAAATTATGAGTTTTTTAAATTATTTTTCAAACTTAACTAGTAAGCATTTAAGAACAGTTAAGCAATTTTTCGCTATTAGTTTTTTATTTGGATTATTTGGATTTTTACCCCAAACTTCTTATTCTCAAATAAGTCACGGTGGCCAACCAAAAAGTTTTAATACTACTAAAAGATTGGCAGGGGACACTAAACTTGAGCTAAGTTTTGATGAAATAATTTTAAAATCACCGGATATTTCAAGTCTGCGTGCAGAAGATTTACAAAGAGAAAATGATTTACCACCAAGAGTTGGAACTCATTTGCCAATAAGCATAAGTAAAGATTCGGGTGGTGAATGGACTAATTTACCAGAAGGAGGCAGACTTTGGTTATTGAAAATCACGGTTCCCAACGCAAAAGCTCTATCAGTAAGTTTTGATGATTGGCACTTAGCTAAAGGGTGCACAATGTTTTTCTATAACGAAAACCGAAAACATGTGATAGGAGAATTTAATTATAAAAACAATTTGGACAACCGAAGTTTTGCAACTGAAATGCTTCAAGGTTCTAGTGTTTATATTGAGTATTATGAGCCAGAAATTATGAGAGAAGCTAGTGATTTTCACATTTCGGGCATAGGATATTTTTATGAAGATTTACCAGGCATAGCAAAATATGAAGACGGTCCAAAAACTGTTGGAGTTTCAGGTTCTTGTCAAGTAAATATTAATTGTTCGCCAGAAGGAGACAATTGGCAAAATCAAAAACGCGGGGTTGCTCAAATAACTTTTTTAGCCGGCGGGGACTGGTATTTATGTACGGGTAGTTTAGTTAATAACACAAATAATGATGGAACTCCATATTTTTTAACAGCTTTTCATTGTGGAGCGAGCGATGCAACTACTACCGAATTAAATCAGTGGATTTTTAAATTCAGATATGAAGCAGTAGGCTGTACAAATCCTAGCCAAGAACCTACAACTTATTCTATAACTGGTTGTACTAGTAAGGCAAAAGGTAATATTAGTGGTGGTTCTGATATGTTTCTTGTTTTGTTAAACTCTGCACCAACAGCAACACATCAACCTTATTATAATGGTTGGAATAGAAATGATAACGCTTCTTTTTCAAATGGTGTTGGGATTCATCACCCAGCCGGGGATATAAAAAAAATATCTTATTACAGTACCGCAAGCAAAACAACAAGTACTACAAATATTGGAGGTAGTATAATGCCTGCTACTGCGTGTTGGAGAACAACTTGGACTTCTACTACAAATGGTTATGGTTGTACCGAAGGCGGTTCTTCAGGCTCTCCTTTGTTTAGTAGCACTGGTCATATTATTGGCACATTATCAGGTGGAAGTTCTGCATGTGGCACTAATAATGCCGGTCCTGATTATTATGGTCGTTTTTCATACCATTGGGACAAAAATGGTAGCACAAATGCTACAAAACTTCAACCTTGGCTTGACCCAACCAATACAGGAGCAACAACTTTGCCTGGTTATGACCCATTTGCTAATCTTGCTCCAGTTGTAGATTTTTACGCCTCTCAAACCGGCATTCTTGAAGGTAGTAGTATAGACTTTTTTAATTTAACAGAAAATAGCCCTAGCTCGTTTTTATGGACTTTTGAAGGAGGAACGCCAAGTAGCTCAACAGCAGCAGAACCCACAGGAATAGTTTACAATACACCAGGAACCTATAGCGTTACACTTCAAGCTACAAATGCAAACGGAAGCGACTCAAAAACAAAAACAGATTATATTACAGTGTATTCGTCAAGCGATTCTTTTTGCGAGTATCTTAATCAATTTTGTTGTGACGCTGCCCTTTATAGCACTACAGAGGGTGGCTATGTCTCTGGCACTAATGAATACACTATGACTAAATGGGCGGAAAGGTTTCAATCTTATAGCCCATTCAATACATTAACAGGAGTAAGAATTTTTATAGCTAAAGCTGAAATACAATCACAAGTTAATGTAACTTTCAATGTATATAATAATAATGGTAATAGTCCAGGCAGTGTTATTGCATCTAAAACCATTAGCTTACAATCTATAGTAAATGCTTATGAAGACGATGGCTATATTGATATTACTTTTGACGATATTATAAATATTCCTACAGGAGGTTTTTATATTGGATTTGACAGACCTGGCACTTTAGCTTCCGGTAATATATTAGCCTTAGTGTCTAATTCAGCTGATGGAGAGATTAGTTCAGCTTATACCTATTATAATAATTCTTGGTATTTAATAAGTAATATATTTTCAGGTCTTGAAAATTTCCAATATGCTATTTTTCCGCTTGTTTGTTATGATGGTGAAGCCCCTCCAATTGCTGATTTCGAAGCAAGTCCTACAACTGTTTCAGAAGGAAATCAAGTTAATTTTTCGGACTTATCAATTAGTACACCGCCTGCTACAAACTGGCTATGGACTTTTGAAGGAGGAACTCCTGCTAGTAGCACTCTTCAAAATCCAGTGATAACATACAATACACAAGGAACTTATAATGTTAGTTTAAAAGTAACAAATATTAATGGAGAAGATATAATTTCAAAACAAGATTATATTACCGTAACTGAAGCAGGAACTTGTATTTGCGATCAAATATCACACACAAGCAGTGCACTTGGACTAACAGGTGTCCAGGACGGAGGATATGTAACAGGAAACAATTATTATGATGATAAAGCTATTGCTGAATATTTCGACAATAATACAGGACATAATAATTTAGAAGGAGCATATTTCAATTTTGGTCTTGCTGAAGGAAGTAATCCTTCTACTAATATTACTTTTAATGTTTGGGAAGCAAACGGAGGAAGTGCAGGAAGTTACTCCTACTCTCCTGGAACGGTATTAGCAAGTAAAACTTATCCATTAACTTCTATTGCAATGGATATAGAAAATGAGAACTTAACTTATATAGATTTTGGTGATATTATTGATATTACAAATAAAAAAATATTTATAGGTTTTATTCTACCAACGGGATTAGGAGAAAATTTAGCAATATTAGCAACAGCAATGGGAAGCGGAACAGACGAGGGCTGGTGCCAAGATGAAGATAATAATTGGACATCAATAGGCGATGCATGGGGGCAATCTACAAATACGGCAATTTATCCTGTTTTATGTTCAGAAGGCAAACCAATAGCTAATTTTTATGCAAACCAAACAAGTGTTGCTTCTGGTTCTACAATAAATTTTTCAGACGCTTCAACTTGTTCGCCTACGTCTTGGCTTTGGTCATTCCCAGGTGGCACACCAACTAGCTCGACATTACAAAATCCAAATGTGGTTTACAATACGCCTGGAGTTTATAATGTTAGCTTGACAGCCACAAACTCATATGGGAATAACATGCATACAGAAAATTTATACATTAGCGTTACTCCTGCACCAGAGACAATTGTCAAATGGGATTTTCCACTAAATTCTGCTGATAAATTTAGTGATGCAGGTATTCCTTCTAATGATGGCACGCGGGAAATTTCTGTAGCAGGTGGAGTTAATAATCCAACTTTCAACACTAATGGAGCCACAACAAGAGCTGCCTCTGCCACAAGATGGAATACTGGTAATAACACAAAATACTGGCAAGTGTCTTTTGAAACAACTGCTTATGAAAACCTAAAACTGTCTTCAAAAATTGCAGGAAATAATACCCTTAGCCCTAGAGATTTTAAAGTTCAATATAGTTTAAACGGTTCAACTTGGACAGATGTCCCAAACACAGCTCATCAAGCCGCTAATGGGGTTTGGAATACTACCGGAGTTTTAACTGATATTCCTCTTCCTCAAGATTGCGAAAATAAATCCTTAGTTTATTTAAGATGGATAATGACAAGTAATACAAGTATAAATGGCTCAACAGTAAACATTACTGCTGCTTGTTTAATTGATGATATAATTGTTACAGGAATTCCTATAATACTTCCCCCAATAGCTGAGTTCACTGCCTCAGAAACAAGTATTTGTGAAGCTGAATCAATTGATTTTACAGATCAATCCACTAACGATCCAATTTCTTGGTCTTGGAATTTTCAAGGAGGAACACCTGCTACAAGCACTTCTCAAAATCCAAGCATAACATACTCTACAGCAGGTACTTACCTAGTTAGTTTAACTGTAACCAATACTGGAGGAAGTGATACCAAAACTATAAATTCATATATTACAGTAAATCCAAATCCTACAATTACAGCTTCAAGCAATACACCTGTTTGTGTTGGAAATGATATTGAGTTATCTGCTAATGGTTCAGGAGGTACATCTTATGCTTGGACCGGACCTGATTCCTATACATCAAATGCTCAAAATCCAACTATAACAAACGCACAAACCACTCATGGCGGAACATATACTGTAAGTTTAACTAATTCAGGAACAGGTTGTTCTGCTTCTGCAAGTACAGACCTTACTGTAAATCCAAATCCTACAATTACAGCTTCAAGCAATACACCGGTTTGTGTTGGAAATGACATTGAGTTATATGCTAATGGTTCAGGAGGTACATCTTATGCTTGGACCGGACCTGATTCCTATACATCAAATGATCAAAATCCAACTATAACAAACGCACAAACAAGTCATGGCGGAACATATACAGTTACTTTAACTAATTCAGTAACAGGTTGTTCAGCTTCTGCAAATACAGACATTACAGTAAATCCAAATCCTACAATTACAGCTTCAAGCAATACACCTATTTGTGTTGGAAATGATATTGAGTTATCTGCTAATGGTTCAGGAGGTACATCTTATGCTTGGACCGGACCTGCTTCCTATACATCAAATGATCAAAATCCAACTATAACAAACGCACAAAGCACTCATAGCGGAACATATACAGTTACTTTAACTAATTCAGTAACAGGTTGTTCTGCTTCTGCAAGTACAGACCTTACAGTAAATCCAAATCCTACAATTACAGCTTCAAACAATACACCGGTTTGTGTTGGAAATGATATTGAGTTATCTGCTAATGGTTCAGGAGGTACATCTTATGCTTGGTCAGGACCTGCTTCCTATACATCAAATGCTCAAAATCCAACTATAACAAACGCACAAACCACTCATGGCGGAACATATACTGTAAGTTTAACTAATTCAGTAACAGGTTGTTCTGCTTCTGCAAATACAGACATTACAGTAAATCCAAATCCTACAATTACAGCTTCGAGCAATAGCCCTGTTTGTGTTGGAAATGATATTGTTTTAACTGCTAATGGTTCTGGTGGTACATCTTATGCTTGGTCAGGACCTGCTTCGTTTACAGCAAGTACTCAAAATCCAACTATAACAAACGCACAAACCACTCATGGCGGAACATATACTGTAAGTTTAACTAATTCAGTAACAGGTTGTTCAGCTTCTGCAAATACAGACATTACAGTCAATCCAAATCCTACGATTACAGCTTCAAGCAATACACCTATTTGTGTTGGAAATGATATTGAGTTATCTGCTAATGGTTCAGGAGGTACATCTTATGCTTGGTCAGGATCTGATTCCTATACATCAAATGCTCAAAATCCAACAATAACAAACGCACAAACCACTCATGGCGGAACATATACAGTTAGTTTAACTAATTCAGGAACAGGTTGTTCTGCTTCTGCAAGTACGTCAGTAACAATTAATAATAACCCATCAATTGATTTAGGTGAAGATATAATTTCTTGTCCAAATGAAGTTGTTGTAATTAATGCCGGTGGAACTGGTTTAAGCTACCTCTGGTCAAATTCAGCTATAAGTCAAAGTATTAATATTAATACTGCTGGTGATTATTCTCTTACTGTTACTGACGCAAACTCTTGTACTGCAAGCGACGAAATAAATGTGAGCTTTTATCCGCAAACAAGTTTAACAATGTCAGCTACTCCTGAAACAGGAAGCGGAGCAAACGATGGAACTGCAAGCGTTTTAGCTAGTGGAACTTCTCCATTTACATATTTATGGAATAATAATGAAACTAATTCTACAATAAGTGGATTAAGTGGCGGAAATTATACTGTTACAGTAACAGACGGAAATTCATGTACAAGTCAAGGTTCAATTATTGTAGCAACCATTGGGCTAGGTCCTATAGCTGATTTTACCTCAAATGTTCAAACTATTTGTCAAGCTTCTAGTATTAATTTTACAGATATATCTACAAATTCTCCTCAAACTTGGTATTGGGAGTTTGCAGGTGGAAATCCAGCAAGTTCAACAGAACAAAACCCAAGTATCAGTTATAATACACCTGGAATTTATCAAGTAAAATTAACAGTTACAAATCCTAATGGTTCTGATACTGAAATTAAAAATAATTATATCACAGTTAATCAAAACCCATCAATTGATTTAGGTGAAGATATAATTTCTTGTCCAAATGAAACTGTTGTAATTAATGCCGGTGGAACTGGTTTAAGCTACCTCTGGTCAAATTCAGCTACAAGTCAAAGTATTAATATTAATACTGCTGGTGATTATTCTCTTACTGTTACTGACGCAAACTCTTGTACTGCAAGCGACGAAATAAATGTGAGCTTTTATCCGCAAACAAGTTTAACAATGTCGGCTACTCCTGAAACAGGAAGCGGAGCAAACGATGGAACTGCAAGCGTTATAGCTAGTGGAACTTCTCCATTTACATATTTATGGAATAATAATGAAACTAGTTCCACAATAAATGGATTAAGTGGCGGAAATTATACTGTTACAGTAACAGATGGAAATTCATGTACAAGTCAAGGTTCAATTATTGTAGAAACTAATTTAAACCCGCCTATAGCTGATTTTACCTCAAATGTTCAAGCTATTTGCCAAGCTTCTAGTATTAATTTTACAGATTTATCTACAAATTCTCCACAATCTTGGTATTGGGAGTTTGCAGGTGGAAATCCAGCAAGTTCAACAGAACAAAATCCAAGCGTCAGCTATAATACACCTGGAATTTATCAAGTAAAATTAACAGTTACAAATCCTGATGGTTCTGATACTGAAATTAAAAATAATTATATCACAGTTAATCAGAATCCATCAATTGATTTAGGCGAAGATATAATTTCTTGTCCAAATGAAACTGTTGTAATTAATGCCGGTGGAACTGGTTTAAGCTACCTCTGGTCAAATTCAGCTACAAGTCAAAGTATT
>Ga0265295_1002715_pt1 | contig 27178 bp, 28 predicted proteins | sample Munlansysbiofilm_FD_192503 | JGI IMG/M metagenome (GOLD analysis project Ga0265295, IMG submission 192503) | Leachate microbial communities from a municipal landfill in Southern Ontario, Canada - Methane capture system biofilm | ecosystem: Engineered > Solid waste > Landfill > Unclassified ... | reverse complement strand
AAAACTCTCCTGCCAAATCTTCTTTTTTCCCTGAGCCCCAAGGCTCTTGATCGCTCCGTTGCCGCATCCTTTCATGAAAATACTCCTTGTACCATTTTCATGAAAGGGCTAATTAACATTCGAAGAGACCTGAAATTGAAGAAAAAATTCCGGAAAAATTTCCCCATGACACACAAGACAGGTATCATCGGATGCGGCAGAGCCGGAAGCCATCTGGCCCTGCACCTGAAAAAAGCAGGCTGGCCCCTCTGTGGCCTCTGGGACGCGCGCAGGCAAGCCGCCATCGCTGCCGCTGAACTCACAGCCCTCCCCATCCTCGATCCCCAGAGCCTTACCCGTGCAGCGGACATCCTCTTTCTCGCCCTGCCCGATGACGCCCTGGGTCCGGCCTGCACGGAGTTTGCCGAAAACAACCTTTTCCGTCCGGGTCAGATCGTCTTTCACCTCAGCGGGTCCCAACCCGCAAGCCTGCTTGCGCCTGCAGCCCAGAAGGGAGCCTTCACAGCCTCTCTGCATCCCCTGCAAAGCTTTTCCCGTACTCCGGATCCGGACGAAAATCCCTTTCTGGGCATCCTCATGACGGCAGAAGGCATGCCCGAAGCTGTGGAAGTCGGCCTTGCCATGGCCAGACAGCTCGGGGCACGGGGCGCCACCATTGCCGCTGAGGCCAAAACCCTCTACCATGCCGCAGCTGTGGTGGCTTCCAACTATCTTGTCACCCTCATGGATTTTGCCTTTGATCTTCTGGAAGCATCCGGCATTGAAGGAGAACAGGCCATGGCCTTTCTCAGTCCTCTGGTTTCCGGCACCCTCACCAATCTCAGCAAAATGCCCCCCACCCAGGCGCTCACAGGTCCCCTCATGCGAGGAGATAGCGCCACCCTTTCCCGCCATATGGAAGCCATGGCCAGCAAACGTCCCCAGCGCTGCGCCCTGTACCAGGCCCTGGGCAGAGCCACCCTGGATCTGGCTGTGCGGGGCGGGCATCTTAGCGGTGCGGATGTGGATACCATCAACTCTCTGCTGTCTGCAAAATAAAAGCGCCTGAACAAGGAGGTTCCCATGCCTGAAAACCGTACGCTGCTGTATTCCGCCATGGTTCTCGCCCTCTTGACACTCACGGCCTGCGGTGGTCCGCAACCCCTCCCCACCGCAGACCCAGGCCCTCGCGCCCTTCTTGAAAAAATGGCGGAATCCCTGGCCTTCACCCAGACAAAGGATCTCAACACCCCAGGTCATGTACGCATTCCCCTGGCCAAGGGGCAGTGGATCACCACCCTCACCCGGTACGTCAATCCGGATGGAGACATCATCTTGAGTACCACCCGGGTCATAGAGGTCCAAGGGGATACCGTGACCCTTGAAGTGGAAAGCCATGCCGCATCCCAGAACGGCCAGCCCAATCTCACCCTGGTTCAGATTGCAGGGTATCCCACCCAGCTTCCCCTGGGCCCGGATAAGGAAACCATGAAAACCCTCCACAGGCAGATGCGCATCCTGCGCATGGCAACCCGGACAGGCGATGGCCAGACCATGGAAATGCCCTCCGCCTATCTCCAGTTCGGCGCCCACCGCATCCCGGACTTCATCAACCCAGGCCTGCGTACCACCCCCATCAGCACCCAGCCTGTGGATACCCCCTACATCCGCGCACGGGACGCCAAGGTCTTTGATGTGGAAATCTCCCTTCCGGGCATCCGCTCCACGGGCAGAATACATGTTCACGGCGGTATTCCCATCCACAACCAGATCCTGTATGAAAACGAAGATCTGGTGATGCACACCATTGCCTATGATCTCAAAGGTGCCCAGCAGACGCTCTTCTTTTCCACAGACACGCCCCCTTTCTGAAAGCCCGAAGGTCGTTCCTGAGCCCCCCTCCCCGGCGGGGCACCGACTTCACCCAATCCCCATCGTCTGGAGGAGCCAGAGCCCATGCCAAGGATCATCACCGTCAGCAGCGGCAAGGGCGGTGTGGGAAAAACCCACATCAGCACCAACCTTGCCCTCTACCTTGCCCAGCTGGGGCATAAAACCTGCCTGCTGGATGCGGATCTCGGCCTTGCCAATGTCAGCATCCTGCTCAAGCTCTATCCGGAACGCACCCTCAAAGATGTTATTTTTGAAAAAATTCCCTTGCGGGACATTCTCGTCCGAACCCCCGAAGGCCTTGATATCCTGCCCGGCAGTTCGGGCATTGAGGCCATGACGGCCCTGCCCGCAGCCGAGCTTCAGACACTCATCCAGGAATTTTCCACCCTGGCTGCCTATGATTATATCCTCGTGGATACCGCAGCCGGAATTTCCAGGGATGTACTGGCCTTCTGCCTTGCCGCCTCCGAGCTGCTCCTCATCCTCACACCAGACCCTGCCTCCCTCACGGATGCCTATGCCCTGCTCAAAGTCCTGCGCCTCAATGGCTTTACCCAGCCTGTCTTTGTCATCATGAACCATGCCTCCGGCATGGAAAAAGCCAGGATGGTGCTTTTAAAGCTCCTTGCCGCAGCGCGAACCCATCTTCAGATGGAACTATTTCCCATTGGCATCATCCCCAAAGACAGTGCTGTGGAAAACGCCCTTGCGGAACAAAAGGCCCTGATCCTCCGTTACCCCCAGTCCTTAGCGGCCAAGGGGATACGCAATGCCGCCCAGAATCTCATCCAGAAAAACCTGGCTATCATCGAAAATCTTTATCCCCAGATTTTTTTTGAAAAATTTCTGCGTTTTCTTAAAACTCCTCTGAAAAAAACCCAGGAAAAAATCCAAAACCCGGAAGAGCCCATCCTCCTTCCCGGAAATCCGGAAAACCCGCCAAGTCTTCCCAAACCTTTGGCCGGAACCCTGGAAACGGCTCACTCCCCCGCATTCCCCGAATCCGGCAATCCCGCTTTTTCCCCTGAAAAGCTCCCGGTGCATCCCCCCCCCTTGCCCCAGGAATCCGCCTTTACGCCGGATCAGACCCAACGACTGCTGCAGGATCTGGCCCAGGGCATGCAGGCCATTGCATCGGAACTCAAGGAAATACGCTCCTTTCTCACCCATACGCCCCCTTTTTCTCCGCCCAGGACTCACCACCCCCTCACCGCTGTGGTCTCCGGTTATCCCGCGTTTCAGAGCCTCGACGCACAACAGCTCCAGGAGGTTTTGCAACGCATGAAAGCCAGGGAATATGAAGCAGGCAGTCTTCTGCTGCAAAAGGGCGATCGGGGAAAACATCTTTTTGTTCTTGTTTCAGGCAGGGTCGCGGTAATGGATACCCAGGGAGGGGTCCTCGACACCATGGAAGGAGGGGACGTTTTCGGAGAAATGAGCCTCATCAGTGGAGAGCCGATCAATGCCACCATCAAAGCCATGGAAAACAGCAAGGTTCTCTACCTTGAAGGCAGGCAATTCATGCGTATGCTCCAGACCTATCCGGACATGCAGATGTACTTTGCCCGGCTTTTAAGCCAGCGCCTGGCCAAACGCCTTCAGAAAGCCGACCTTGCCAACATCGGCTCCTCCGGCGCCGGGCTTTCCGGCTCCCTTGAAACCACAGGTATTCCCGAACTTCTTCAGATGCTTAAAATGGGAGAAAAAACCGGCCTTTTACTTTTTATCTTTCCGGAAACCAGAGCGGCCATTTCCCTGATCCACGGAGAAATGGTTGCAGCACGCCACGGAGCCCACAGGGAAAAGGAGGCGTTTTACCGTATTCTCAGGGAAAAAAAGGGACGTTTCATCTACAACCCGGAGTTACCGGAAAGGGACAAAGACAAACCGCCCATGGGACATTTCATGAAACTGCTCATGGATGGCGTCAGCCTGATGGACGAAGAAGGGAATGGGGCCTAGCCTCTGCTTTTACGGATGGCCATGAGAGTCAGCCCTTTAAGCTGCTGCATGAAGATCTTCACCTCATTGGAAAAAAGTGGTGTGAACTCCCTGCTCCAGTCCACATAAATCAGACCCACCTTTTTTTTCTCCACCAGAAGGGGGTACAGGGCAAAGCAGGGGGCAAAGGCTCCTTCCGTGAACCAATCCGGGATTCTGCTGTTCCACTCCCGATTCTCCATGTCCTCCACCAGCATGTCCAGCCCCGTATTGAGCGCCTTATTGAAGACATCCCCCCCCGAGGTCTGCACCTGAAACCGAAAATTCTTTCCGAAATCCGCCATATCGTCCCCCAGCACAAAACGCGGGGTCATGATGCCATTGGCCTTGTCCAGGATGCAGATGGCGATTCTTGAAAAGAAAAACCCTTTATAAATCGTGGTAATGACCTGCAAAAGAATATCACTGAGGCGAAACTCCGCTTCAAGGGCCTTTTCAATGGCCGCAATGCGGCCCTTCACCCAGGCTTCCTGAACTCCCAGATGACCAAGCCCCTCCCCCGACCGCTCCGGAATTCCCAGGGCAACGGCCTCCGCGCCAGTCCGGGAGCGATCCATATCAAAGCGGGTATCCTTCAGACGGATTTTCAGGGTTCTCGCATGGCTGGTCATCTTTGCCAGGGCATGGTCCAGAAGCCCTTCGGCATCCTCCGTCGTCATGGCGAGAAAACGGCCATAGCGCCCCACAATCTCCTCAATCTTTTTCCTTCTCCCTACCCTGTCCATGGGCTCATCCATGCTGCACATTTCATGGGTGAAAGAAGCCACAAGCCTTTTCAGGTCTCGCAGGGATAAGTGCTTTTCCTTGCGATCAAAATCCTCGAAAGGGTAAAGCCCCTCCACAATACTCTTTGGAAATCCCCAGCCCAGGGCAATGCCCCGGCCAATTTCCGAAAAGGAAACACCCAGCATCTTTTTGGAAACCGTTTCCCCGTCCAGATCCTCCCGCACGGCAAAATGTTCAATCCTCTGGTAGACTTCCGGCTTGCAGAAGATCACCACCTGCTCTCCGATGTCATAGAGCATGGACACCAGCTGGAATGCGTCCTTTTCCGGATATCCGGCTGTTTCGGCAATTTCACGGCCCATGATGTTCCGCATGAGACTCATCAGGGATTTTTCCTTGAGCATGCCCCCCTTGCCCATGTCCTGCATGAATTCAAAAAGCAAAAGGGTGGATGCCGTCTGCTGGACAATCTCCGTCCCCAGAATCACCATGGCCTCGGCGATACTGGCGATCCCCTCCTTTCCAAATCTTGAGTAATAGGCTGAATTCACAAGAGAAAGGACCTTGGATGCCACAGAAACATCCTTCAGGATCACCTGGGCAATATCCCGGCTGGAAGCATACTCCATTCTGACAATTTCATTGATTTCAATAATCTGGGCCGTAAAGGTGTGGAGAAATTTTCCCGCCTTCATCTCCCTGTCCAGACTTTCCAGGATCCCTTCGAGAAGGGCGGCGTCGGAATCCCTTTCGAAGGGCTCATCCTCTTCTTCCAGCTCCGGAAGATCGGGAAGATCCAGGTGATCCAGCTCAATACCGGAGTGGGGCTGCTTTTCCTTGTCCATTGTCTTTCCTTCCCAGAAATGCCCTTTTCTGATGGGCAGGCACAGCCCCCATGCCACCACCCGACCCCAGGTTCTTGGGCTTAAGGCGGAATTTTACCCATTCCCGTGCTTTTTCATGTACCATATTCAACGCCACAGGGGACCGAAAAACGGATATCCGACCGTCCCCCAAAAAAAGCTGTCTCTTTTTTTAAGAAGACAGGGCCAAGATTCAAGGCATCCTGTCATGCAAGGCATGAGGGCATGATGGAGAGTATAGAGCGTCTCATTGCACAAAACAAAAAAAATTTTATATTTTACAACATTGCAAGGCTCCGGGAGATGATCCGCTACCTGCCGCCCAACAGCCTGGAGCTTTTCAGAGAAATCCCCTTTCTCATCCACATCAATGCGCCGGATTTTCCAGGCTATGTGGAATCCCTCCACCGCCATCCGGGGCTTTGGAATTTTCAGAATGCAGGATTTGCCCAGAGCCTGGGAGAAAACAACGCCAGAATACGCGAACTTCTGCAAAGCCCCTGCATGCACCCTGCGGTACAGGGCCTTTATCACATGGGAAGCCTTGGAACCTTCACCCAATCCGGAAAATCCGATTTTGACTTCTGGGTGATTGTGGATCCAAAGCTTTTCACTCCTGAAGAAATGCAGGCCTTCCATGAGAAACTGCATCGCATCGTACGCCATGGAAAAGAACAATTTTCCCAGGAAATCAGTTTTTTTGTCCATACGGCCCAAAGGCTCAGGAACAACCTGCTGGATCTGAAAGATGAAAAAACCGTTAAACCCCCAGCCGTACTGCTCAAGGAAGAATTCTACAGGACTTTTTTCATGGTTGCGGGCAAAATTCCGCTCTGGGCCGTACTGCCTGCGGGCCTGGATTCTGACCAGAAGGCACTTTTCAAAGAAAGGGCCCTTCTTCAGGAATCCTTCATTGACTTAGGATGCCCAGGCCCCCTTTCCCATGAAAACATTCTTGAGGGTCTTCTCTGGCAGATCTGCAAAGCTCCGGAAGATCCTGTCAAAGCCCTGATCAAGGCCAGTATCACGGCAAGCTACCAGTTGAAAAACGATTTACATCCTCCCCTTCTCTGCGACCAGCTCAGGCAGGACTTTGCCCTCTCACGGGTGGATGATTATGCCATGGACCCCTATGTACTGGCCTTTGAGCGTGTTCTGGCCTTTCACCAGGAGTCCGGGGATTCCCAGGCCATGTCCGAAGTCAAGATGGCCATCTTCCTCCGGCTCTGCGGTTTTCCCCAGGTCAGCCTTCCCCAGGAAGGTTCCCCTAAAAGAAAAATTCTCAACCACTATGTCAGAAAATGGCATCTTGACGCCGCCAGGCTTCAGAAACTCCTCCACTACTCCCAGTGGCATGAGGTAGAAAAACAACTTCTGGACCAGGCCCTTATGCAACGCGTACACAAACTTTACACCGCAGCCCTGGAAAACACCGGAGAAAGGGATACAAAAAAAAGCCCCACGCCGGAACAAGCTCCCGCAAATGAAGCCCACACCATCCTCCGGCATAAGGCCGCAAGCATTCTCAATCACGGTCAGGGGGAAAGGCTTCCTCCGGCTTCCCTCCATCTGCGGAGCCTCCACCATGGGCATCTGGATCTGAAATGGCATCCGGATGGAACCCACCCCCCGCAATGGCAGCTCTTTTCCGATGCCCCTTCCTGTGGTGACAATCCTCTTTTTTCAGATTCCCACATCCTCCGGGTACTGGGCTGGGGCATGGGGCATGGCATCTTCAGACCCAATCACAGTCACCTGCGCCTCCATCCGGATGTCAGGTTTTTCGGAGCCCTTGAAAAGGAAGTGGACTGGAAGGCCCTCTTTATGGCCCTCCAGCCCTGGATGCCCATCTCGGATGCGGTTTTCCTCGCCAGGCCCTTCTGGGAAAGGATCGTTCTTCTCTTATCCGCTCACCCCCGGAACCCGGAGGACCCGCGGCCCTTTTCCGCAGAACTGCTCATGCGGAATTCCTGGGGAGAAATATTCTTCCAGGCCCTCCCCCTTGATCATATTGATACCCTGGAAGCCAGGTGTTATCATGTGGCCATGAAAGTTCTTGATTACCATGGAAAACAATCCCTTTACGCCCCCTTTCTCCTGGGTGTCCGTCCCCTGCCCCAGCTCATGGGGCGCCTGAAAACCCTCATCGAAGACAAGCGGCTGCTGAGGAACGGACTTTCCGTCACAGATCGCGTAAGGAGAACCCTCCTTGATACCCTCTGACTTCTCTCTGCCCATTCTCCCGCCAACGGAAACCAAGGGCTCTGTCCTCATTCTCCACGAGGATCAAGGCATCCTTGAAACCCTCTTGAAGGCCGTTTCCTTTCTGGGTTTTGACCGTATCTCCGCCATGCAGAATTTTGAAGAAGCGGTCTGGGAAAGCAGCAAAAAGGAGATCGTCTTTTTTCTCTGTGCTTACACCACCCCCACCATTCAGGGACTTCGCTTTTTAAGCCTCATACGCAAAAATGAACGTTTCGCCTACACGCCCTTTTTTCTGATGGATCCGGAATTCACCTCCCTTAAGGTCATGAAAGCCGGATATGCCGGGGTCACAGGCCTTCTGGTCTGGCCATTTACTCCCAGAATCCTCCAGGAAAAACTCGCAAAAAGCCTGGGCCAGACCCGAGATCCCCATATCCGCAAAACCGAGACCCAACTTGAAAAAGGCGTCTCCCTCATTGACACAGGCAGGTTCAAAGAAGGCGTGGCGCAGCTCAAATCCATTCTGGACCAGAAAGAGGGCCCCGAATACCACTACAATATCGGCTACATCCGCAGCATTCAAAAACGTTATCCCGAAGCCATTGAAGCCTTCAGGAAAGCCACCCAGCTGGATCGCCTCTTTGCCAAAGCCTATGAGGCCATGGGACGGGCCTACAGGGCCATGGGACGGGATGATCTGGCAGACCAGTATCTTGGACACGCGGCCCAAATCCACATGGAAAGAGACAATGACGGACATGCAGAGGATATTTTAAAGGAAATGCTGGCCCTGGGGTATGAATCCCTCAATGTCTTTAACTCCCTTGGCATTATCTACAGAAAACGGGGCGATCATCAGAACGCCATGATCCATTATGCCAAAGCCCTGAAGGTGCATCCGGATGAACCCCATATCCACTACAACATGGGCCGTATCTGTCTGGATATGAAGGACATGGACAAGGCCAGGGAATTTTTTGAAAAGGCTGTAAAAATCCAGAAGGATTTCAAGGAGGCCAGGCAGATTCTTAAAGCCATGGACCTTGGCATCCTCTGATCTGTCCCGTCCAAGCATAAAAAAAAACGCCTCCCAGCCTTGACGAAAGCTTTCCGCGCCCTCATGTTTCACAAAAGAGACACAACGTATCATCCACCCAAGACAAGGAGCGTAGCATGGCCACAGTCACCCTCAGAGGCACCCCCGTTCAGACCGCAGGCGAACTTCCCCCCACTGGCAGCCAGGCACCGGACTTCAGGCTGACTGGGACGGATCTGGGGGAAACCGGTCTTTTTGCCTTTCCGGGAAAAAATCTTATCCTCAATATCTTTCCCAGTATTGACACCGGCGTGTGCGCCGCCTCGGTCCGCCGCTTTAACGAGGAAGCCGGAAAAAGGCCAGAAGTCGCTGTCCTCTGCATCTCCGCAGACCTCCCCTTTGCCCACAGCCGCTTCTGCGGGAGCGAAGGACTGACGGCTGTGCATTCCGCATCGACCTTCCGTAACCCGGAATTCGGCCTCGCCTATGGCGTCACCCTCATGGATGGTCCTTTGCGCGGGCTTCTCGCCCGGGCGGTGGTGATCATCGACAGACAAGGCACCGTGGTCCACAGGGAACTGGTACCTGAAATCGGCCAGGATCCTGATTTTAACACCGCACTCAAGGCCCTGGATCTGCTGCCCTGAACGCCCAGGCCCCAAAAAAAGGGAGAAGAAAGGCCTGCCTGGCCCTGCCTTCTCCCCTCTGTTTTTTCTGATCTATCCGCTGCCCTGGGCTGGGGCCCTGCCTATTTCTCGCGCCTGAGCCCATGTGCAAGACAAAAAAACTTTCCTAGAGATGAAAATCTCCGGCCGCTTCAGGCTGGTACAGGATGGCCTCCACCCGAAGCCGTTTTTCTCCATCCGGCGTAGACCAGGAAACCACATCCCCCACCCGAAGGCCGATCATGGCAATACCTGCGGGAGCCAGGATGGAAATGCGGTTCTGGGCAATGTCCGCTTTTCCCGGAAAAACCAGGGTCCACTCCGCCTCCTTACCCGAAACCAGATCCTTCAACCTCACCCTGGAATTCATGGTAATCACATCCGCAGGCACATGCTCCGGCTCCACCACCCTGCACTGATCCAGCTCATCCATGAGCCGATCCAGGTGCTCACCCAGCCGTCCCCGCTTATCCGTGGCCTCCACCAATCTTTCCAGGCGCTCCAGATCCACTTCCGTAATATAAATCGTTCTTTCCTGCATCAAAAAGTCCTCCTCTTTTTCCCAGGGATCGCGGAGTCCTGCAAAAACCTAAATACTGCGGGATTCCAGGGGAGGCTGCACATCCGCCCGGGCCAGGATATCCGCACCCGTAATCACCGCAACGCCGCTTTGGGCCTTTGCCCCTGCAAGAACGCGCTCGGCCACATCACAGACCGCCTTCCTGTCCACCGCCAACAGCCCTTCCTTGAACCGTCTGCGCACCGCATCGGAAAGTCCCACAAGATCCCGCATAAAAGCCTTTCTTGCTGCGGCCGAAGGGGTATCCGGCCTGTCCATTTCCGAGCATACCTGCAAAAGGGCTTCTTTGATATCCGTTTCGTCAAATTTACCTGAAACCAGAAATTCGGAAGCACCGGCAAAGACATCCAGGGTTCTCCGGATATGGGGATCTCGGTAGGAGGCCATGGAAAAGACCCCTTCTTCGGCGTTAAAGAGGGAAAATCCTCCGTACGCCCCTCCCTTTTCCCGAATTTCCCTGTGCAGATACGCGGAACGCAGAAGCTTGGCAATCACAGACAAAACCGGCGCATCCGCATGATCCAAACGCGGAGCTTCCAGGGCTGAAGCCACAAAATTCACCGCTGTGGCCGTTGTCCAGGCCTCACGCAGAACCGGGACTGCCTGAAGCGCTGAGGCATTCAGCACAAAAGCCGCCTGCCCGCCCTGCCCCTGGGAGTCCCGCAGCGCCTGCATGCCGTCCAGGGCTTTTTCCCGGATTCCCTCTTCTGAAACCAGAGCCGCCCGCAGGTTTTTCGCAGTAAAGATTTTCTGGGCCATTACACCCAGTTTTTCCTGGAGATCCTGCAAGGCGTTTCCATCCCCGGCCTTGATTCCATCGGTCAGTGTCTTGATCCGTTTCAGCTGATGCACGCCATTCCAGTCTTCGGAAAGCGCGCACCCAGGACTTAAGTGCCTGGAGGCAAGGGAAATGGCCAACCTGTGCCCGCTCTGCACCACGGCCGACTCCATGGCGGCCCGGTATTCAAAAAGAAGCTGACGCAGGCGTTCCGCATCGGAAAAATCATAACGCGCCGTAAAACCTTCCAGAAGTTCCAGCATGGGAGAAAGGTTACGCTCCAACGCCTTGGCCGACAGGGTGATAAAAGGCGAAAGAAGGGCCGTATCCAGTCGGGTGCGACTGTGACTGGAAGCACCGATACCGCCCGTTGTGGCGTCCATTTTCCGGGCCACAGCCACATAATCCATATCCCGCGTGCCCATGCGGGTGAGTACGTGGGAAAAAAGCGGCACCAGGGCCAGGTATTCCGGATCCAGATCCGCCACACCAAAGGCCAGGGTGGCATACACGATGCCTGATGTGGGGGCATCGTAAAACACAAGATCCTCCCGGCTTCCCGAAGGCGCCACGGTTTTCACGGCCGGATCAATGTCCTCTCGCTCCAGAGTGGGCAGCACGGAAAGATTTTCCTCCGCCTCCTGCAGGGCCTTCAGGGTTTCCGCCTCCTGTCGGATGCTCTGCCTTTCCTCCTCACCCAGGGAAGCATCAATGGCGTCCAGGATCCGACGCTCCTCCTCATCCATCCGCCGCTGTTTTTCCGTATCCGGCGCCAGGATGAAACGGACCCTGTGGGGATTTTCCAGAAGATACCTGCGGATCAGATTTTCAAAATACCCCGCATCCATTCCACTGCGAATGGCTTCCAGATCCTCTTCAAACTGCAGCACCTTCAGAGGATCGCCCCCGTGAAACCAGGTTCCGGACATTCCCAATACAAGCTTGAGGCCATAAGGATAGGGCGTATTGGAAATCTCCTTTTTCTGAAACTCCAGCTGATGCATGGCCGCTTCCACCAGCTCCCGGTCAATGCCCTTTTCCGCAAGCCTTGTCAGGGTTTCCAGAATGAGGTTTTCCAGGGTGATGGCATCCTTTTCCCTCATCCCCTTCAGGCCACAGGAAAAAGCCGTATCCCGGTTATCTGCGTCAAAACCCGCACCATCGCAAAGTGCAGTACCCAGACCTGAATCCATGAGTGCCTTGCGCAAGGGGGCTCCCGCATTGCCCAGCAGAACCTGCTCTAGAAGCACAAAACCCAGAACATCCTGGGTGTTCAGGATATCCGGCGTGAGCCAGGCCAGGGCCACCTGGCACTCCTTATCCAGGCTGCCCCCATCCACAGCCGGATAAGTTTCCCGGACTTCCCGGGGTGTTGTCCAGCGTGGCTGCGAAGGTACCTCGGTTTTGGGATCTATGCGGGAAAAACGGGAAAGCACCCCCTCCTCAATGACCTGCAGATGCCCTTCCAGGGGCATGTCCCCATAGGTAAAGAACCAGGCGTTACTGGGATGGTAGTGGCGGCGGTGAAAGGCCAGAAGATCCGCGTGGCTCAGGTCCGGAATACAGGCCGGATCTCCCCCGGAGTTGTGCCCATAGGTCACATCCGGATAAAGCGCCTTTAAAAGCCCCCGTCCCATAATCTGGCTGGGCGAGCTCATCGCGCCCTTCATCTCATTGTATACAACCCCCATACGCTGCAGGATACCCGCTTCATCGTACTCCAGACGATGTCCTTCCTGGCGGAAACTTAAGAGATCCAGCTTCGGGAAAAAGGCCGCATCCAGATACACCCGGAGAAGGTTATAAAAATCCTTGGTGTTCTCCGTGGCAAAGGGATACAGGGTCCAGTCCGAAGCCGTGAAGGCGTTCATAAAGGTATTGAGGCTGCGCTTGATCATGGAAAAAAAAGGATCCCGCACAGGATAGCGTTCTGAACCGCAGAGGGCCGTATGCTCAAGAATATGGGCAACACCCGTCTCATCCGCAGGAACGGTTTTAAAACCTGCGGCAAAGGTGTTTTCACTGTCAGGACAGGCCACATGCACATGCCGGGCCCCCGTTGCCTCATGTTCCAGGGCGTAATAGCAGCCACGAATTTCGGGAAGGACCGCCGTTTTCCGGACAAGGAATCCTCCCACACGCTGACCCTCGGACAGCATCGGAGTGCTGTGATCTTTCATCGTTGCCATCAAAAAAGACGATCCTTTCATCTTCAGTAAAAAAAACAAACCGGCAAAAGGGCTTCAATGTTTCCCAAAAAACGGTTTTCCCTCAGGCCATGTCAGGGGTTTCCTCCGCCTTTTTTTCAGAGACAATCTGGTAGGCCCCCCGATTTTCCCGCATGATTTTTCCCGTTTTATACATGCGGAAAACAATGTTTCTGAGTTTTTTATCATCGTATCCGGTTTTTTCACGGATCTCTTTGAAGCTGATTTCTCCGCCATGCTCCCGCATCACGGAAAGCACCACATCCGCAGCACTGAGTCCTGCGCGTTTCCCCTTTCTGCCCCCTGCTTTGCGGCCGCCTGCGCCGTTCCCCATGCCCATGCCACTGGTCAGATGAATCTGTTTTAAAAGATTTTCCAGCTGGGCCATCCGGTCCATCAGGGCGCTGAAATCCTTGCGGGTCGGAATATCATGCTGATCCATAATCTGTTCAATGAGATCACTTAAAACAGGACGCGCAACTTTCTTTTTGGCCATAGGAATTCTCCTCATCATACCATTGGGGGGTCTTGAAGGATAAGCAATCGAAGGTGAACATTGAATAAAAATACTTTTTCCTGAAAAAAATTCAAGGCAAGATTTCTGATCTGAGAAAAAGAATTTCACACATGGAATGTATGCCATTTGAACATACAGAAGATACGCCCCTAAAAACAATTCATAAAAATAATATATCTACTCTTTCAAAAAAGCAAAAGCATCTTCCCATGAACATCGCACACAGAAAAGAAGGGCCATTCAGGATCAGACATTCTTTCCTCCCCTCTTTTTATCTGATGCACTCACCGGGATTATCAGGGGCAAAGACTTTGTCCAAAGCCCTCTGAATCATTTGCCCGGTAACGGATTTCATGGTAACAATATCCGCCAGTTCGCGCCGGAACAAAGATCTTTTTTGTTCCGCCCCAAACGAGCCCAGCATCCGGGGCTCCCGTCCACCATCAACCGCCGGGCCCCATGACGCCGAAACAACGTCTTTTTCATATTTACCGGCAGCTTGAACAGCTTGGAGGCGAAAAGCCCTTTGTGGCCCGGGGTTTTGCCATCGGCGTTTTCATTGCCATGACCCCCACCATCCCCTTTAACACCGTATTGGCCATTGTCCTTGGCTTTCTTCTCCGGGGAAGCATTCCCGCGGCCTTCATCGGAACCCTGATTTCCAATCCCATCACCATCCCGGTACTTTACTATGCAGCCTATCTCTTGGGCGTCACTCTCACAGGGATAGAGGGGGTGGGCTTTGATGACATTCTCACCCTTGCCTATCACTTCAACGGTCCGGGCACGCTCCAGGAAAAAATGCAGGGTGCGGTCCTCCTTGTTCATGGAAAAGCCTCCGTTCTCTGGGCCACTCTCCTGGGCGGCATTGTCATGGGTATCCCCGTGGCCTTTGGCACCTATTATCTTACCCTGCGTCTGCTCCGGGCTTCCGCCTCTCCGCAGACAAAGGCCTCTGATGGAAAAGAAATCAATGACAACACCCCAGATGCTCCTTAAGGCCTCAGACCTCAAACCCAAAAAAGACCTGGGTCAGAATTTTCTCATCGATCCTTCCACGCCAGAAATGATCCTGGACCGAGCCGGTATTGCCCAGGGCTGTAACCAGAACCTCATTGAGATTGGTCCAGGTCTTGGCGCCCTCACCCTTCCCGCTGCACGCAGGGCCGCCCATGTCCATGCCGTGGAAGCGGACAGAGACCTGATCCCGCTTCTGGAACAGGAAATTCTCTCCGCAGGTCTTTCCAACATCACCCTGCATAACCGCAGTATCCTCAGGATTGATCTCGAACCCCTTCTCGCCGAAGGCCGGAATACGCTTGTCATCGGAAACCTTCCCTACAATATCTCCTCCCAGATTCTCATCCGTATCCTGGCCTTTCGCCATCGCATCACCCGGGGAATTTTCATGCTGCAAACGGAAATGGCCCAGCGCATTGTGGCTCCTCCGGGCAACCGGGACTACGGACGTCTTTCCGTGGCCCTTCAGTATTGCGGCCACATCCGCATGCTGGCTTCCGTGAAAGCCCACCTTTTTTACCCCAAACCCAAGGTGGATTCCGCCATTATCGAAGTGGTTTTTCCCGAAAAACCCGAGCTCCAGGCAAAGGATGAGACTCTTTTCTTTGAGGTGGTCCGGGCGGCCTTTGGCCAGAGACGAAAAACCCTGCGCAACAGCCTGGCCTCAGGCCTTGCGGATCTTGGTGCCCAGGAGGCCGAAGCGCTTCTCATCCGGGCAGGGATCACGCCTTCCAGGCGGGCCGAGACCCTTCATGTTCCAGAATTTGTGCAGCTTGCAGACCTTCTCTTTGATAAAAGACAGGAAGACGAAAACAGGTACAAGGCAGAAAATCTCCCTTCCCAGTGAACCCTTCTTCTGACCCAAACTGAAAAACGGGGCCAAAGCCCCGTTTTTCAATCATAATGAATGTCTTTTTCTGTCCCTGCCTACTGAGCTCTGCCAGCCCCCATTCTTCCCTGGCGCATCCCATCGCACCCACAACCATCCCCCATACCCGCCAGACCATGGGCCTTGGCTTTCATGGCCATGGTCGCCTTGTGCCTGGCCATTTCCTGGTACAAAGCCTCCACACGGGCCGTATCCGGATGTTCCGCACTCATGGCAGCAGCCAGTTCCGCCCGATTCGTTTCCAGAGCCACCCGAAGCTCCGCCGTATCCTTCAGGAAAGCCGCCCGACTTTCAGGAGCCATCTCCATACAACTTCCCATCATACCCTTACCCCGACCCGGACCTCCTCCCCAGGCAAACCCCTGCACAGCCATCATCCCCACAAGCGCCGCCCCTGCCACCAGAATCCATATTTTTTTCATGTTCTTATCCTTTCCTTTCCGGTTTATTTCATTGTCCTCGGACAATCCTGATCTCTCTTTATTGCACATCCGATGCCAAATTTAAAAAAATGAATCTTTACAACATGATACATAAGAAAATGAACTTTCCGCTCTTTTTAGATCTTCCAATGTGTATAAAATTCATACATACTTTCTTCCGGGAATCCGTATAAACTTCATACACTCTGGAGCCGACCATGCCTCCCACGTCCCTTTCCCAGCCAAGCACCCTTACAGGATCCAGGTGGCTCATGCCCGCCCTGATCCTCCTTCTCATTGCCGTAATTTTCAGCATGGCCCTCATCAATCATCAACGCAGTCAGAATCACATGGTCCGCATCCTTCAGGAAAAAGGCCAGATCCTCACCCGTGCGCTGGAAGCCGGAACCCGCACCGGCATGATGGGTAGACTGGGAGAAGCAGTTCAGCTCAAAACCCTTTTCCAGGAAACCACCAGCCTACCCGATATCCGTTACATCCTGCTCTGCGATCCCCAAGGCCTGGTACGCATCAACGCCGATCCCGAAGGACTTGCCGAGCGTACCCTTTCTTCCCGCATACTGGCCTCCCTCCCCCAAAGCCATCCCCAGGGATGGACCATCTCAGGAAAAGGGGATGAACGCCATTTCCTCTTTTATCAGACCTTCACTCCCTTAAGACGCCCCATGCATCCCCATGGGCAGGGTCGCAGGGCCGCCCCTTCCCCCTGCGACAGCCCCTTTTGCGGAGAGCTTTTCCAACCGGCCAGCCCTCCGCTGACCCTCGTGGTGGGCATGGATATCCAGGCCTTTGATACCGCCCGAACCCAGGATGTACGCCAGACCCTGACCATGGCGGGGATTCTCCTTCTTTTGGCCATCTTTGCCGTTATCGCCCTCTTCCGCGCCGAAGCCCTGCGCCATTCAAGGCTGAGACTCCGGGACATCCAGGCCATGGCCATGGAAATCATCCGCTCCTTTCCCGCAGGTCTTCTCATACTCGACGCTAAGGGACATCTGCGCTTTGCCAACAAAACCGCAGAAAACCTTCTGGAAAAGCCCCTGGGCAAACTGGTGGGCCAGGTTCTTCCGCCCCTCATGCCCGAAGTACTGAGACCCTTACTCCAAAATCCGGAAACAGCCATTCCGGAATCAGAAATTCTTCTTCCCCATGACAAAGCGCCCATCCCCATCTCCGTCAGTATTTCTCCCATCCAGAGCCAGGGAGAAGTCTTGGGCCGTGTACTCGTACTGCGGGATCTCAGCGAAATCCGCCGCCTGGAAGAAGAGGTGAGACGCAGAGAAAAACTTGCCGCCGTAGGCCAGCTTGCCGCAGGTGTCGCCCATGAAATTCGTAATCCCTTAAGCTCAATCAAGGGTTTTGCCACCCATTTCCGCCAGCTTTTTGCTCCGGAAAGCCCCCACCATGAAGCCGCAGAAATTCTCATCCGGGAAGTCAACCGCATGGACCGGGTCATCGGAGAACTGCTGGAATTTGCAAGGCCCTCGGATATACAGCCCCTCCCCACCCCACCGGAACCCCTGATCCGCCATACCCTGCGCCTCATTGAGCCCGATGCCAGAGCTTCGGATATTCGCATGGACATACAGATTCCTGAGCTTCCTGAAATTTCAATGGATCCCGATCGCGTCACCCAGGTACTGCTCAACCTCTATCTCAACGCCATCCAGGCCATGGGAAAGGGCGGGGTTCTCACCGTGAGCGCAAAGCTCGAAAACGGCTTTCTTGCCCTTAACATTCAGGATACCGGCAAAGGCATCCCCGAAGGGGACATTCCCAAGATTTTTGACCCTTTTTATACTACCAAAAGCAAGGGTACGGGCCTGGGGCTGGCAGTGGTGGAAAAAATCATCACCGCCCATGGCGGCCGGATACGGGTGGAAAGCCCCCCCGAGGGCGGCACCCGATTTGGTCTTTACTTCCCCCTCTGACAACAAAAAGGAACCTAGTCATGGTAAAACCCCGTATTCTTGTGGTGGATGATGACGAAGGTCACAGAAAGATGCTCCAAACCCTGCTTTCAGGTTCTGGCTACCAGGTGGAAGAAGCCGCAAGTGGTGAAGAAGGACTCCGGAAAGTCATGGACATGCCCATGGACACCATCCTTATGGATGTACGCATGGCAGGGATTTCCGGGATTGAGGCCCTGGAGAAAATGCTGACCTGGAATCCCAGCCTTCCCATCCTCATCATGACCGCCTACTCCTCCGTGGAGTCCGCACGCAGAGCCCTGAAATCCGGGGCCTACGACTACCTCACCAAACCCCTGGACTTTGACGAACTCCATATCCTTTTATCCCGTACCCTGGACCACAGACGGCTTAAGGACGAAAATCGCAGTCTGAAAGAACACCTTGCCATCCATCCCGGCTGCCCCAGAATCATCGGAAAAAGCCCTGCCATGCAAAGGCTCATGGACATGGCCCAGACCATGGCGGCCAGCGAGGCGACCATACTCATCACCGGGCCTTCGGGAACGGGCAAGGAACTCATTGCCCGGGCGCTCCACGCCATGGGACCACGGAAGGAAAAGGTCTTTGTGCCCCTCAACTGCGCAGCTTTCACGGATTCCCTTCTGGAATCGGAATTATTCGGCCATGAGAAGGGAGCCTTCACCGGAGCGGATCGCAGGCGGGAAGGGCGCTTTGTGCAGGCAGACGGCGGCACCCTTTTTCTGGATGAAATCGGTGAGACCTCTCCTGCCATGCAGGCAAGGCTGCTGCGGGTTCTGCAGGAAGGCGAAATTCAGCGGGTGGGAAGCGATAAGATCATCAAAGTGGATGTGCGCATTCTGGCCGCCACCAACCGGGATCTGGCTCAGGCGGTGAAAGACCAGGAATTTCGGGAAGATCTCTATTACAGACTCAATGTGCTGCGCCTTGAAATGCCCTCCCTGCGTGAGCGAACCGGGGATATCCCCCTTCTTGCCCATCATTTTCTCCGCCATTATGCGGAAAAAAACCGCAAGCATGTGCTGCGCTTCAGCCCCAGGGCCATGGATGCGCTTTTACACCACGCCTGGCCCGGCAATGTGCGGGAGCTTGAAAATGCCATTGAACGCGCCGTCATTCTCTGCCCTTCGGATACCATCACAGAAGAAGAGCTTCCCATGGGCATGGCCGCAGCAATCCCCCCTGCGGGAAACGGGAAGACCCTTGCCGACCTGGAACGCCATGCCATTTTCTCCACCCTGGAGCAGACCCAGGGAAACAAATCCGAAGCCGCCCGGATTTTGGGCATTACACGGGCAACTCTGCACAACAAACTGAAAATATATGAAGAAACCTGATCACCTCCGCAGGCCAAAACAAAAGTCACTGTCCGCCGCGCACGAGACGAACCCGTTGGGTGGCTTTCTTGCTGTCGGCGCTGACAAAGCCGTTATTAAAAAGGAGGCACCACGCAAGGTGACTGAAGTCTGCAGAGGCCGAGGAAGACCAGAACCAATAATCGCCAGGCAATGCTTTGTGATCGTATGGTGCAAGGGTTCTCAGCTCAGAGATGGTGGGGAGCCGGAATCCACCGGGAGCTGTCAGGCGTAAGGCATCCTCCCAGCTTCCTCTCCAGGCTTCTCCATTGCAACCCGAACCTGTCCAGCTCTGACCATAGGGACATCGCTGCCATTCAAGACCTGTCTTGCTGTCCCGGACAATGGAGCCATGGCTTCCTTCCACTTCCTGAAACCGGGGAGGCGGCTGGGCTGCCTGCGCGATGCCTGCAACACAGAAAAACACCATTATCCCCAAAAAAACAGCAGAGTCTTTCTGGAACATCCCTTCGCCAGAATCGTTTTTTCCGTCATTGTTTTTTCCTTTCCTATCAGCTTCAGTAAGACTGGCAAAAAACCAGAATCACTGCCCGGCACGCACGAGGCGTACCTGACACTTGTCTCTCTTGCTGAGGCTACCGGCTCCGCTGCGGCCGCCATAACCGAAAGAGAGATACCACGCATAGCCCGGAGAACTGGCAAGATCCGAGGAAGACCAAAACCAGTAAGGACCAGGAAAAACATTCTGATCATAAGGAACCAGAGTCTTCAGCTCATCAATGGTCGGAACCCGGAATCCACCCGGAGCTGTCAAATCCCATGCATTATGCCAGCTTTCTTGCCAGGCTCTTCCGCTACAGCCTGAACCTGTCCAGCTCTGACCATAGGGGCAGCGTTGCCATTCAAGCCCTGTGGTAGTGTCCCGGACAATGGAACCATTGCTTCCTTCCACCTCCTGAAACCGGGATGGCTGTTGCGCTGCCTGTACGATTCCTGAAACACCCAAAAACAACAGCATCCCCAGAGAAAGCAGCAGATTTTTCCTGAAACATCCCTTTGCCTGAATCTGTTTTTTGTTCATGGTTTTTCCTTTCTTTCTGGTGTCTCATGACAAAAAGCCAAAATCACTGTCCGCCGCGCACAAGGCGCACATGGTAGTTGAGGAGCTTGCTGTAGCCGTCGACATGCCCGTCGTGGAAATTGAGGTACTGCGCATTGATATACCGGTTGAAGTTACTGGGCGAGGAAGACCAAAAAAACGTAAGGACCAGGAAAAATTCTTTGATCATATGGGTGCAGGCTTTTCAGCTCATCAATGGTCGGGAGCCGGAACCCGCCCGGAGCTGTTATCCGCACGGCATCATACCAGTTTCCTTGCCAGGTAGCCCCGTTGCAGCCTGAACCTGTCCAGCTTTGTCCATAGGGGCAGCGCTGCCATTCAAGCCCTGAGCTATTGTCTCGGATAATAGACTCATTGCTTCCTTCCACCGGCTGAAAGCGGGAGGGTTGTTGTGCTGCCTGTAGGATGCCTGCAACACCGAAAAACACCAGCATCCCCAGAGAAAGCAGCAGATTTTTCCTGAAACATCCCTTCACCTTAACCTGTTTTTTCTTCATGGCCTTTCCTTTCCTATTCGTGCGTCATGACAAAAAAACCAGAATCACTGTCCGTCGCGCACAAGGCGTACCTGGCTGCCGTAGCCCTTGAGGCCGTTGCTGGGATAGCCGCCGCCGAAATGGAGGCCCCACGCAGCGCTATTACTGTAGGCATCGGGCGAGCAAGACCATAATCTGTAAGCACCAGGAAAAACATTTTGATCATATGGGGCCAGAGTTTTTAGTTCGTCAATGGTCGGAACCCGGAATCCATCCGGAGCTGTTATCCGCACTGCATCATGCCAGCTTCCTTGCCAGGCGGATCCGCTACAGCCTGAACCTGTCCAGCTCTGACCATAGGCACAGCGCTGCCATTCCAGGCCGCTATTATTATCCCGGACGATAGCACCATTACTGTTGGCTACCACCTGGAAACGGGCAGGCAGCTGGGGTGGTTGTGCGGCCTGTACGAAGCCTGCAAAGCAAAAAAACACCAGTAATCCCAAAACAATCGCCAGATTTTTTCTGAGATAGCCCTTCGCATGAACCGTATTTTTCTTCATGGGCCTTTCCTTTCTAATTGTTCACGACTTTCGTCATCAAAGCTTCCACCAGTGCGTTAACCGGGGCACAGAAGTAGATCCGGTCATTACGGGGGGCGGACTGCATGGCAGCTGTCATCACGTTCTCCTTTGATACGCGGTGAATGGAAGAAATGAATCCCGACCAGAAGGGCCACAGCGATATCCTGATGACGGATTCCGGCTGCTCACCCGCAGCATGATTGCGATAATTTCCGGGGTATGGGCCAACCATGGGCATGCCTATAACTCTCTGGAATTCATTTTTTTTGCAAAAAAAACAAAATCAATGCCCGCTACGCACAAGGCGGAGCTGGTAGTAGTTGCCCTTGTAGTAGTTGCGGGCACCGCCGCCGTAGTCGAAATAGAGGCCCCACGCATCGCCAGTATCGTAGGCATGGGGCGAGGAAGACCAAAACCCGTAATTGCCAGGAAAAACACCTTGATCATATGGAGCCAGGGTTTTCAGCTCATCAATGGTTGGAACCCGGAATCCACCCGGAGCTGTTACCCGCACGGCATCATCCCACGTTCCTCTCCAGGCTCTTCCGCTACAGCCTGAACCTGTCCAGCCCTTACCATAGGGGCAGCGCTGCCATTCAAGCCCTGTGGTATTGTCCCGGATAATGGAACCATTGCTTCCTTCCGCCTCCTGAAACCGGGGAGGAGGAGATGATGGAGGCTGGGCTGCCTGCACCGCTCCTGCAACACAGAAAAAAACCATTATCCCCAGAGAAAGCAGCAAATTATTTCTGAAAGACCCCTTCTCCTGAATCATTTTTTTCTTCATGGCCTTTTCCTTTCTTATTGGTGCCCCATGACAAAAAAACAGAAATTACTGTCCACCGCGCACATAACGCACCCGGCCGCCGTTGTAGGCCTGGCTGCGGCCGCGGACATGACCACTGTCGAAATAAAGGCCCCACGCATAGTAGCCGTTAGCGGGATAGAGCGAGGCAGACCAAAACCAGTCTGTACCCGGAAAAATATTTTGATTATATGGAGCCAGAGTTTTCAGTTCATCAATGGTCGGGAGCCGGAACCCTCCCGAGGCTGTCATTCTTATTGCAGCACTCCATCTTCCTATCCAGGCGGCTCCGCTACAGTCTGAGCCTGTCCAGCTCTGACCAAAGGGGCAGCGCTGCCATTCAAGCCCTGTAGTATTGTCCCGGATAATGGAGCCATTGCTTCCTTCTACCTCCTGAAACCGGAAATCCGCTGCCTGCACGGCTCCTGCAAAGCAGAAAAGCACCATCAGCCCCAAAAAAAGCAGCAGATTTTTTCTGACTCTCTCCTTCACCTGAACCCGCTTTTCTTTCATTACCTTTTCCTTTCTTATTGATGCCTCATGACAAAAAGCCAGAATCACTGTCCGCCGCGCACAAGGCGCGCCTGGGAGTCGTCGCTCTTTAGGCTGCCGTTGTAGGCATGGCCGAAGTAGAATTGGAGATCCCACGCATCGTTACTATTGGCATAGGGCGAAAAATACCAAAACCAGCCAGCACCAGGAAAAACATTTAGATCATATGGAGCAAGAGTTTGCAGTTCATCAATGGTCGGGAGCCGGAACCCGCCCGGAGCTGTTATCCGCACTGCATCATCCCACGTTCCTCTCCAGGCAGCTCCGCTACAGCCTGAACCTGTCCAGCTCTGACCATAGGCACAGCGCTGCCACTCAAGCCCTGTGGTATTGTCCCGGACAATGGAACCACTGCTTCCTTTTACCTCCTGAAACCGGGATGCTTTTTGCGCTGCCTGCACGGCTCCCGCAAAGCAGAAAAGCGCCATTATCCCCAGAAAAAGCAGCCGATTTTTTCTGACTCTCCCCTTCACCTGAACCCGCTTTTCTTTCATTGCCTTTTCCTTTCTTATTGATGCCTCATGGCAAAACGCCAGAATCACTGTCCGCCGCGCACAAGGCGCGCCTGGAAGTCGTCGCTCTTGAAGCCGTAGTAGACATAGGCGTAGTTGAAAAAGAGGTACCACGCATTGCCACTGTAGGAGGCATTGGACGAGGAAGACCAAAACAGGCCAGCACCAGGAAAAACATTTAGATCATATGGAGCAAGAGTTTGCAGTTCATCAATGGTCGGGAGCCGGAACCCGCCCGGAGCTGTTATCCGCACTGCATCATACCAGTTTCCTTGCCAGGCGGCTCCGCTACAGGTTGAGCCTGTCCAGATCTGCCCATAGGGGCAGCGCTGCCACTCAAGCCCTGTGGTATTGTCCCGGATAATAAAACCACTGCTTCCTTTTACCTCCTGAAACCGGGATGGTTTTTGCGCTGCCTGCACGGCCCCTGCAAAGCAGAAAAGCACCATTATCCCCAGAAAAAGCAGCAGATTTTTTCTGAAAGCCCCCTTCACCTCAACCCGTTTTTCTTTCATTGCCTTTTCCTTTCTTATTCGTGCCTCATGGCAAAAAGCCAAAATCACTGTCCGCTGCGCACGAGACGAACCAGACTGCTGCCATGCTTGCTGCCGTAGCCAACATAGCCACCACCGAAATTGAGGCGCCACGCATTGCTATTCCCATTGGCAATGGGGGAAGAAGACCAAAACCAGTAATCGCCAGGAAAAATTTTTTGATCATATGGTTCAAGGGTTTTCAACTCCTCAAGGGTCGGGAGCCGGAATCCACCCGGAGTTGTCAGGCGTAAGGCATCATACCACTTTCCTCTCCAGAGGGTTCCGTTACAGCCTGAACCTGTCCAGTTTAAACCATAGGGACAGCGCTGCCATTCAAGGCCTGTATTATTGTCCCGGATAATGGAGCCGTTACTTCCTTCCACCTCCTGAAACCGGGAAGCTATTGCCTGTAGGGTGCCAGCAGTACAGAAAAACACCAGCATTCCCAGAAAAACCACCATATTTTTTCTGAAACGTCCCGTCGCCTGAACCGATTTTTTCCTCATGGCCTTTTCCTTTCTTAAAATCTTTCTGCAATACTTCCCTGCGTAATAAAAACCTTTTGATGCTGACCCTTAAAAAACAATTTTATGGACCATGTTCGCTGATTAAGATTAAAATTTTTGCAACAAGCATACCAAAATTGAGAATGCCTATCCTTACGAGCAATGGCCCTGCGAATTGTTGAAAGAGCAGGCTTGCTGCCGCCAACAAAACTGCCACATGCCAAGAGGTCTGCCATCCACCGCCATATGCCCATGGTAAAGGTTGAATTTGAAGCAGAAACGGGAGATCTGCCCTTTGCCGGTTTCCATCCCGGCAAATTGGGAGACTCCCCTTGTCATTGCCCCTGAAAAAGCATTCCTGACAGATTTTTTGTCTTTACAGCAAAGCCGCACACCCGAAAAATCCGGAAGAAAAAAAGCTTCTGCCATTTCCCCTTACCGGAAACAGTTCTCCCCTCACCGCAGACTCTGGCCCGACATGTTGATAACAGGCTCCGCCTGGGTTTCTCCGCAAAGCACCACAAGAAGGTTGCCCACCATGGCCGCCTTGCGTTCCTCATCAAGGGTCAGGATGTTCTTCCGGGAAAGCTCCTCAAGGGCCATTTCCACCATGCTGACAGCACCATGCACGATTTTCTTCCGGGCCGAAATAATGGCTTCTGCCTGCTGACGCCGCAGCATGGTTCCGGCAATCTCCGGGGCATAGGCCAGATGGGTGAGCCGGGATTCCGAGACAGACACACCGGCTCTGGCAAGCCTTTCCCGGAGTTCCATTTCAAGGGCTTCACTGATCTTGTCCGTGTTACCCCTTAAGGTCAGTTCCTCTTCGGAACCGTCATCCGCATGGTCATAGGGATAGTGGCTGGCCAGATGGCGGACGGCGGATTCACTCTGCATATGCACATAATGCTCGTAATCATCCACATCAAAAAGAGCCTGGGCCGTGTCCTGCACCTGCCAGACCACCACGGCGGCAATCTCAATGGGATTGCCCCGCAGATCGTTGACCTTCAGGGTCTCGGTCTCAAAACTGCGGGCCCGCAAGGACACCCGGCATTTCTGTCCATGACCGGTCAGGGAATCCCGGTGTACGCTGAAGGGGTTGGCCCAGTGGAAGCCGTCCTTTTTCACCGTTCCCCGGTATTTCCCAAAAAGAATCAGCACCCTGGCCTCATTGGGTTGCAGGGTGAAAAAGCCCTTGCCCATGAGAATCAGAATGGGAATCCCCAACAGGGCTGAAAAAGCCATAATCCCCACAGGCGAAAAAAAGAGTAGGACAAAGCCCGGTATCAGCATGAGGGTAAAAATCAGCATGGCCCATCCGTTAAACACCTTTGCCGGTTGTTCTTCCATGGGGATTCTCCTTTTTTGGGATGTGGGAATTCCTGAAGTCTCCTGCTCCGAAGGAGCAGATTCAGGTTTGGCGGATTTCTGGAAAAAACGGAATACGGCATAAGGGTCTTCCGGATCAGGGCTTTCTGTCAAGTCCGGAACAAAGAAAAAACCTCCCTTTCCATTCCCCGCAGAGGGGCTGTAATCCTGACCCGGACAAATATGGCTGAAGGAAGGTTAGCATCAGGTTTTCCGATGAGTGTATGGGACATTGGAATACAGCTTTGGAAGGATGGGGCAAAGACTTTAAAGGAAAAAGGCCCTACAGTTTTTAAAAAAAACCGTAAAGCCTTTCTTTTATTGAAAACATCCATTTTCCCTTATGAATTCATGGAAAATCCAGCATTTGCTGACCAAAAGCCAAAATCACTGTCTGACACGCACGAGACGCGCCCGGCCCTTGTTGGACTTGCCGTAGGCGGTGACACCGCTCTCCAAACCCCACGCAGCGCCACTAAGGTAGGGATAGGACGAGGAAGACCACTCAAAGTCACCACCAGAAAAAATATTATATGGATGCAGAGTTCTCAGCTCATCAACGGTCGGGAGCCGGAATCCACCCGGAGCTGTTATCCGCACTGCATCATCCCATTTTCCTCTCCAGGCAGCTCCGCTACAGCCTGAACCTGTCCAGCTTTGACCATAGGGACAGCGCTGCCATTCTAAGCCGCTGTGAGTATCCCGGAGAATGGAGCCATTACTTCCTTCTACCTCCTGAAACCGGGAAAAATCCGGCGGCTGTTGTGCTGCCTGCACGGCTCCCGCAAAACAGAAAAGCACCATTATCCCCAGAAAAAGCAGCAGATTTTTTCTGAAACACCCCTTCACCTGAACCCGATTTTCTTTCATTGCCTTTTCCTTTCTTATTGGTGCCCCATGACAAAAAGCCAGAATCACTGTCCGCCGCGCACAAGGCGCACCAGGTTGCGGTCGCCCTTGCCGTAGGAGGTGACAGAGCCGTCGTAGAAATTGAAGAACCATGCACAGTGAATATCGTTGGCATCGGGCGAGGAAGACCAAAATTCGTTAAGTTTAGCACCAGGAAAAATACTTCGATCATATGAATGCAGAGTTTTCAGCTCATCAATGGTCGGGAGCCGAAAACCACCCGGAGCTGTTATCCGCACTGCATCCTCCCACGTTCCTTCCCAGGCGGCTCCGCTGCAGCCTGAACCTGTCCAGCTCAGACCATAAGCACAACGCTGCCATTCAAGACCTGTGTTATTGTCACGGATAATGGAGCCATTGCTTCCCGCGACCTCCTGAAACCGGGGAGGAGGAGGCTGAGGCGGCTGGGCTGCCTGCACGGCTCCTGCAACACAGAAAAGCACCATCAGCCCCAAAGAAAGCAGCAGATTTCTTTTGAAGCATCTCTTCATCTGAACCCGTTTTTCTTTCATTACCCTTTCCTTTCTTAGTGATGCCCCATGACAAAAAACCAAAATCACTGTCCGCCGCGCACAAGGCGGATCTGATAGCCATCGTAATCGTTCTTGCCATTATAATTGGAACTGCCGTACCTGAGAGAAAGGTTCCACGCATAATCATCACTTCCCTGATAGGTCGAGGAAGACCAAAAACAGGCATCACCAGGAAAAATAGTTCTGTCATATGGATCCAGAGTT
>Ga0265295_1002714_pt1 | contig 27180 bp, 26 predicted proteins | sample Munlansysbiofilm_FD_192503 | JGI IMG/M metagenome (GOLD analysis project Ga0265295, IMG submission 192503) | Leachate microbial communities from a municipal landfill in Southern Ontario, Canada - Methane capture system biofilm | ecosystem: Engineered > Solid waste > Landfill > Unclassified ... | reverse complement strand
GTCAAGAAGCAGCTCAAGAAGAAAGATCACGAAGATTTGGTCAACGAATATCTTAAAAAGGTGGTGCTCAATTGACTGGGAATATCGTAGCAAGACGGTATGCCAAGGCGTTGTTCGCCGTTGCGCAGGTGCAGTCCGACAAGGCTGCCATGGCGCAATACGGCGACGACTTGGCCAGGCTGGCTGGACTCCTGGAGAATGCGCCTGAGCTCACGAAGATCTTCCGCAACCCAATTTTTGGCGTGGAAGAAAAGAGAGGAGTGATCATCAAGGTTCTGGACAAGGTCGCGCCCTGCGCCATGGTCCGGAATTTTTGTCTGCTTCTGGCGGACAAGAACAGATTGGCTTTTCTCCCCGAGATCAACGCATCTTACGGAATGCTTTTGGATTCAGCCCAGGGTGTTCTTCGCGGCAAGCTGGTGACGGCTGTAAAGCTCTCCGACGTTGTGCAGAAGAACGTTGTCGATAAATTGCAAAAAGAGTCGGGCCAGAAAGTGGTCCTTGATTACGAAGTGGATCAGGAGATTATTGGCGGGCTTATGCTCAAGATCGGTGACAAGATTCTTGACGCCAGTATTCGCGCTCAACTGCAAATTTTGAAAGAAAATATCAAAAGGGGTGAGTAGAGGCTATGCAGATCAAAGCAGAAGAAATTAGCCAGATCATCGAAGGCCAGATCAAGAATTACGAGAAAAAGGTCGAGATGAGCGAAACTGGCGTGGTCCTGTCGGTGGGTGACGGTATCGCCCGCGTTTACGGCTGTGAAAACGCGATGGCCATGGAACTCCTCGAGTTCCCCGGTAACGTCATGGGAATGGTCCTCAACCTTGAAGAAGACTCCGTTGGTGTGGCTCTCCTCGGCGAGACCGAGCACATCAAGGAAGGCGACATCGTCAAGCGTACGGGCCGTATTTTCCAGGTTCCCGTAGGTGATGCGGTCATGGGCCGCGTCATCGACCCTCTGGGCAACCCGATCGACGGTCTCGGTCCGATCCAGACGGATCTGTTTCGTAACGTTGAAATCAAGGCTCCCGGCATCATCGCCCGTAAGTCCGTACATGAGCCCATGTACACCGGTCTGAAGGCCATCGACGCCATGACCCCCATCGGTCGCGGACAGCGCGAACTGATCATCGGCGACCGTCAGGTCGGCAAGACCGCCGTCGGCGTCGACGCCATCATCGCCCAGAAGAACAGCGACATCCACTGCTTCTACGTCGCCATCGGCCAGAAGCGCTCCACCGTCGCCCAGGTTGTCGAGGCTCTTCGCCAGAACGGCGCTCTGGAATACACGACCGTCATCTCCTCCACCGCCTCCGAGCCCGCCCCGCTGCAGTTCATCGCCGCCTACTGCGGATGCACCATGGCGGAGTTCTACCGCGACAACGGCAAGCACGCCCTGATCGTTTATGACGATCTGTCCAAGCAGGCCGTGGCCTACCGCCAGATGTCCCTGCTTCTGCGCCGCCCTCCGGGACGCGAAGCCTTCCCCGGCGACGTTTTCTACCTGCACTCCCGCCTGCTGGAGCGTTCCTGCAAGGTCAACGACAAGCTGGGCGCCGGTTCCCTGACCGCCCTGCCGGTCATTGAAACCCAGGCTGGCGACGTGTCCGCGTACATCCCGACCAACGTCATCTCCATCACCGACGGCCAGGTCTACCTTGAGCCCAACCTGTTCATGGCCGGCATCCGCCCCGCCATCAACGTTGGTCTGTCCGTATCCCGAGTCGGTGGCGCGGCCCAGATCAAGGCCATGAAGAAGGTCGCCGGCACGCTGCGTCTCGACCTCGCCCAGTATCGCGAACTGGCCGCCTTCGCCCAGTTCGGCTCCGATCTGGACAAGGCCACCAAGACCAAGCTGACCCGCGGCGAGCGCCTGGTCGAACTGCTCAAGCAGCCCCAGTACAAGCCGATGGTCGTCGAAGAGCAGGTCGCCGTTCTTTACGCCGGTACCCGCGGCTTCCTTGATGACGTCGCCGTCACGGACGCCATTCGCTTCGGTGAAGAACTGGTTGAGTTCATGCGCAACCAGAAGTCCGACGTCCTGGCTGAAATCGTTCAGACCAAGGATCTTGGCAGTGAAACCGAAAAGAAGCTGGCTGACGCGATCAATGAGTTCAAAGCCGGTTTCAAAGCCTAGGATCGCTTAAGGAGTCGTAAATGGCATCACTCAGGGACATCCAGAACAAAATCGTCGGTGTAAAGAAGACCAAGCAGATTACGAAAGCGATGAACATGGTCGCTTCCGCAAAGCTGCGCGGTGCTCAGAGCCGTATCGAGCGCTTTCGTCCCTATGCTGATAAGTTCAATGACATTCTTATCGATCTGGCTTCCCGCGCCGACGCCAGCGCGCATCCCCTGCTTGAGAAGCGCGAAGTCATCCAGAACGTGGGAATCGTTCTGGTGACATCGGATAAAGGGCTGTGCGGCAGTTTCAACGCGAACTTGTGCAATGCGGCCAGCAGACTGGCCAAGCAGAAGGAAGCAGAAGGCAAGACGGTCAAGTTTATCTGCATTGGAAAGAAAGGCAGAGACTTCATCCGCAAGACAAAATTCGAGATCTCGACTGCTTACGCTGAAAACATGACCCATTTTGATTTTCAGCTGGCAAGCGAAACGGGAAATCTCGTCATTGACGGATACCTGTCCGGGCAATTTGACGAAGTACATATTGTCTATGGAAAGTTTGTAAGCATCGCGAAGCAGGAAGCGACCTCGTCGCAGATTCTTCCCGCTGAAACGCCGGAAGTGGAGGCTTCGGCCGGAGCGTCCAGCGAATACATCTTCGAACCCTCGGTGGAAGGGCTTCTGGCCGAACTTCTTCCCAGGTACGTCAAGGTGCAGATGTATCGCGGCCTGCTCGACACGTCGGCCAGCGAGCACGCGGCTCGCATGTCGGCCATGGATAACGCGACAAAGAACTGCGACGAAATGGTCGGCAGCCTGACTCTTGTCTACAACAAGGCACGCCAGGCCAGCATTACAACTCAATTAATGGACATCGTAGGCGGTGCCGAGGCACTGAAAGGATAAGGGGGCATAACGCATGAGTGCTGTTAATACCGGTAAGATAGTGCAGGTCATCGGGCCTGTTGTTGACTTGGAGTTTGCCGAGGGCAAACTGCCGAGTATCTTGAACGCTGTTCTTATTACCAACCCGACCATTGATGCCGAGGAAGACAACCTGGTTGTCGAAGTCGCGCAGCACCTTGGCAACAGCGTGGTCCGCTGCATCGCCATGGACAACACCGACGGCCTCGTTCGCGGCCAGATCGGCAAGGACACGGGCAAACCCATTCAGGTGCCTGTCGGCAAGGCCTCCCTGGGCCGCATCCTGAACGTCGTCGGACGTCCCGTGGACGAAAAGGGACCGATCTCTTCCGAAAAGACGTATCCGATTCACCGCCCCGCTCCCGGATTCACCGAGCAGTCGACCAAGATCGAAGTGCTTGAAACGGGCGTCAAGGTTATCGACCTGCTCGTCCCCTTCCCCAAGGGCGGCAAGATGGGCATGTTCGGCGGCGCCGGCGTCGGAAAGACCGTTATCCTCATGGAGATGATCAACAACATCGCCAAGAACCACGGCGGCATCTCCGTATTCGCCGGTGTCGGTGAACGCACCCGTGAAGGAAACGACCTGTACCATGAAATGATTGACGCGGGGGTTCTGGACAAAGCCTGCCTCGTCTACGGCCAGATGAACGAACCTCCGGGAGCCCGTTCCCGCGTTGCGCTGACCGCTCTGGCCGCCGCGGAATACTTCCGTGACGAAGAAAACCAGGACGTGCTGCTCTTCGTCGACAACATCTTCCGTTTCACCCAGGCCGGTTCCGAAGTCTCCGCGCTGCTGGGTCGCATGCCCTCCGCCGTTGGTTACCAGCCGACCCTGGGCACCGACCTCGGTGAACTGCAGGAACGCATCACTTCCACCAAGACGGGTTCCATCACCTCGGTGCAGGCCGTTTACGTGCCCGCCGACGACTTGACCGACCCCGCGCCGGCCACCACGTTCTCGCACCTTGACGGAACCATCGTTCTCTCACGTCAGATCGCCGAGCTTGGCATCTACCCCGCGGTGGACCCGCTGGACTCCACGTCCCGCATTCTCGACCCCAACGTCATCGGCATGGATCACTACATGACCGCTCGCGCTGTACAGAGAATCCTCCAGAAGTACAAAGACCTGCAGGACATCATCGCGATTCTGGGCATGGACGAGCTGTCCGACGAGGACAAGCTGACCGTTTCCCGGGCGCGCAAGATCCAGCGTTTTCTCTCTCAGCCTTTCTTCGTTGCCGCCCAGTTCACGGGCAAGGAAGGCCGCTATGTGAAGCTCGAAGAGACCATCAAGAGCTTCAAGGAAATCATTGAAGGCAAGCACGATTCCATTCCGGAGTCCTGCTTCTACATGGTAGGCGGACTCGAAGAGGCATTGGAAAACGCCAAGAAACAGTAATTCTTGCTCTGGGGTATTGATATGGCTAAAACAATTACGCTTGAAATAGTGACACCAGACAAAATGGTGCTCAAGGAAGAAGTCGATTACGTCGGCGCTCCCGGCATCAATGGCGAATTTGGTGTCCTGCCCAATCATATCCCGTTTCTCTCTGCACTTGGTATCGGGAGCCTCTACTACAAACTCAACGGCAAGAAACACTTCGTATTTGTTGCCGGAGGTTTTGCCGAGGTTTCCCCTGCAAAGGTGACGGTTCTGGCCGAAGTGGCGGAAAGAGCCGAAGACATCGATCTGGAAAGGGCTCGCAGAGCTCAGGACAGAGCCGAGCAGCGCGCCAAACAGCAACAGGAGAAATTGGATCACGCAGCCGTCCAGGCTGCATTGGCCAGAGCACTTCATCGCATGAAATGCCGACAGAGTGCTGTCAGTGAAGGCACGTGCCGCATGTAATGGCAACCGATCACAGAACGTGAAAGCAGGCTCTCCGGAGCCTGCTTTTTTTTGTTCGTGTATCTTGAGCTTGGGAAGAGATGCCGGTATCAACGTGACCGAAGTTGTTCCGGGTATCGAAGGATTTTTTTTTGTCGAATTTCTCGCGCGCCGCGTGTTCGACCCTTTCATGCCGGGTGTTACGGCCGTCATCGGAAACACAATTTGAGGATGCTCATGAAGTCGGAATTGGGATATGTCATTTTGGCCGCAGGGAAGGGAACACGCATGCACTCCGACATGCCGAAGGTGTTGCAGCAGGTGTTGGGAAAACCCTTGTTGGGCTATGTCTACGACGCGCTCAGCGCTGTTCCGCCGGAGCATGTCTGGACGGTGATAGGCTTCAAGGCCGAAGAGGTCGAAGCGAAATTTCCGGAACGGCAGGGCCGGTTTGTCATCCAGGGAGAGCAGCTCGGCACCGGCCACGCGGTGACCCTTGCCTGGCCAGACGTCGCAGGCAGCGGCGTTTCCCACGTCTGCGTGTTGAACGGCGACACGCCGCATGTGCCGGTGGAAGCCATCCACGACCTGGCGCAGCGCTGTGCGGCGGAAAATGCCGCCATGGGCATGCTGACAGTGCGCCTTGACAACCCTTTCGGGTACGGTCGAATCATTCGCGACGCGCAGGGCTCCGTCGAACGCGTGGTGGAGGAAAAAGACTTCCGTCCCGAGGATCACGGCGGGGAAGTCCATGAGGTCAATTCCGGCGTGTACGTGTTCGATGTCCGGCGGTGCGGTTCGCTGCTTGGCCTGATGGATCGCGACAACGCCCAGAGGGAATACTATCTGACACAGATGGTCTCCATCTGCGCCGTCGATGGTCAGCCTGTCGTTGGAGTCCCTTTTGCCGGCTCGGACCTGCTGCGCGGGGTGAATTCTCCACGGGAACTGGTTGGTTTCGAGGAATCGCTGCGTCAGAAAATCGTGGACGCTCTTCTGGATCGCGGGGTCATTCTGCGCAACAGCGGCTCCATCGTGATCGGGCCCGACGTCGTGATCGAACCCGGAGCCGAAATTGTCGGGCCGTGCGAAATATACGGACGGTCACGTATTGACCGTGGCGCCTCCATATCTTCTCATTGCTGGATCAGGGATTCGGTTCTTGGTCCTTGCCAAGTGAAATCCTTTTCTCATATTGAAGGTTCTCACATCCGCGCCGGAGCCAGTGTCGGTCCCTATGCGCGATTGAGACCCGGCGCGGACATCGGCGAAGACGCCCGGGTCGGGAACTTCGTGGAAATCAAGAAGTCCGTGCTGCATGCGGGAGCCAAGGCCGGTCACCTCTCCTATCTCGGAGACAGCGACATCGGGCCCGGCGTGAACATCGGCGCGGGAACCATAACCTGCAACTATGACGGCGAGCGCAAGCACCGCACGGAAATTCGGGAAAACGCCTTTATCGGCAGCAACACCGCGCTTGTCGCGCCCGTGACCGTGGGAGCCGGAGCCCTTGTCGCGGCCGGATCCGTGGTTACTAAAGATGTTCCGGACGGATCGCTGTGCGTGGCCAGGGCCAGACAGTCGAATATCGAGCGCAGAAAAAAGTCACCTCAATCCTAGGATAACATATGGATATTCTTAATCAGTTGACGGAAAAAATCACGCTGCTCCTGGAGCGTCAGGAAGCCTTGAAGCTTGAGAACATGCAATTAAAGGAGTCCCTTGAACAGGAGCGTCAGACCAAGGAGGCTGTCCTGGCGAGGGTGGAAAATATCTTGAACAGCCTGCAAGAGGTTGATAGAAACTAGGTAATGCCAGGATACAATTTGACAGTGCTCGGCCTCGATCTTTCCTTCGCGGCCGATGTCCCCCCCGAGAGGATCCATAAAGCTGTGGACCTGGTTCATCAGCGCTACACGGATCTCGAAGGGAGGGTGAGTCACATGAGCAAGGAGCGGCTACTGACATACTTGGCGTTGAGTCTGGCCGACGATTATTTACATGATCAAGGGAAGATGTCGCAGCTCGAAGGTACGCTGCAACAGCTTCTTTCGAAGATAGATAGTCCTGAAGATTAGTGGATCAAGAACCCTGGGGGGTCAGTGATTGGTGATGCGTTTTTGAGCCAATAAAGCGCAAAAAGGGTAGCTTACAACGGTCTTGTGTGCATGCTTCGGAAATTCCGGAGAAGCCTGATGGGCTGTAGCCAACCCCCTCTTAACTTAAGAGGTTCAAAATGATTCCCAACACTGCCTTCCGGGGCTTTTAGCCGATCCGCCCCTTCCAGATGCCAGTCTCGCATACTCCTTGCCGATCGTAAGTCAGCTTGCGCTGTCGTTCCGACAGTCCGATTCCAGGACGGGACCGACGATTCATGGCCGTTGCGCAGCCATCGTAAATATATTGTGCAAGGAGTTTCCATGACCCCCCAAATCATAATCACCGCGTTTATCAGTATCGGAATCGGGGCTGTTGCGGGTTTTTTATTCAAAAAATATATCACCGATCAAGAGATGGACGACGCGCGCAAGCTGTCGGAACGGATTCTCGATGAAGCCAAGAAAGACGCCCAGGCGCACAAGAAGGAAGTCCTGCTCCAGGCACAGGACGAAGTCTTTGCCCTGAAAAAGGAAGTGGAGCAGGACGCCAAGGATCGGGAACGCGAACTGAAAAAAAACGAGGCCAGGCTACAGGCCAAGGAAGAGCGGCTGGAAAAGAAGGTCGAGGACCTGGCTTTGAAGGAGAGCGAGCTGGTCAACCTGGAAAAGAGGGTCGTCAAGCAGGAGCGCGCCGTTGAGGAGAAAGAGGAAGGGCTGCAGGAGCTTATCGCCCAGCAGCAGGTCCGTTTGGAGGAGATATCCGGGCTGACCGCCGAGGAGGCTCGTGCCAGGCTGATGCAGGAAATCGAGAGCAAGGCCCGGCATGAGGCAGCCAAGATGGTGCGCGTGATCGAGGTCGAAGCCCAGGAGACGGCCCACCGCAAGGCCCAGATGATTATCGCCAGCGCCGTGCAGCGCTATGCCGGCGACTATGTCTCCGAGCACACGGTCAGTTCCGTGGAACTGCCCAGCGAAGACATGAAGGGCCGCATCATCGGCCGCGAAGGGCGCAACATCCGGGCCATCGAGGCCGCCACGGGTGTGGACCTGATCATCGACGACACGCCGGAGACGGTCATACTTTCCGCGTACAACCCCTTGCGCCGCGAGGTGGCCAAGCGTTCCCTGGAACGCCTGATCAGCGACGGCCGCATTCATCCCGCCCGCATCGAGGATATCGTCAAGAAGGTCGAGAAGGAGATGGACGTGCAGATCCGCGAGATCGGCGAGCAGGCCACCTTCGACCTCGGCGTGCACGGCATCCATCCCGAGATCGTCCGGCTGCTGGGGCAGTTGCGCTTCCGCACCAGCTTCACCCAGAACGTGTTGCAGCACTCCCTGGAAGTGGCCTTTCTGTGCGGGATCATGGCCGCCGAGCTGGGTCTCGACATCAAGAAGGCCAAGCGCGCCGGTTTGTTGCACGACCTGGGCAAGGCCGTGGATCATGAGGTCGAGGGGCCCCATGCGCTCATCGGCGCGGACCTGGCCAAGAAGTACAACGAATCCGGCGAGATCGTGCATGCCATTGCCGCCCACCACGAAGACGTTCCGCCCAAGTCCGTCTATGCCGTGCTGGTTCAGGCCGCCGACAGCCTGTCCGGCGCCCGCCCAGGCGCGCGCAAGGAGCTGCTGGAAAGCTACGTCAAGCGCCTGGAGGAGCTGGAAGGCATCGCCACCGGATTCGCGGGCGTGAGCCGGGCGTTCGCCATCCAGGCCGGCAGGGAAGTGCGCGTCATGGTGGATTGCGAGTCGGTCAACGACGACCAGATCTACATGCTCAGCAAGGACATCGCCAAGCAGATCGAAGAGAAGATGACCTACCCCGGACAGATCCGGGTCACCGTCATTCGCGAGAAGCGGGCCGTGGGCATCGCCAAGTAGCCTGTCCATGCGGCTTCTTTTTCTGGGTGACATTGTCGGCAACGGCGGGCGGCAGATGGTCAGGGATCATCTGCCGCGTTTGCGTCGGGAACTGGGACTCGACGTTGTGTTGGCCAACGGCGAAAACGCGTCGGGCGGAATGGGGCTTTCGGCCAAGTGCGCCCAGGAGTTGCTGCGCTACGGGGTGGACGTTCTGACCACCGGCAACCATGTCTGGAAATTTCCAGACGTCCGGCCCCTTTTGCAGAGCGAGCCCCGCCTGCTGCGACCGGCCAATTATCCGGCTTCCGCTCCGGGTGGAGGGCTTGGGATTTACGATCCGGGCCAGGGCCTGCCGTCGCTGGCGGTCATCAATCTGCAAGGGCGCACCTTCATGGAGGCTCTTGACTGCCCTTTCACAGCGGCCGAGAATCTGATGGTCCGGGTGCCGCGGGGGGCGGTCATCGTGGTCGACATGCACGCCGAGGCCACCTCGGAAAAGCGGGCGCTGGCGCATATGCTGCGCGGCCGCGCGCAGGCGGTGGTCGGCACGCACACCCATGTGCAGACCAACGACGCGACCATTCTGGACGGCGTCACGGGCTACATCTCGGACTTGGGCATGTGCGGGCCGGAAGACTCCTGCCTGGGCATGGACAACGACATCATTCTGCGCAGATTCCGCAGCGCGATGCCTCAGCGCTTCGAGTTGGCCAAGGGGCCGTGCATGCTGAACGGGGCGCTTATGGAAATGGATCAGGACCGATGCCGATCGATTACGGCATGGCAATACAGGGCATCTTAAAGAACAGGATAAGTCATGACAGATTTGGAGTTGGCTCGTCAGCTGGAGCAGATTCGGCGTGGCAGCGTTGAGATCATCAATGAAGAGGAGCTGATCGGCAAGTTGCGCAAGGGCCTGCCGCTCAGGGTCAAGGCCGGATTCGATCCCACCGCTCCGGACCTCCATCTGGGACACACGGTGCTGATCCAGAAGCTCAAGCATTTTCAGGATCTGGGGCACCATGTCATCTTTCTCATCGGGGATTTCACGGGCATGATCGGCGATCCTTCCGGAAAGTCCGAGACACGCAAGAAACTGACCCGCGAGGAGGTGCTGCGCAATGCCGAGACCTACAAGCGGCAGATTTTCAAGATCCTGGATCCCGAACGCACCGAGATCGCCTTCAACTCCACTTGGATGGACACATTTTCCGCAGCCGATTTCATCGAGCTGTGCTCCAGCTACACCGTGGCCCGGATGCTCGAACGCGACGATTTCGAGAAGCGCTTCAAAGGCAACCAGCCCATTGCCATCCACGAATTCCTGTATCCTTTGGTGCAGGGCTACGATTCCGTGGCCCTCAAGGCCGACGTGGAACTGGGCGGGACGGATCAGAAGTTCAACCTGCTCATGGGGCGCCATTTGCAGCGCGAACACGGGCAGGCTTCGCAGATAGTCCTGACCGTGCCCATTCTCGAAGGTCTCGACGGCGTCCAGAAGATGAGCAAGTCCCTGGGCAACTACATCGGCATCGATGAAGCGCCGTCGGACGTGTTCGGCAAGGTCATGTCCATCTCCGACGAACTTATGTGGCGCTATTACGAGTTGCTCTCCGACAGATCCCTGGACGCGATCCGGGACTTGAAGGCGCGGGTTCAAAGCGGCGTCCTGCACCCCAAGACCGCCAAAGAGGACCTGGCCGAGGAGATCACCGCCCGTTTCCACGGCGTCGAGGCCGCCAAGGGGGCTCGCGAAGGGTTCAACGCGGTTTTCGCCAAGCAGGGTATTCCCGAGGACATAGAAGTCTTCGGCGCGGCGGCGGGCGCGCTGCTGGTCGACGTGCTGAGCGAGAGCGGCGTCTGCTCCTCCAAGGGCGACGCCCGCCGCATGTGCAAGCAGAACGCCGTGACCGTTGACGGACGCAAGGAGGACGACGCCTCTTTTGCATTCGGCCCTGGAGAGTACGTGCTCAAGATCGGCAAAAAGCGATTCCTGAAGCTCGTGGTCGCGTAGGGGGAGAACCGTTATGCTGTCCGTCTGGCGCAAAACCGTTCTTTTGGCCCGCATGGTCAAGATCGAGCATTCGATCTTCGCCTTGCCCTTCGCCTATCTCGGCATGATCTGGGCCGCGGGCGGTTGGCCCGGCTGGAAAACCTTTCTGGCCCTGACCCTGGCCATGGTGGCGGTGCGTTCTTTCGCCATGGCCGTCAACCGCCTGGCGGATCTGCCCATTGATTCACGGAACCCGCGCACGCTCACACGCCCCCTGGTGACCGGGGAAGTCGGCGTCCTCGAAACGCGAGTGTTCATCGCGGCCAGCGCTTTTGTCTTTATCGCGGCCTGCGCCCTGCTCAATCCGCTGTGTCTGGCCCTGTCGCCCCTGGCATTGCTTTGGTCCGCCCTGTACAGCTTTACCAAGCGCTTTACCCGGCTGTGTCATTTTTTTCTGGGCTCCGTGCTTGGTCTCGCGCCGCTGGCCGGATGGCTGGCCGTGTCACCGGTCGTGGAGCCGGCCCCCGTGTTGCTGGGGCTGGGCGTGACCTTTTGGGTGGGAGGATTCGACATCCTCTACGCCTGCCAGGATGTCGATTTCGACCGCGCCGAGAATCTGCATTCCCTGCCTGCCGCCAACGGCGTGCCGACGGCGCTGGCGCTTTCGACCTTCAGCCATGCGGTCACGGCTCTTTTTTTCCTGCTGGCGGGATGGGCTGCCGGGGCGGGGCTGATCTACGCCGGCGTTTGCCTGGTCGTGGCGGCGATCCTGCAATTCGAGCACAGGCTCATTTCCCCAGACGACATGAGCAGGGTCAACCTGGCCTTTTTCACCATGAACGGTTTTGTAGCGGTTTTTCTGTTCGCGGGCGCGGTGCTCGACACGGCGCTCAGGTAATCTTTCCCAAGGGAGCATCTCATGCGCGAAGCCAACGTTTTCCCCGAATACAGAGGGGAAATGGAATATGTCTGCCTCGGCTGTCAGGCCAGATACCCCATTGACGAGTTGCATTACACCTGTCCCAGCTGCAAGGGCGTGTTCCTGCTCGAGGACACCCGCTTTTCCGAACTGGAGAAGACGACTGGTCCTGCGTGGCGCGACATTTTCGATCTGCGCGCGGCCACCAAGAATCCCGCCCTGCGCGGCATTTTCCGGTTCTACGAGCTCATGGCCCCTGTGATGGCCGAGGAGCACATCGTCTATCTGGGCGAGGGGAACACCCCCGTGACGCGGTCATCGCCTCACCTGGAGCGTCTGGTGGGCCAATCCATGGCTTTCAAGAACGACGGCCAGAACCCGTCCGCCTCGTTCAAGGACCGGGGCATGGCCTGCGCCTACTCCTATCTGCGCCATCTGGTCGCCAAGCACGGCTGGGATAACGTTCTGACCATCTGCGCCTCCACTGGCGACACCTCCGCCGCCGCAGCCCTGTATGCTGCGTACGTGGGAGAGCCGCTGACCTCGGTGGTGCTCCTGCCCCACGGCAAGGTGACGGCGCAGCAGCTTTCCCAGCCACTAGGCAGCGGGGCCACGGTGCTCGAAATACCCGGCGTGTTCGACGACTGCATGAAGGTGGTCGAATACCTGGCCGACCATTACCGGGTGGCGCTCTTGAACTCCAAGAACGCCTGGCGCATCCTCGGACAGGAGAGCTACGCCTTCGAGGTGGCTCAGTGGTACGATTGGGATCTGCGCGGCAAGGTCGTGTTCGTGCCCATAGGCAACGCCGGGAACATCACGGCCATCATGAGCGGATTTCTGAAGTTGTTGCGGCTTGGAATCATCGAGACTCTGCCGCGCATTGTCGGGGTGCAGTCGGACCATGCGGATCCTGTTTTCCGTTATTACGACCAGGCACCCGGTCAGCGCAGATTCGAAGCGGTCAAGGTGCGTCCGTCGGTGGCCCAGGCGGCCATGATCGGCAACCCCGTGTCCTTCCCCAGAGTGGCCCATCTGGCGGAGCAGTACCAGAAGCTTGGCGGAGCAGGAACGTTCGCGGTCGTGCGGGTCAGCGAACAGAGGATCATCGAATCCATGCTGTTGGCCAACAGGCACGGCCATATCGCCTGCACCCAGGGTGGGGAATGCCTGGCCGGACTGATCAAGGCCAAGGAGCTTGGGCTGATGGACAGGGACGAGCTGGCGATTCTTGACGCCACTGCCCACGCCCTGAAGTTCGCGGGCTTTCAGGACCTGTATTTTCAGGACGGCTTCGGTGCGGAATTCGAGATCACTCCCGACAGGAAGCTGGCCAACGCACCCCGACTGGTCATAGATGAGGCGGACAAGGCCCGCTTGTCGGAGAACGAGTTCACCGTTCAGGCGGCTCAAAATGTGGTCGGGATTCTGGGGCTCGATAAAAAGTAAGAGCGGATATCTCGAAAACGGCAAAAACGGCCGGGGCGGAAGTCCCGGCCGTTTTTGCATGCTGGGACAAAAGGCTTCAGGCGTTTGCGGACAGTCCGATAAGGGTGATGCCGTGGTTGTCGGCGAAGGCTACGGCCCGGTCCTGTTCGAAGAAAATGCAAGCACCCGCCTCGTACGCCAGGCATGTCGCGCCGGCTTCGGCCATGGATTGCACGGTCTTGAGACCAAACGCCGGGAGATCGAGCCGTTTGTCCTGGGTTGGCTTGGGGCGTTTGACCACCACCGCGCCTGCCCCCCCAAGCTGTCCGGCGCGGAGGATGGCCGCATCGGTGCCTTCGATGGCCTCCACGGCGAGCACGATTTTTTCCTTCACCACCAGGCACTGGCCGATATCGAACTGTCCGAGGCACTGTGCCAGCTTCCAGCCGAACTCGATGTCCTCGCGTTCGGTCTGCGTGGGTTTTCTCTTGGTCAGGATGCCTTGCGGCGCAAGGAGTTGGGGCGAGTATTGATGCGGGGCCACGACGGTCAGGCCTTCGCGTTCGAGCTCGGCCGTGAGGGCGCGCAGCAGCACGTCGTCACCACGTGCCTTGATGGAGAAAAGGAGCCGGGCGGCGCGCCAGTCCGGTCGCAGGTCCAGGGCGCGCGGCTTGTTGATGGGGCCGGCCATGACCACATGCGTGACGCGGTTGGCCCGGAAAAAATCGATGAGTCGGCCAAGCTGGCCGAGTTTGAGCCAGGAAAAACTGTCACAGTGCGAGGAGAAGTCGGGATCGGTGTCGGACGGGAATCCGACACCGATGACGCGTTCTCCGCGTTCGCGGGCCGTGCGGGCCACCGTGACGGGGAACGTACCGCCGCCCGCGATGATGCCAAGCGTCCTGGTCATGCCTTCAGATGCGTTCAGGCGTTATGGTGCCCCGTTTGCTGCTGCGGATGAAGTCCAGAAGCTTCATGACCTGCTGGAAGTTGCCCAGTTCCGTCTCGACCTGCTGCATGACCTCGTTGCGTTCCTGGTTGGAGCGCCAGATCAGCTTGTAGGCGGATTTGAGCGCGCTGATCTCCTCGGAGGAGAATCCATGGCGGCGCAGGCCGATGAGGTTGAGGCCGCGCAGGGTGGCGCGCTCGCCCACGGCCAGCATGAAGGGCGGCACATCCTGGGCCACGCCGGTCTTGCCGCCGATGAAGGCGAAGTCGCCGATGTTCACGAACTGATGGACCGCGGAAAGTCCGCCCACTACGACTTCGTTGCCCACGGTGACGTGCCCGGCCAGGGTCGCGGCGTTGGCCAGGACGTTGTTGTCGCCGACCACGCAGTCGTGGGCGATGTGCGAGTAGGCCATCATCAGGTTGTCCGAGCCGACGCGGGTCACTCCGCCGCCGCCCTCGGTGCCGCGATGGATGGTCGAAAATTCCCGGATCCGGTTGCGGTCGCCAATGACAAGCGTGCTCTCTTCACCGCCGAATTTCAGGTCCTGGGGTTCGCCGCCGACGCAGGCCATAGAATGGACATGGTTTTTGGCGCCGAGAGTCGTGAAGCGTTTGATCTGGGCTCCGGCGTCGATGATTGTCTCATCGCCGATGTGAACACAGTCTTCGATAATGGCGAAAGGGCCAACCGTCACTCCGGTACCCAGGTACGCACCCGGATGAACAATCGCCGAGGGGTGTATGTTTGTTTGCATCAGTCCTCCCTCGGCACGACTGAGGCCGTCAGGATGCCTTCGGCCACGACTTTGCCGTCGACCATGGCCTTGCCGTTGGTCTTCCACATCATCATCTTGTGTCGCTCGTAGGTCACGTGCAGGTGCAGCTGGTCGCCCGGGAAAACGGGGCGGCGGAAGCGCACTTTTTCCATGCCGGTGAAGAGGAAGATCTTTCCGACGGTGTCGGCGGGGGGGAGGCTCTTGATGACCATGATTCCCCCGGCCTGGGCCAGGGCCTCAAGGATGAGCACGCCGGGCATCACGGGATAGGACGGAAAATGTCCCTGGAAGAACGGTTCGTTGATGGACACGCTTTTGATGGCATGCACGGACTTCATGGGCTCAAAGGAGAGCACCCGGTCCACCAGCAGAAAAGGATAGCGGTGGGGGAGCAGGTCCAGAATGTCCCGGCTGACGATTTCGCCCTGGTCTGGTTTGGTGATCATATCTTTACCCTTTGTTCGCGAGTTCTTCCCGAAGTGCGGCCAGTTCCTTTTCCAGTTTTCCGAGCCGGCGTTTCATTTCCGGCAGTTTGGGAATGATGGACGAGGCGCGCAGAAAAGAGCCGTGAGGCATGACCGGGATGCCGCTCAAGTCGGTTTTCGGCGGGACATCCTTGCCTACACCGGACTTGGCGCCGATGCGGCAGCCGTCGCCCAGGTGGATGTGTCCGGCCACTCCGACCTGTCCGGCCAGGATCACGCCATCGCCCAGAGTCGTCGATCCGGCGATGCCGACCTGCGAGACGAGGATGCAGTTGCGCCCCACCCGGACGTTGTGGCCGAGCTGGACCAGATTGTCGATTTTGGTGCCCTGTCCAACCCGGGTTTCGCCGAGAGCGGCGCGGTCGATGGTGGTGTTGGCGCCTATTTCGACGTCGTCCTCGATCACGGTGCGCCCGATCTGGGGGAATTTGGTCATGCCTGACGCGGCCTGGGCAAAGCCGAACCCGTCGCTTCCGAGCACCGTCCCGGCATGCAGGATGACCCGTTTGCCGACAATGGTTCCGGCCATGAGCGTGCAGTTGGGGTAGACGGTGGTTTCCTCGCCGACGATGCAATCTTCGCCGATATAGCAGCCGCTGAAGATGCGCACCCCGGCCTCCACTCTTGCCCCGCTTCCGATGTAGACAAAGGGCGCGATGGCGGCGCCTGGATCGACTGTCGCCTCGTGATGCACAAAGGCCAGCTCGCTTACTCCGCTGAAGGAGCCCTGCCTTTTGGCAAAAAGCTGCACGCAGCGGGCGAAATCCAGGTAGGGGTTGGCGCTGACGAGGCAGGAGAGCGAATCTCTGGCCTGATCAGCGCTGATGATGACCGCGCCGGCCTTGGTCGTTTCGAGTTGCGGTGCGTACTTGGGATTGGCCAGAAAGGACAGTTCGGAGGCAGTGGCGTCAGCCAGGGTGTTGACGCCACTGATTTCCAAGTCCCTGCCTTGGAGGGTCAGGCCGAGTCGGGACGCTATTTCGGAAAGACGCATGACCGGGCCTTTACTTGCCGCGCATGACTTTGTTGAGTTCGGCGATGATGGCGCTCGTGATGTCGGCGCTTTCCTGGCCGAAGATCACGCCGCTGGCCTGCTTGTCAAAGATGGCGGTGTAGCCGTTTTTCTTGCCGTACGCCTCGATGACGGTGAGCAGATTGTCGATGATGGGCTTGGAGAGGCTCTGTTCGGCCTGCTGCAGCTTGCGCTGGTAGCTCTGGCCCATGTCCTGGAAATCGCGCACCTTGCGCTTGTACTGGGTTTCCTTGTCCAGCTTGGCTTCCTGGCTGAGCATCATGGACTGTTTCTGAAGCTCGTCCTTCAACGCGTCCAGGGACTTTTTCTGGGCGTCGAGGTTGTCCTTCATGTCCTTGAACTGGGCTTTGAGCTGCTCCATGGCTTTGGCGCCGGGCTCGGATTTGGCGATGACCGTCTTCATATCGACAAAGCCGATCTTTGTCTCGGCGGCTGCCGTCAGGGCCAGGCAAAGCACGAAAAAACATGTCAGAAAAAAAGCGCGCATGAAAAACTCCTCACCGATTACGTGTATGAATTTTTAAAGTTTAAAAGAACTGTCCGACGGAAAATTCGAACCGGCCTTTCCTATCGTCATCAACTTCGACCGTGTCCAGGGGGTAGCCGTATTCCAAACGCAGCGGCCCAAGGGGCGAGTACCAGCGTACTCCGGCGCCGACGCTCTTGTAGAGGTCGAAATCAATGGACTCGTCATCGTCCCAGGTGCTCCCGGCGTCGAAGAAGACCAGGCCCATGATGCCCATCTCCTTGTGCAGCGGAACAAGATATTCGGCGTTGAAAAAGAAGCTCTTGTTGCCGCCTTTTTCGTCGCCCTCGTCATAACCCTCCTGGCCTTCCGTCTGGTCGTAGACCGGGGAGATGGTCCGCTCCTTGTATCCGCGAACGGAATTCATGCCTCCGAGATAAAAGCGCTCGAAAGGCGGAATGCGCTCGCTGCCGTTTTTCATCACGTACCCCGCCTGGGCATGGAGGTGAATGATGGTTTCCAGGAAGATCGGGAAATAATGGTTGGCATCGGCGATATACTTGACGAAGTCGTCGTCGCCCCCGAGCAGGCCGCCGCCGTATTCCACGGAAAACTGGTGCGTCATGCCCCTGGAGGGGTTGATGCGGCGGTCCGTGGTGTCGCGCTTGATGGACGCGTAGAGGGCGCTGGCCCAGTTCTGCCCCTCGATGTCTTTGATGACCTTGTCCGCGTCATCGTCGATGTCGTCGATGTTGTACCGCTCCAGACGGTAGTTCCAGGACAGGTTGGTGTATTCTCCGAGCGGATAGCCGAAGAGCAGACGCGCGCCCACGGCCTGTTTGTCGTAGTCCGAGTATTCGTTCATCGTGTTGTACAGGCTCACGCCCACGCCCAGGTCCGTATCGTCGTAATGCGGGTTCCAGAAGGTGGCGGTGTAGTCCGCGGACTTGGCGCTGATGGTTCCCTTGAAGCCGAGCTGATAGCCCATGCCGAAAAGGTTGCGCTCAAGCACCTGGCCCGAAAAGAACACCTGCGAATAGCTGGAGTAGCCGACGCCGGCCGAGAACTGGCCCGTGGGCTTTTCCTTGACCTTGACCCGCAGGTCGAGGGCGTTGGGGCTGGGCGTTGGTTCGGGGGTGATCTCGACGGTTTCGAAGAAGTCGAGCTTGTTGAGCCGCGCGTTGGAGCGGCGCAACTGGGCTCCGTCGTACATGTCGCCGTCGACCAGGCGCATCTCGCGGCGGATCACGTTGTCCCGGGTCTTGGTGTTACCCTCGATGAGCACGCGGTTGATGGAGACCTTGTTGCCCTTGGACAGGATGTAGGTGACGTCCAGGGTCTTGTCGGCCTCGTTGCGGGCCATGTTCACGTCGGCTTCGGCAAAGGCGTATCCGAAATTGGAATAGTGCGCCGTAAGCTTCTGCAGGTCGGAGCGCAGCACCGAGCGGTCGAAGAATTCGTTTTCCCTGGCCAGGTCGTCAAGGGCGATGACCGTGTCCAGATTTTCGGGGGCGGCGATCATGTCTCCATCGTACTTGACGCCGGCCACTCTGTAACGGTCGCCTTCATCGACCTGAAAGGTCACCGTGATGCCGTCCTCGTTGTAGCTGACTTCGGGCTGCCCCACCCTGGCGTTCAAAAATCCCCGATTGCCGTAATAGGCCTCCAGCGCCGCCGCGTCGCGGTCCAGAATTTCCTCGCGCAGCACGCCCGACCCGGTCATCCAGGACAGCATGCCGCGTTCGGTCAGGGCCAGCTCGTCCTTGAGGTCGGAGGGGTCGAGCTGTTTGGCGCCCTGAATGACGATGTCGGTCACGTAGAGCTTCTTGCCTTCCTTGACGAGGATGTTCAGGCGAGCGCGCTTGGCGTCGGCCTGGGTCAGGGTGTAGTCGACCTCGGCGTTGTAAAAGCCGTCCTTGCGGTAGAGTTCGCGGATCTTGCCCATGTCGTCGGCCAGAACCCTGGGGTTCAGCACGGCTCCGGTCTTGGTGGCGATGGCCGCCAGCAGATCGTCGGCATCGAGCTCCTGAGCGCCCTCGACGCTGATGGCGGAAATGAGCGGCTTCTCCTTGACGTTGATGATCAGGAGCTTGCCTTCGGCGGTGTCCTCCAGGGCAATGGCGATGTCGTCGAAATAGCCGAGTTCGTACAGGCTTTTGAGTTCGGTGTTGACGACCGTGGGATCGTACGCGTCGCCGGGCTGGATCTTGAGCCGCATGAGGACCACGTCGTCGTCGAGAATTTCATTCCCGCGCACATCTATGGATGCGATGCGGTCCTTTTGCTGAACGCCGGCCTGGATTTTGGTTGCCGTTTCCTCGATGGCGGGCAGGATGTTGATCACACCCTCCTTGACCACGAAAAACGGCTTTGGCTCCCGCACTCCGTATGCCTCCACCAGCCGGGTGTCGATGCTGATGCTTTCCCCGACCTGGCTGAAGCTGCCGTAGACCGCATAGCCGGCTCCGGCGAGCAGCGCCATGTCCCGGGCGACGCCAAGATCGAGGTACTCCACCTGCTGATCCTGCAAGAGGCGCATGGTCTCTTCCTGTGAGACCACCTCCAGCCCCAGGGCTGTCAGGCGGTCCTGAAGCAGCTTGGGCAGGCTCTCTTCCAGATAGGCCAGGTCCGGAGCCGCGTTGACGGCAAAGGGCAGGACGATGACCTTGTTCGCCGTTTCCGCGAAGAGCGGGCCGGCGCAGAAGAGATACAGGAAAACAATCAGACACAGGAGAGCACTACGTTTCATACAATTCTCCGGAACGAAGCTCCAACGTGCGGCGCATGCATTGGGCCAGTTCAGCATTGTGGGTAACGACGACCAGGGTGACTCCCTGATCCTTGTTCAGATGCAGCAAAAGATCGTTGATTTCCCGACCTGTCCGTTCGTCGAGGTTTCCGGTGGGTTCGTCCGCGAGCACCACCGCGGGTTCGAGCAGGATGGCGCGCGCTATGGCCGCGCGTTGCCTCTCTCCTCCGGACAGGGTGGTTACCCTGTGATGGCGCCGATGCGCAAGCCCCACCCGCGACAAAGCCGCGTCGGCCCTTTCCAGGGCCTCTCCCTTGGCCATGCCGCCGATGATTCCGGGCATGGCCGCGTTTTCCAGAGTCGAGAATTCCGGCAACAGATGATGGAATTGAAAAACGAAACCCATGTTCTTGTTGCGGATACGGGCCCGTTCCTTCCAGCCCAGGGTCGAAATGTCGTCTCCGTTGAAGAGGATGGTTCCGCTAGACGGCACGTCCAAGGTGCCCATGAGTTGCAGCAGGGTGCTCTTGCCGGAGCCCGACGCCCCGACGATGGCCAGGGAGTCCCCTCCGCTCACGGCCAGTTCCACCCCGGACAGGACGGTGACGGTTTCCTCGCCCTGCTCGTAGGCCTTGCCGACGTTTTTCAGACGATAGACCTCACTCATAGCGCAGCGCCTCGGTGGGTTGCATCTTCGAGGCCTGTCTGGCCGGGTACAGGGTCGCCAGGAAGCACAGGGCCATGGCTGAGATGGCGATGAGCGACATGTCGAGGAACTCGATCTTCACCGGGAGATGGTCCAGGTAGTAGACATCCGCCGGGAGCTTGATGAACTGGTATTTCTGCAGCAGGGAGCAGATCGCAAGCCCCAGGCCGAACCCGATGCTCGTGCCCACGGCCCCGATGAGCGAGCCCTGCAGGATGAAGATGTTGCGGATCTGGGGAGGCGTGGCGCCGAGGGCCATGAGCACGGCGATGTCCTTGGTTTTTTCCATGACCATCATGACCAGGGTGGTGATGATGGAAAAGGAACCCACCAGCACGATCATGATCAGGATGACCGCCATGGCGGTTTTTTCGAGCTTGAGCGCCGCGAAGAGGTTCTGGTTCATCTCGATCCAGTTGCGGGAATAGAGCGGAAAGCCGCCAAGGGCGCGGACCAGCGCATCCCCGATGCCCTGCACGCCGTCTATGTCCGAAACCCTGTATTCGATTCCGGTCACGAAATCGCCCTCGAACCCCAGGATTTTCTGGGCCTCGGGGATGGACACGAAGGCAAGGGACGAGTCGTACTCGAACATCCCTGAACTGAAGATGCCGGTGACATTGAAGAAAATGATCCGGGGAGAAAAACCGGCCGCGGATTTCTTTCCGCTCGGGGCAAGCAGGCTGACCCTGCTGCCGATGGTCAGACCCAGCCTGGAAGCCAGTTCCTTGCCGATGACGATGCCGGGCATGGCGCCCCCATCGCCCAGGCTTGCGAGGCTGCCGCTGACCATGTCCTTTTCCACGGTCAGGACCGATCCGGCGGTTTGCGGATCAATGCCTCTCAGAACCACGCCTTTGACCCCCGAGGGGGTGGAGAGCATGACCTCGTAATAGATGAACGGGGTCGCGGCGACCACGCCGTCGACCCGCAGGCTTTTGTCCACGAGTCGGTCGTAGCCGTCTATGGTCTGTTTGACCGAGCCAAGGATGAGATGGGAGTTGATGCCCAGGATCTTGTCGCGCAAGTTGTCGCTGAAGCCGTTCATGACCCCGAGCACGACGATGAGCGAGGCCACGCCGATGGCCACGCCCAACACCGAGATGAGCGATATGACGGATATGAAGGCCTGCTTGCGCCGGGCCAGGAGATACCGCAGGGAAACGAAAAGTTCAAAGTGCATGGGTTCTCGCTCTGGAATTCCGGCAGTATGCCGGGCCGGTGCTCGCGCCGTTCTAGCCGGCGATTTCCGGCCGCAGCAGGGGGAAGAGGATGACTTCCCGGATGGACGGAGAATCCGTCAGCAGCATGACCAGGCGGTCGATGCCGATCCCCTGTCCGGCCGCCGGGGGCATGCCGTATTCCAGCGCCCGGATGTAGTCCTCGTCCATGGCGTGGGCCTCGTCGTCGCCGGCGGCTTTCTCCCGGACCTGTTCCTCGAAGCGGTCCTTCTGGTCGTACGGATCGTTCAGTTCGGAAAAGGCGTTGGCCATCTCCTGCCCGCAGATGAAAAGCTCGAACCGGTCCGTGATCTCGGGATTCTGGTCGTTCTTGCGGGACAACGGGGAGATGTCCGTGGGGTAATGATAGATGAAATGCGGCTGAATGAGTTTGGGCTCGACCAGGTTGTCGAAGAGCTTGGCCTGGAGCTTGCCGAGTTTTTCTTTGGGGTGCGCGGTCTCGCCCAGCTTCAGGACCAGGTCTCTGCATTTGGCGTAATCGAGGTAGATGTCCGCAGACACCCCGCCGATCTTTTCCAGGGATGCATGGAAAGGCATGCGCACCCATCCGTCCTGGAGATCGATGACGTTGCCCTGATATTCGACCAGATGGGTGCCGCACACGGATTTGGCCAGGCCGCAGAGCAGCTCCTGGGTCAGGTCCATGAGGTCCTCGAAGGTCGCGTACGCCCAGTAGAATTCGATCATGGTGAATTCGGGGTTGTGGCGCGTGTCGATGCCTTCGTTGCGGAAATTGCGGTTGATCTCGTAGACCCGGTCGAATCCGCCCACCAGAAGGCGTTTGAGGTACAGCTCCGGCGCGATGCGCAGGAACAGGTCCATGTCCAGGGCATTGTGGTGCGTGCGGAAGGGCTTGGCCGTGGCGCCGCCGGCGATGGGCTGCATCATGGGCGTCTCCACTTCCAGGAATCGGCGTTCGTTCAGGAAATCGCGGATGTACTGCACGATGGCCGTGCGCTTGCGGAAAATGTCGCGCGCCCGATCGTTGACCAGAAGGTCCACGTAGCGCTGACGGTACCGTGTCTCGACATCTTTCAGGCCGTGATATTTTTCCGGGAGAGGGCGCATGGACTTGGAGAGCAGGCGGACCTCGGCGGACTTGATGGTCAGCTCCCCGGTCTTGGTGCGGAAAAGGGCGCCGGCGACGCCGACAATGTCGCCGATCTCGAATTTTTTGAACACCCCGTACTGTTCGACGCCGAGATCGTCGCGCTGGGCGTAGACCTGTATCTTGCCGCTGGTGTCCTGGATGTGGAAAAACGTGGCCTTGCCAAAAGAGCGGTGGGCCATGATCCGGCCGCACAGGGCGAAGTTCAGCCCTTCCTGCTCAAGAACGGCTTCGTCCTTTTCACCGTGTTCTTCAATAACGTCGCCGATTTCCGCAGAGCGTCGAAAGTCGTTGGGATATAGGGGGATGCCGGCGTCCAGCAGAAACTGCGCCTTTTCCTTGCGGTGGCGGAGCAGTTGCTTTTCGCTTGGGGCATTGGTCTGGTCTTTTGTCAAGGAAAGTCTCCGTTTCGGGGATGATGGCCTCAAATGAACAAATTCGGGTATTGGAAATTGGACCTATCGTCAAGAAAAGTCAATGCCGGGAAGATGGCGTCACATCAGGATATCCGCTGATTTGCAGCCTTTTTGCCAAACCCGCGCCGTTGTCCAGGATCCTCTCCGGCGGGACGCCGATCCGCGTCAGGAGATCGGACAGCGCCGCGCGTTCCCGCTCCGGGGCGAAGAGGGGGTAGTCGCTGCCGAACAGGATGCGCTCCGGGTCGTGGCGTTTCAGAATCTCCGCCAGTGTCTGTTCGGGAACGACGCCGGGGCAGCAGGACGTGTCCATGAACAAGTCGCGCCCGGCAAGGTGCGCGAGTGTCTCCTCCCACTGGAAGAGTCCGCCCAGGTGCGCGGCGATGACTTCAAGGCCCGGAAAATTGCGGAGCACTCCGGCCAGGTCGCGAGGGCGGGAGAGGGTTTGGCCTCCCTCTCTGACCGGGCCCATGTGCAGCATGACCGCGAACCGCCCGCACACGGCCTCCCAGACGGGATTCCAGCGCGGCGAGGCGAGGGGGATTCCGGAGAGGTCGGGATGGATCTTGAGGCCCCGGATTCCGCTTTGCTCCAGGCGGGCCAGCTCGGATTCCCAGGACGGATGATCCGGGTGTACGGCGCCCAGCGGGATGAGCCGGGGATGACTCCGGCCCAGCGAGATCATCCAGGAGTTGGCCGGAATCATCTGGTCCGGGCGCAGGGCGGCGGTGAAACACAGGGCCTTGTCCATCCCGGCTCGTTCCAGGTGTTCGAGAAGGTCCGCGGCCGATCCATCGCCGGCCGCTTCGAGCCCCAGGTCACGGGAGATGGCGGCGACCAGTCTGGGAGCGACTTTTGGGGGGAAGACATGCGTGTGGCAGTCGATCATGCGCGTTCAGCCGAACAGGGCCGAGAGCCAGTCCGGAATCCTGACGGGTTTGCCCTGGGCGTTGACCACCGCGTGCTGTGTCGATCCCCGCGTCAGAACAGCGCTGTGATCGGCGTTGGTGATTTCGTAGACGAAGTTGAGACTGGCGCGGGTTTGGCCGGCCAGGCCGGTGCGGATGCGGATGAGGTCGTCATAGCGCGCGGGGGCCAGGTAGCGGCAGCTCGCCTCGCGCACCGGCAGGTAGATGCCTCGCTCCTCCACCGTGGCGTAGCTGAAGCCCAGGCCCCGGATCAGTTCGCTGCGACCGCGTTCGAAGAGGTGCAGGTAGTTGGCGTAGTAGACGACACCCATGGCGTCGGTTTCGCCATAGGATACGCGGTGCGTAAGCCAGCATGACGGCTCCGGGAAGGCGGCCGTCATGCGTCGGGTCCGAGGCAGAAGGGCAGCAGGTCGCGTCCTTCGGGCAGAAAAAGGCCTGCCTCCCGGGCGGTGCTCTCGTCGAACGCGGCGGGGCCGCCGGTTCTGGCGGACCGCGTCCTGTGGATCAGAAAGGGCACAGCGTCCCGGGTGTGCGTACGGCGGACGACGGGGGTGTAATGGTCGCAGGTGACCACGATCGTCGCGTCCTGGCCTTGGAGCGCCGCCAGGACCGGGGCCACTATGCGCTGGTCGAAGAGTTCGATGGCGCGTTTCTTGAGCTGCGCATCGCCCATGTGCCCGCATTCGTCCGGGGCCTCCACGTGCACGTAGACAAAATCGCCGCGCTGCAGAAATTCAAGGGCCGCCTGGACCTTGCCTTCGTAGTTGGTGTCGATGAGGCCGGTCACGCCCTCCACATCCAGTACGTCCATTCCGGCGGCGCGGCCCAGCCCCTTGACCAGGTCCACGGCCGAAACCACGGCTCCGCGCAGGCCGAAGCGCTCGGCGAAGGCGGGCAGCGTCAGCGGCCGGCCCTGGCCCCAGGGCCAGACAGATGTGGCCTGGGAGGAGGCGTCGAGGCGCAGGAATTCATGGGCCTGGCGCAGAAACGACATCAGTTCCGGGATCGCGGCAAAGGACTCCAGATCCTGGGTGATGTTCTGGTCCAGGATGTCATGGGGAGGTCGGACGGAGATGGCGGCCGCCTCTGTGCGCGCGCCGCCGCTCTGCACCAGCAGGTGGCGGTACTGGATGCCCTGGACGGGTTTGAAAGGGCCGTTTGCGGCCATTTCGGCCAGCCTGGCGACCAGGGGCGCCGCGGTGGCGGTGTCGATGTGTCCCGAGGAATAGTCGCGCATCACTCCGCGCTGCGAGAGTTCGGTCAGGTTGACCAGGTTCATGCGCCAGACCAGATCGTCCGGGTCCAGCTCCAGGCCCTGGGCCGCGGCCTCGATGGGCCCGCGGCCGGTGTGGTGGGCCCTGGGGTCGTAGCCCAGAAGCGACATGTTGGCCACGTCGGAACCCGGCGGCATGCCTTCGGGAACCGTTTGGCACCGGCCGATGCTGGATTTCGACGCCAGAAAGTCGAGGGTGGGCGTGCAGGCGGCCTGCAGGGTGGTGCGTCCGCCCAGGGTGTCCAGGGGCCATCCGGCCATGCCGTCGGCGACCAGAAAAACGGTTTTTGACATCAGATGATCCTGTAGTGCACCGGCGGATCGAGCACGAAGCTGAATTTTTTGATGGTGTCGAGGGCCGCTGTCACGTTCTGCATCTGCGCGGAATGGCTGATGAAGACGATGGGCACCCCGTCGTTGGGGGCGTACTGGCGCTGCACGACCTGGGCGATGCTGATGTTGTATTCACCCATGACCCCGGCGATGGAGGCCATGACGCCGGGCCGATCGACCACCGTGAAGCGGAAATAGTGGCGGAACACGGTCAGTTCGGGGGCCAGAATCTGGGCCTGGGGCAGTCTGGCCTCCAGGAATCCCGTGTTGTTGGGCACGCAGTTGGTGCGGGCCAGGGCCAGGACGTCGGCCAGCACGGCGCTGCCCGTCGGCAGATCGCCCGCGCCCTGCCCGTAGAGCATGACCGGGCCCACGGCGTTGCCTTCCAGTAATATGGAGTTGAACGGTCCGTCGACCTTGGCCAGGATGTGGTCCTGGCGCAGCAGGGCCGGGTAGACTCCGGCGTGCAGCATGCCGGACTTGTCGCGCACCTGGGCCAGGAGCTTGAGGCGGTAGCCGAATTCTTTGGCCAGGATGATATCAAACTGCTCGACCTTGGAGATGCCCTCCACGGTGAGGCGGCTCATGGGGAAATCCAGGCCGTAGGCCAGCCGGATGAGGATGACCAGCTTGTGGGCCGCGTCTATGCCCTCGACGTCCAGGGTCGGGTCGGCCTCGGCGTAGCCTTTGGCCTGCGCCTTGGCCAGGACCGTGGCGAAATCCTCGCCCTTCTCGGACATCTCCGACATGATGAAGTTGGCGGTGCCGTTCAGGATGCCGGTCAAGGCCTTGATGCGGTTGCCAGCCAGGCTCTCCTTCAGGGTCTGGATGATGGGGATGCCTCCGGCCACGCTGGCTTCGTAGTAGAGGCCCAGCCCCTTGTCGGCCGCCAGTTCGAAGAGTTCGGGGCCATGTTCCGCCAGGAGCGCCTTGTTGGCGGTGACCACGGACTTGCCGCTGTTCAGGGCGCGGGTGATCAGGGTGCGCGGAAATTCGACGCCCCCGGCCAACTCGACGATGATGTCGATTTCCGGGTCGTTTACCAGGGCGTCCATGCTGGTGGTGAACGTCGTGTCAGGAGACGGGATGACGTTTCTGGGTTTGTCCAGGTCGCGGACCATGATGGTCTTGACCTTCAAGGTCTTGCCCAGTCTGCGCTCGATCCAGTCGTTGTTTTCCTGGATGATCTTTATGAGCCCGGAACCAACGGTGCCAAGGCCGGCCAAGCCGAGATGGATGACGGAGTCTTTCAAGAATGCCTCCACGCCGTAACATTTAAAAAGAGATTATGGGGCGATGAAAAAATCTATTTGCCGCATCCTGCACGCGCTGTCAAAATGCCTCAAGTGGCGGCAACGGCGTATTTGGTGTTGACGGCCCATGCGCTTTTGGATAATTAGCCACTTCTTCAATGAACGGAGAGGTGGCCGAGCTAGGCTGAAGGCGCTCGCCTGCTAAGCGAGTATAGGGGCGTAAACCTCTATCGAGGGTTCAAATCCCTCCCTCTCCGCCATCCCCTGGAGGGTT
>Ga0265295_1002712_pt1 | contig 27192 bp, 27 predicted proteins | sample Munlansysbiofilm_FD_192503 | JGI IMG/M metagenome (GOLD analysis project Ga0265295, IMG submission 192503) | Leachate microbial communities from a municipal landfill in Southern Ontario, Canada - Methane capture system biofilm | ecosystem: Engineered > Solid waste > Landfill > Unclassified ... | reverse complement strand
TGGGAGAGTGACGGCAGTGTGATCCCCCTCCGATCCCCTGACTATTTTGACATTTATGGGCAGGCAGCAGAAATTCTCACCCGACTCTACAATCTTGAGACCTTTGAGCAGGTCTTTCCCTGGCACCATGCAGCCGGAGATTTTGTGGTCAAGCCCCTTGATCAGGGATTTGATCTAAGACTCATCACGGTGAGAAATTATGATGCCATGGTCGGTGGCAAGGCCCGGGGGGCTGAACTTGAAATCGAAGAGGTATACAGGGCTCTGCTGCTTTTTTTTGTCAACCTCTCCCTGAGGGTTCGCCTTGACCGTATGGACGGTATCGGGGAGTTTTGTCTCGTGGATGAACGGGTAATACCCCATATCGTTGCAGGTTTTTTCAGGGGGCTTGAATCTAAAGGAATATGTGGTATGATCGGTTCGAGTCTGTGCCGGAGCTTCTTTGATTTTGCAGGAGGATTTTCCAGCTCAGAACTCGCTGAAGTTTTGGATTTGACTCTGGCTGCAAGCAATCAGGGTGCCCCGGAAATGAGTTTGCTCAAAAAAAACCTTGCAGCCCACGCAACTCTCCTGGTATCACATCTGGGGAAAGTTGGGAAAAAAAGCTTTTCTATTGACAATGCACCATAGAAATTTTATATGAGCACTAATACTCTGTAGAAGTATTGTTGGGGGATCTTAAAAAAACGTGATGGCCATGAGGGTCATCCTAAATTAGATAGCTGTACGTAAGACTGTTGATCGAATAACGTCCAACCCGTCTGGCTCCAACCGTCTGGCAGGAGGGCATCGTTCATCAAGGAAATGTAAATTAACAATTAACGGAGGTAAGTAAATGGCAAAACATGAAACTCCTATGTTGGATCAGCTAGAGTCTGGTCCATGGCCGAGTTTTGTCTCTGACATGAAGCACCAGGCTGAGGTCAGGGCAAAGAATGAAGCAGGCGTGGAATTTCAAATTCCCCAGGATTGTGTGGACGATCTCCTCGGCGTTTTGGAGCTCTCTTACAAGCACGGTAGAACCCACTGGAAACACGGTGGAATCGTAGGCGTATTCGGTTATGGTGGTGGTGTTATCGGTCGTTACTGCGATCAGCCCAAGCTCTTCCCCGGTGTTGAGCACTTTCACACCATGCGGGTTAACCAGCCTGCCGGTAAGTACTACAGCACAGAGTATCTTCGTTCCATTACCAAGCTTTGGGACCTCAGGGGTTCGGGCATGACAAACATGCATGGCGCCACAGGCGATATCATTCTGCTTGGTACAACAACTCCCCAGCTCGAAGAAGTTTTCTGGGAATTGACCCATAATCTGGACCAGGATCTCGGCGGTTCAGGTTCCAACCTTAGAACCCCGGCCGACTGCCTTGGTCAGTCCCGTTGCGAGTATGCCTGCTACGACACCAACGCATTGGTTCATTTCCTGACCAACGAATACCAGGATGAGCTCCATCGCCCGGCCTTCCCCTACAAGTTCAAGTTTAAGCTTGATGGCTGCCCCAACTGCTGTGTGGCATCCATCGCACGTTCCGATATGTCCTTTATCGGTACATGGAAGGACGATATCAAGATAGATCAGGATGCGGTCAACAAGTACATCGAGAACGACCCAGCCTATCCTTCAAACGCAGGTGCCCACAAGGGCCGGGACTGGGGCCCCTTTGATATCGAGAAAGAGGTTCTGGCGCTCTGCCCCACCCGTTGCATGAAGATGGTCGGCAAAGAACTCAAGATCGACAACCCCAACTGCAACCGCTGCATGCATTGCATCAACGTTATGCCGAGAGCGCTTAGAATCGGTGATGTCAGAGGTTGTTCAATTCTCTGCGGCGCAAAGGCACCTATCCTTGACGGTGCACAGATGGGATCACTCCTTGTTCCTTTTATTGAAGTCAATCCTGACAACGATTACGAAGCCATCACAGAGATCATCGAGAATATCTGGGACTGGTGGATGGAAGAGGGCAAGAACCGTGAACGTCTTGGTGAGCTCATGATGCGCCAGGGCTTCCAGAAGCTCCTCGAAGTAACAGGCATTGAGCCCCAGCCCCAGCACGTCCAGTACCCCAGAACCAACCCCTACATCTTCTGGAAAGAGGATGAGGTACCTGGTGGTTGGGAGCGCGACGTTGTTGAATACAGAAAACATCACCTGAGATAAGGGAGGGAGAATAACCATGGCTTTTATATCATCTGGATACAATCCAGCGAAACCGATGGAAAACAGGATCACCGACATCGGTCCGCGACATTACGAAGAGTTTTATCCTGAAGTTATCAAGAAGAACAAGGGAAAATGGACACACCACGAGATCCTTGAGCCCGGCGTCCTGGTTCATGTTTCTGAAACAGGCGACGAAGTTTATACCGTTCGCTGCGGTGGTGCCCGTCTGATGAGTACATCCCACATCAACGAGATCTGCGACATTGCCGACAAGCACTGTGACGGTCATCTTCGTTTTACAACCCGTAACAACATTGAGTTCATGGTGGATTCCAAAGACAAGGTCGAGCCTCTGAAGAACGACCTCAAGAGTCGTAAATTCGCTGGCGGAAGCCTCAAGTTTCCCATCGGCGGAACCGGTGCCGGAATCACCAATATCGTTCATACCCAGGGCTGGATCCACTGCCATACACCAGCCACGGATGCCTCTGGTACCGTTAAGGCCACTATGGATGAGCTTTTCGACGATTTCCAGCAGATGAGACTTCCGGCCAACCTGAGGGTCTCCATGGCCTGCTGCCTCAACATGTGCGGTGCGGTTCACTGTTCTGATATCGCCATCCTAGGCTACCACAGAAAGCCGCCCATGCTTGATCATGAGTACCTTAACAAGATTTGCGAGATTCCCCTTGCCATTGCTTCCTGCCCCACGGCAGCCATCAAACCGGCCAAGGTTACACTTGCAGACGGAACCGAGGTCAAGTCTGTTGCAGTAAATAATGAGCGCTGCATGTTCTGCGGTAACTGCTACACCATGTGCCCCTCAATGCCCCTTGCCGATACAGAAGGTGACGGTATTGTTCTCATGGCCGGTGGAAAGGTTTCCAACCGAATCAGCAATCCCAAGTTCTCCAAGGTTGTGGTTGCATTTCTCCCCAATGAGATGCCCCGGTGGCCTTCAATGACAGACGCCATCAACAGAATGGTAAATGCCTACTCAAACGGCGCTAACAAATATGAGCGTCTTGGTGACTGGGCAGAGAGAATCGGATGGGAAAAGTTCTTTGAGGTATGTGAGCTTGACTTTACCCACCATCTCATCGATGATTTCCGTCAGCAGGCATACATGTCCTGGCGTCAGACCACCAACTTCAAGTTCTAATAGAACCTGGATCTAAATTGGTGCTGATATGGTGATTTAAGGCCGGAGCGCCGCTGGTGCTCCGGCTGTCACGTTTCAAAATTTATACAGGAGTAACACATCATGAGTGATCTTCTTGACAATAAGGAAGAGGCCGAGAAAGCAATACTGGAGTGGCTTACCAAAAAGACCAAGTCCAAGTCCAAATTTTACATCAAGGATTTCTACTCAATCTTTCCGGATGATAAACCCAGGGCCATCAAAAATGTTGTGAACAAAATGGTTACCGAGGGCATTCTTGAGTATTGGTCGAGTGGAAGCACTACCATGTACGGCATCAAGGGTGCTGGCAAACAGGCCCATTCAGAGGGCGAGGATTAATCGTTCCTCCCGATAAATCCATGCAGCAAACCAATCAAAACGTTCCGGGCCTTGTGGTTGCCGGTTTAAAAGGCGGGTCCGGTAAGACGGTTATTTCCCTTGGTCTTGCCGCTGCATGGCGCGAAAATGACTTGAAAGTGGCCCCTTTTAAAAAGGGGCCTGACTATATTGACGCTGGCTGGTTATCCCTTGCAGCCGGTCGTAGCTGTTACAATCTTGATACTTACCTTTGTACCTCCTCCAGAGTTCAAGAAAGTTATCTCTCCCATTCTAAAAATTGTGATATTGCAGTGGTCGAGGGGAATCGAGGCCTGTTCGACGGAATTGACCTCGAGGGCAGGACGAGCACGGCCGAGCTTGCGAAACTTCTCCATCTTCCCCTTGTTCTGGTGCTGGACTGTACCAAAAGCACCCGGACCATGGCGGCCCTTGTGCTGGGCTGCATGCATTTTGATCCAGATCTTAATATTGTGGGTGTTATTCTGAACCGGGTGGCCGGTAAACGTCACCACAACAAGGTTCGGGATAATATTCTACACTTCTGTAATCTCCCCGTGTTCGGAGCCATACCAAAGCTTGATTCAACCGACTTTCCAGAACGGCACATGGGACTTGTTCCCACAGATGAGCATTCCCTTTCCAGGGATTCCGTGGCTGCTGCCGCAAGGATTGTTAGGGAATCCATTGACCTTGAAGGGCTGTACAGGGCCTGTGTGGAAGCTGTGACCAATATGCCCGTCATTCTGCCCCCGACCCTGAAGCCAAAATTTCCGGTCAATTCCAACTTTTTATCCAGGACAAGTCAAAGTCAGGGATCGGTTACACCTGGCATTGGAAAACCAAGGATCGGCATCATCAGGGATTCGGCGTTTCAGTTTTACTACCCCGATAATCTCGAAGCTCTGGAAGCCTGTGGAGCCGAGCTTTGCTACATCAGCCCCCTCAGGGAGAGCCGGATTCCCCAGGTGGACGCCATCTACATGGGAGGCGGTTTTCCTGAGACCCATGCCCCCCAGCTTGCAGCCAACAGAGAATTTGCCGAAAACTTGAGGCAACTTGCAGGAGCAGGGCTTCCCATTTATGCCGAGTGCGGCGGCTTTATTTTTCTCGGTCACAGCCTTGAGCTTGACGGTGTTACCTATCCCATGTCAGGGGTTCTTCCCGTTAAGTTTGGCCTTTCCAAGCGGCCTGTGGGCCATGGTTACACCCGGGCGAGGGTGGTCGAAGAAAACCCCTATTTCAAGGTGGGAGAAATCATACGCGGCCATGAGTTTAGATATTCCACCGTTGTCGAGATAGATCAGGCACGGGGATCCATGGCCTTTTCCATGGAACGGGGAAAGGGGATCGTAAACGGTCAGGATGGGTTTTTTTTCTCCAGGGTGTTTGCCACTTACACCCACATTATTGCAACGGGCACCCCTGCCTGGGCCGAAGCGATTCTAAGGCAGGCCCGAATATATCAAGCTTCTCCAGAATCCAGAAGCCTTTAAAAATAAAAAAGGCCTTCCCAGATGAATGGAAAGGCCCTTAAATGATGAGGAGAGATTTTAAAGTCTCCCCCCTATAATCTTTTTATCTGGATTGGTTTAATTTCTCGGGTGACACTTGGCGCAGGACGCAGGAGCAGGTCCCTTGGTGCCCCTAGGATCCTCAGGGTCATTTAAGGAGATGTTATGCTCCTTGTGGCATTCGATGCAGTTGGCGTGGAGGGCCTCTTCGTGATATTTCACGATTTTGTCTTTTTTACTGATCTTTTCACCCTTAACCTTTTCCGTCTCCTTGTGGCATTCCACACAGCGCTTGACATCGTCGCCCATTTTCAGGCTGAGGGGTTTTCCCTTGGCGTCGTGGTGGCATTCACCGCAGTCGAGTTTGTAATCTTCAATGTGTTTTTTGTGGGTAAACTCCACAATGCCCTTTGTATGTGCTGTATACTCTTTTGTTTCCATCTTAAGGACATCATCAACCTCGGTCCCAGCATAAAGACCTGGAGAGGCAAAGAGAAGGACCACAACCACGGCCATGAGTAAGGTCAACATTTTTTTTCCCATAGTTCAATACACTCCTTTAATCGTTATATGTTTGTATTGTGCCTTTACAGCCTTGGGCTGTTAAATTCGACGCTGTCTGCCCGATTCATACTTGTCAATCATGGGGAGACTGTATAATAGAGCGTCCTCACCTGTCAATGATAAAAAGGTCATTTGGGCTCTTGATTCGTGGAGTCTTCTGTAGTTGGGGCAGCCTCTTTATCCGTATTTTTATCATTGTCTCCATCCTCCTCCTCATCTTCCGAGTCTCTCTTCTTCCCGAACACCCTGGCACCGATAATGCTGATTTCATACAGGATCATGAGGGGAATGGCCATCATGATCTGGGTCACCACATCCGGGGGAGTGATCAAGGCAGCAACGGTAAAAAACACGAGAACGGCATACTTCCGGTTTTTCTTGAGAAAGGTAATCGATACAAGCCCCATTCGTGCCATGAAGGTTATAACCAGGGGCAGTTCAAAAACAAACCCAAAGGCGAGGAGCATTTTAGAGGCAAATCCCAGATACTCTTTCATGGAGGGCATTGCCTGGATGGTGTCGGATGAAAAGCCCAGGAAAAACTGGAATCCATAGGGGAATACGATGAAATAGCCAAAAGAAGACCCGATACAGAAGAAGAAGACCGACAGGATCACCACGGGTAAGAGAAAACCCTTCTCCTTTCGATAGAGGCCTGGGCTGACAAACATCCAGAACTGATAAAAAAGGACCGGGGATGCAAGGGCTATCCCCGCTAAAAGCGATACCTTCAGATAGGTGAAAAAAGCCTCTGGAAGACCCGTGAATATCATCTTCTGGCCTTCGCCCATGGCTGTCATCAGGGGCGTTGTCAGGATTTCAAAGAGCCGTTCCTTAAAGCAGTAGGCTAGGACAAAACCGATACCCACGGCACCAAAGGAGCGGACAAGTCGATCCCTTAGTTCGCCAAGGTGTTCGGTGAACGGGGTTTTCTCCTCCTCGTTCATTTGCCTGCTCCATCCCTGGTGCTTTCCTCATGGTGGGACGTTTTTTCGTCTTCATTCCTGTCTTTGTTTTTGTCCTGGTCTCTGGCTGACAGGTCCGTGGCTAATTGATCTTTTTCCGAAGGGATCTTTTGGTCAGGCTGGGAGTCCTTTGGGGGGGCAGCGCTCTTTTTTGTTCCAAGGGGATCGGTTATTTCGCTGATGGTTTCCCGGACGCTCTTTGTGGGCTCTTCAAATTTTTTGACCGCATCTTCCATGTCAATGCTTCGCTTAAAATCCTGGGCCGCTTTCTTGAACTCACCCATGGCCCGGCCAAGGGTTTTGGCCAGTTCAGGCAGTTTTTTCGGGCCTATCACCATAAGGGCTATGGCCATTAAGAGTAAAACTTCAGGCATTCCTAAACCAAACATTCGAATCTTGCTCCTATGTAAAAGTGTGGCGCAGTTTTAAATCATCCTTGTACAATATCAACCCCAGACCTGTCAATCCTGGGAGAATTATTTGTTGCCTGAAGCCTTTGGTCGCCGTCGACGGGGTGCGCTTTTTGGTTTTGGATCATCCCTTGATCCGGAGTTGCTTTTAGATCCTGGGGGGCGGGTTCTGGGTATTTTTGTCTTGATCTTCGACTTGGGCGGGGTTCGTCTTTTGGGTTTGGGAAGGGGGAGAAGCATGGCCTCCTCCGGATACTCGCACTCAAGCTTGTTGCCGAGCACCTCTTCTATGTCGGGGATTTGAAATGAGCTCATCTCGTCGGCAAAGCTTACCGAGATTCCTTCGGCTCCGGCCCTTCCCGTGCGACCGATGCGATGGATATAGTGTTCGGGATCCTGGGGAAGGTCATAGTTGACCACATGGCTGACCCCTTCTATGTGAAGCCCCCGTGCCGCCACATCCGTGGCAACAAGGACCCGCACCTTTCCATTTCTGAAATTGTCAAGGGTTCGGATCCGCTGTTTCTGGGAAACTTCACCGGACAGAATTTCGCTTGATATCCCATACCGCACCAGTCGCTCGGCAATTCTCCGGGTGGTACTCCTCATATTGACAAAGAGAATCACCCGTTCCAGTTTCTCACCGTTGATCAGGTTGTACAGCAGGGGAAATTTTTGATCTTCGGTGACAAGAAAGACCTTTTGATTGATGGAATCAGCCGCTTTTTTGCCAGGATCGATCTCCACAACCGCCGGGTCAACGGTCCACTGGTTGGCCATTCTTAAAATTTCAGGGGCAAGGGTCGCCGAAAAAAACAGGGTCTGGCGCTGCTCCTTGTGGGGGGTATGGTAGATGATGTTCCGCATGTCAGGGATGAAACCCATGTCCAGGAGCCGGTCTGCCTCGTCAATAACAAGGATCTCAATGCTGCCGAGCTTCACAAGCTTCTGACGCATGAAGTCCATGAGTCGGCCCGGGGTTGCGGCGATTATGTCCACATGGCCTGATGAGAGCTGGTCCTGCTGGCGCTTATAGTCCATGCCCCCGAACACGGACACTGTCCGGAGGGGGGTGTAGGGCGTCAGTGCCCTTGCGTCCTTTTCGATCTGCAGAACAAGCTCCCGTGTGGGAGCAATTATCAACGCCCTGGGCGTTCCCGGTTGCCTTTTCCCCTTGACGGGGTTTTTCATGAGCCTTGCAATTATGGTCACGAGAAAGGCTGCGCTTTTGCCCGTACCTGTCTGGGCTCTGGCCGTTGCATCCTTTCCCTTGAGGGTGTGGGGCAGCACCTCTGCCTGAACCGGCATGCAGTATTGGAAGTTTTCATCTGCGATGGCGTGCATCAGCCCCAGGGGAAGATCAAGGTCATGGAACCTGGTCTTATCCTCCTGAACCGGCACCTGGAAGCTGTCAAGTGTCCATGGTTCAGGTTTCTCAGGCCTGGATTCCGGTTGGGTCCGGGGCTTTGTAGACGATCCCTCCCCAAGGTCTGGCTCCAGGGAAGCGGTCTGTTTTGTTTCAGGAGGCTGCTGGGCTTGTTCGGTTTTTTCCCCTAGAGGGGACAGGGTGTTTTTTCTGGGTGCTCTTTTTCCAAGGAGCACCGGTTCAATGGGATCAATGGATTCTGTTTTTAATTCTGGAGTTAAATCCTGACTGGATTTTTTTGGAGACAGTTTTTTTATCAGGTTCTTTATGGGAGAAGAAAAAAATCGTATCAATACTGTGAGTTTCCTTTTTATATTGTCTGTAACTCCCTATGTTTACCTATTTTGTTCATATAAAGCAAGGCCTCATTTTATACCCATTCCCCCCTTTGATGGCCCTGACAGCGGCAAGGGCCGTGGCAACGGCAACACCAGAACCGCACTTCATGCGCATCCAGTCTGAACCGGCAAGGATCGAGCCTGCCGCATAAAGGTTGTCCATGACAGCTCCCCCCAGGATGTTAAGGGGCCTGAACTTTGAGTCGGTTCTTATTCCAGCCCTGTTGACCGGATGACCCTTGGGGTCGAAGAGGCTTGCTCTGTGCCACTCCTGGCGTGATTCGGGCTGTTCCACATGGAGATTCATAAGCGCTTCTTTAATTCCCATGCGGCTGGCCACAAGTCCTTTGCCAAGGAAACGGCCCGTAGCCAGGAGAACGGTCTTTGATTCGATGGTCTGGTTGCCGTTGTTGCCCTTTATTGTGGTTACAAACCCCCTGCCAGGCACCTCTATTATCCCTGTTGCCATGGTCGAGTGGCTGTGAAAATTTTCGTCTGCCTCGAGGCCGTTGATCATGGCCTCCTGGAGCCTTATGCCCGGAACGGATATGGGTGGGGTGGGGATTTCAAATATGGGGCGTTCAAGGCAGCGCTGAAGTTCGGCAACGGCTTCTGCCGAACGGTACATTCCCACAAGGGCTGGAAGGCCGATGTATTGGGCGTCTCCCACAAAGGGTCGTATTCTGTCTGCAAGTTCGATACGGTTTGTTAAGAGGTCAAGGGATCGTGCCACATGCTCCGGGTGGAGCTCCTCAAGGAGTTCGGATCTCGGAAATTCAACAGTTTTAGACCTTATGCCGGGCCACTGGTGTTCAAGGGAGGTGGCGATCTGCCGGGCGCTGAACAGTTTCATGCCGAAGAAGTCAATTATTAGAGTGGGGGCTTTTTGCTCAAGGGCAGTCACTCCGTTCCACATGGTCTGGGGAATCATGTAGGTCTTTTTAAGGGTACCGACCGAAGTTACAATGGTGACGTTTTTTCCCCTTGATCTCTGGTAGGCAAGCTTGTCTTTAAGGAATTCGGACAACTCCTCCAGGGAGCCTTCAATAATGCTGTTTCCTATCTTTGAAAAGGGGTGGTCCGGCAGGTCCCGGCGCACCTGATCGATGGCCTTCCAGGGGTTGTCGTGCTGCCTGCCTGGGGGATGCACGCCCATGAGATCCATGATGCCGCTTGCAAAGTTCATGGCCGAATGGTGACCCACAAGGGTGGTTGATATCTTTCGATTCGTTGCAAACAGGGCCGCTGCCATGCCGGTCATGCCTGCGCCGATGATGGTAAGGTCCGTTTTGATCGTTTTTAGTCCGACTGTTTCCGGACTGATAGTTTCAGATGCAGCAGGGTCGGGGGTGTTGATTATCATGGGTGTGCTCTCCTGGGCTTTGCAAGTTCAAGGTCAAACAGGCCGCAGTGCATGGCTTCGGTGAGCTCAGCCTGGACGAGCTGGTCCCCCCAGAAGATTGCCTGCTGACCCTTCCACCGTTCGTCGAGGAATGCCTTTATGTCGTCAATACCGTCTGGACTGGTCAACGTTTTTTTGTTGTACATGTGGGCAAGCACCCTTGTGCTGCAGAAAGCGCCCTGGCAGGGGCCTTTGCCCAGTCTGCTTCTTCGTCCGATTGTAAGAAGGTCTGGTGTTTCGTTGTTCTGTTCCAGGGTCTGGGCAATGGTATCAATGGTGCTCGCTGAAATCATCTCACACTCGCACACTATCCGGTCTTTTTTCCCGGCAGGTTTGGCGAACCAGACGCTGGGGGCGATGCCGGGTTCGGTCCATTTGCCGTCAAGGGTTGTGGGCAGCAGCTCTGTTTTTGTTGTGCAGGCAGCCTTGTTTCCAACTCTTGCCGCCACAAGATCCACGGTTTTTTCGGCCATGAGTCTGAAGGTGGTGAGCTTGCCTCCTGTGATGGTGGTAAAGTTGTCAAGACCGTCCGATTCATGGTCAAGAAGAACAAATCCCCGGCTCACCTTTCTGTCATCGTCCGTTTCCCAATCCTGGCTGACCAGGGGGCGAACCCCCGAGTATGCACGGATGTAGCGGGTTGTTTCAAGGATAGGGATCATCTTTGCCCCCTGTTGGACAATGAGGTCGGTCTCGGCAACCGAGGGGCGGATAGTGTCTGGATCATCCACACGCACCGAGGTGGTGCCGAGGATGGATACCGTGCCTCCAGGGACAAGGATGTCTGCATCCGATGGTGGTCTCAGGCGGTTGATCACCCCTTGGGTCATTCTGGATTGGGTGACAAGGAGAGTCCCCTTGGAAAATAGAACATGGGTTGTGCTGCCTGCAAGGGCCGCCACCTTTCCGGCCCAGGCACCTGTGGCATTGATGATCTGTCGAGGTTCCATGCTGAATCTTTCGCCCGTGTTCGTTCGTTCAAGCCACACCCGTCTAATCGTGTGGTTCTCCCGGTCAAAGGCAACCACCCGGGTGTGGCTGAGAATCTGTGCGCCCAGGGCTCGTGCATGGGCCATGTTCTCCAGGGAGAGCATGAACGGATCAATGGCCCCGTCGTTAACTCTAAAGGCAGCAATGAGATCCCTGGAGAGCAGAGGTTCCATCTCCTTGGCCTCTTCAGGAGAGATGGCCGTGGCTACAATGCCAGCCCCCATGCACAGGTTTGGAAAATCCGCCACGTAGTTTTCGCCGTCGCCTTTTATCGCCACAAAAAGTCCGCCGCAGCGGTCAATGCACTGGGGAGCCGTTTGTCTCAGGATGGTGCCCTCTTCCATGCATTCCCTGGCACTGCCAGGGTCATTGGCCACATAGCGTGCGCCGCTGTGGAGCAGTCCGTGGTTTCTTCCGGAAGCCCCTGAATTGATATCTCCCTTTTCCACCAGCAGCGAAGGAATACCACGCAGGGCAAGATCCCTTGCGATTCCCGTGCCCGTGGCACCTCCTCCTATGATTAAAACCTCTGCCTCCACGCTTGCCTCCCTAGAGAAGTTGACATATAATCACTAATAGCACTTGAAGGGCTCTTTTTCAACCTGTGTTTTTTCGTTTTCTAACATAAATTTTCGATTTTTAACATTGCGAGGGAGGATGTAGATGGAGGTATCTTTTTTAGGCGCTGTAAGAGAGGTGACAGGTTCCATGCACATGATCGACACGGGTCATGATCGCATACTGCTGGACTGCGGGTTGTTCCAGGGCAGACGAAGGGAGGTGTGGGAAAAAAACACCACCATGGCCATCGACCCTGCCACCATTACCAATGTGGTGCTTTCCCATGCCCATATTGACCATTCAGGCAGAATCCCCCTCCTTGTGAAGGAAAATTTTAACGGGCATATTATCTCCACCCGGGGCACCCAGGATATTTGCGGCTACCTCCTGCCCGATTCAGCCCATATCCAGGAATCCGATGCCGATTATCTCAACTACAAGAACGCCCGGTCCGCCCTTGTTACCCCGGGAAAAAAAGGGGTGGCCGATGACCTTTCAAACCGGAAGGCCCAGGAGGTCAAAAAACTTTTAAAATCAGGACGAAATAAGCTCAATCGGGCGGCCATTGCCGAAATTGCAGAGCGCCATTCTCTGACCCAGGTTGAGCCCCTTTACCGGGAGGCGGATGCCAGGCTTTCCCTCGGCTATTTTTCAGGTGTTCCCTATCGAACACCCATTACCATTGGCAAGGATATGACCTGCACCTTTTACGAGGCGGGTCACATTCTGGGGTCTGCCATCAGCATAATCCATTATGGCAAGGGCAAAGACCGCCGGACGGTGTGCTATACGGGTGACCTTGGCAGGTTTGACAGGCCCATCCTCAAGAACCCCTGTCTTGACTTTAACGAGGAGGATAGAGATATTGACCTGCTGATCATGGAAAGTACCTATGGGGATCGTGTCCATGAGACCACCCAGGAGCTGGATTTGAGTATGGCCCGGGAAATTAACCTTGCCATCGAGCGAAAGGGGTCTGTTGTTATCCCGGCGTTTGCCCTGGGTCGGACCCAGGAGATTCTTTACGTGATCCATGAACTTTACGAGCGGGGTGCTGTTCCCAGGATCCCCGTATATGTGGACAGTCCCCTTGCATCTGGTCTGACCAAGGTGTTTGGTGAGCATCCTGAACTCTATGACCGGGAGACCCATGAGACTTTCCTGCAAAACGGGCTCAATCCCTTTTGTTTTCAAGGGGTCAACTTTGTCTCATCAGTGGACGAATCCATGGAGCTGATGCGAAAAAAAGAGTCCTGCATCGTGATTTCCGCTTCAGGTATGTGTGAGGCAGGGCGGATTCTTCACCATCTGAGGTATCGTATCCACAACCCTGTAAACACCATCCTCATCGTTGGATTCATGGCAGAAAACACCCTGGGCAGGCGCATCCTGGACCTTGGCAGGGCCTTTCGCAAAGACGGCAGAAAGGGTGAGGCGCCCGTGGTGAGAATCCTCGGGAAGGAGTATCCTTTAAAGGCCAATGTTGTACCCCTGAATGGCTTCAGTGCCCATGCTGACAAGGAGGAGATGATGCGGTTTCTCAAGGGGTGTAACCTCAAGGTGAAAAAAATTGCCCTGGTCCACGGTGAGGAGCACGCCTCTCTCAAGCTTGCAGAGACCCTGGGGCACGAGGGATTCAAGGTTCTGGTTCCAGAGGCAGGCCAGACTCTCAAGATTTAGGCTGTAAGGAAAAAAAAATGCAGAAAAGACAGGCCAGAATTGTCGAGCGGGTTCAGGCCCTGGGGTATGTCTCCATTGAGGATTTTGCCACAGATTTCAAGGTGACGCCCCAGACCATTAGACGGGACATCAACCAGTTGGACAAAGAGGGACTGGTCCGGCGTTACCATGGGGGGGCTGGTCTTGCTTTGAGCGTTGAAAACATAGGTTACGCCACCCGTCAGGTTCTCTGCCGGAAGGAAAAGCAGATCATCGCCTCAAAGGTGGCCCGGAGGATTCCCCCAAGGGCTTCGGTATTTATCAACATAGGCACCACCACCGAGGAGGTGGCAAAGGAACTTTTAAAAAAGGATGGACTCAGGGTCATCACCAACAACCTTAACGTGGCGGCTATCCTGAGCCAGAATCCAGATATTGAAATTTACATGGCAGGCGGAGTGGTTAGGCACCGGGACCGGGGGATCACGGGCCATGCAACCCTTGAATTTATTCGGCAGTTCAGGTCTGATTTCGCCATCATCGGCATCAGCGGCATAGCCCCCAATGGGGATCTCCTGGATTTTGACTACCAGGAGGTCCAGGTGGCCAAGGCCATCGTTGAAAATTCGTCCAAGGTGATTCTTGCAGCAGATCACACAAAGTTCGGAAGAGAGGCAATGGTTCGCCTGGGCCATGTGGCAGACATTGACGAACTCTTTACCAACACCATGCCCCCAAAGGCCATGCAGGAGCTTCTTGCTGAAAATGGTGTCAAGCTCTACGTGTAGTCGAGGGGTCGAGGAGGTTTTTCCTTGAGTATTGTCCCTGCCCATACTATATGGGTAGGGTTTTTTCAGGTAGTAGGTAGTAGGCAGTAGTCAGTGGGTGGTAGGTGGGGTGGTATAACCCCCATGTCCTGGCGGACACAACGAACGATGAAACTCGATAAAAGAAGCCGAGGCCAGTGTAGGGGCGATTCCTTGCAATCGCCCTTTGTGGCTCGATAGCCGTTAGCTTTTAGCATTTAGCTAAGGGCTAACAGCTAAGAGCTGTTTTTTATAAAAAAAATGAACAATGGGCATATCTGAATGCGTAAAACAGTATTGATCAATATTTCCGGCCGGGACAGAAAAGGCCTTGTTTCAAAGTTTACGGCTATTCTTGCCGAGTACAACACCAATGTCCTTGATATCGGCCAGGCAGTGATCCATGAGCACATCTCCCTTGGCATTCTTGTGGAAATCCCCCATGGGGAAGATTTTTCAGCGATCTTCAAAGATCTTCTCTTTGAAGGTCATCAACTGGAGGTTGCCATTGACGTAAAGCCCGTTGACCCGGCATCTTACGAGCATTGGGTCAAGGCCCAGGGCCGGGAACGGCGCATCATCACCCTGCTTGGCAAAAAAATTACGGCTCGCCAGATTTCAAGTGTGGCGGCGGTGCTGGCGAAAAATGATCTGAACATTGACTGTATTACCCGGTTGACGGGCAGAATTTCCCTTGAGGGGGAGCCTGTGAATCCAAGGGCGAGTATTCAAATCTCAGTCAGTGGAAAACCCCTGGATATCAGGGGCATGCGTGGCAGCTTCATGGAGATTACAAGCAGTATGGGTATCGATATCTCCTTTCATGTGGACAACATCTATAGCCGGAATAGAAAGCTTGTGGTCTTTGACATGGATTCGACCCTGATCCAGGCCGAGGTGATCGACGAGCTTGCAAAAATTGCCGGGGTCGGAGACGAGGTTGCAGAGATTACCCGTTCGGCCATGGCCGGTGAGATAGACTTTAAGGAAAGCTTTAAAAAGAGGGTAGCCCTTCTCAAGGGCCTCAAGCAGAGTGAGCTTGAAAATATCACACGCACCCTTCCCCTGTCGGAGGGGGTGGGGCTTGTTACCTCCACCCTCAAGGGGCTCGGGTACAAGCTTGGAATCCTTTCAGGTGGATTTACCTTTGTGGGCGATTATTTAAAGGACCTCCTGGGGTTTGATTATATGTATGCCAATGAGCTTGTGATCCGAGACGGTGTTGTGACAGGAGAGGTGACAGGAGAGATCATTGACGGTGAAAAAAAGGCTCTGCTCCTCAAGGAGCTTGCCCAAAAAGAGCAGATCTCCATTGAGCAGACCATAGCCGTTGGTGACGGGGCCAATGATCTGCCCATGATAAGCATCGCAGGGTTGGGGGTTGCCTTCCATGCCAAACCCATTGTCAGGGAAAGGGCAAATACCGCAATTTCAAGTGTGGGGCTGGACGGGCTTTTGTACCTCATGGGCATGCACGAGCGTGAGTTTTACAACGGGCTGGTTTAGCCCTTGCCAATGTTCCTCAGAAAGTGTTTTCTCCTGAGTCGGAACAGACTTTTATCCTCGTTTACAAGATAAAAAGCCTCTTGATTGTCGTCGTCAAAACAGCGGTATAGCGCAGTAAAACCCTCGATGGATGTAACGTCAAGGATGCGATGGACATCGTCGTTGTAACGGGTGCATACCTTTACCCACTCTTCGGGTTTGGCTCCTTCCTGGACGGTTATTTGTTGGGTTTCCTTGTCATATTCTGCCTGGATAGATTTCATACTTTCCCCTCTATATCGTCAGGTTAAACTGTTTTTTTGTGGATTTGGAAAAGATTAACAGAAAAAAATTTTTTTTAAAACAGGATTATGTCAATCCATTGTGGATTGGGCGATCAATCTGTTAAAATTAGCAATCTCAAGGGGTGAACCAAGGGCCGCCAGGCTGTCGTTGGGGGCAAGTTCCAGGTCTCCTCCGGGGTTGGCGATCAGCCGCCCGTTTCTGAGGATGCCTGCAATGTTGACCCCTGTTTTAAGCCTTATGTTGAGATGGGCGATGGTCTGTTTGCACATGTGGCTCTGGGGGGGCAGTTCAATCCAGTGGAGAACCAGCAGGGCCTCAGCACTCTGCCTTGCCGAAAGTTTTTTGTACTCGGGGTGGGCCTCAAACACGGCTGCATACCGTTCCTGTCTGACAGAATCGCTGAATCGCTGGATGTCGGCCAGGGGCAGGTTAAACGAGAGCAGTGCCTGGCGGGTGAGCTCAAGGCCAGCCTCAAGTTCGGGATAGATGGCCTGGGTCACCCCTTTTTCGTAGAGCTGTTTAAGGTGATCTTCGCTTGAGGCTCTTGCTGCAATGGCAAGTGTCGGAGCCTGATTTCTAATTTGTTCCACAATGTGTCGGCTGTCCGCAGGGGAGGGTGTGGTTATGATGACTAACTTTGCCTTTTTGATGCCCGTTGCCCTGAGCACGGCCTCCTGCTGGGCGTCCCCCCAGACAATGGGCCATCCGTGGGCCCTTGCGACTTCCATTCGCCGGGTATCCTGTTCAACGAGGATAAATCCCAGGTTGAGTTTTTCCAGAATCTGGGCAATCTGGCTTCCGATTCTTCCGACACCAACTATGACTGCATGGTCTTTTAAGGGATCCTGGGGAATGTTGATGGTTTCCAGCACCTGGCTTCCCTGTTTTCTGATTCTTGCATAAATGGGGGTGGTAAGGTTGGACAGAAGCGGGGTGAGAACCATGGTGCAGATGCCGACGGCAAGGAAAAGTGCATACCGGTCCCGGGGAAGAGTTCCTGCATCAACTCCTACCCTGGCCAGGAGGAACGAGAGCTCGCCTACCTGGAACATGCCGAGACCAAGGGCCATGGGTACCACGTTGCCGTATCGGAAGACCTTTGCCAGAGACCAGAATACGCCTCCCTTGACAAGGGAGACAACCACGGTAAGGAGAAGGATGAGCCCGATATTTGCCTTCAGAAAGTTGATGTCGATGAGCATGCCAAGGGATGCAAAAAAGAGCAGGCCGAAAAGGTCCCTCAGGGGGATAATGTCCCCAAGGGCCTGGTGGGAATATTCAGATTCGCTGAGCACCATTCCTGCAACAAAGGCACCAAAGGCAAACGAAAGCCCTAACTGATAGGTAGCATAACCGATGCCAAGGGCGATAGCCGTGTTGGCAAGCATGAACATTTCCCTGGAGTCGGCAAGGGCCACCATGCGCATAAGGGCCGGAATTCCCCGGGAGCCTAGGAAGATCATGGTAAGGAGGAACAGGGCCGCCTTGACGGCAGCCATACCGAGTACCGTGAGACCGGCATCGGGGGTGCCAACCGTGGGCATGATGATCAGCATGGGCACCACGGCAAGATCCTGCACAACGAGCATGCCGATCATCACCTTGCTGGAGAGGGTGCCGAGATATCCCTGGCTCTCCAGGGTCTTGAGGATAACCATGGTGCTCGAAAGGGAGATAAAAGCTCCGAACCACAGGGACTCGGTGTGGCTCCACCCAAACCATGCACCAATGCCCCAGCCCATTAGGATGACCAGACCGATCTGTATCGGGGTCCCCACAAGGGCTATCAAACGGACCGGTTTAAGCTTTTTAAGGGAAAACTCCAGGCCAAGGGCAAAGAGCAGCAGAGCAACTCCGATTTCGGCAAGAAGCTCTATTACATGGGTGTCGGTGACCTTGGGGCCCAGGGTGTAGGGACCCACAAGGACACCGCCGAGGATATAACCGAGAAGAAGGGGCTGGCGGAGCAGGCGGGCGACAACTGCTCCGACCATGCCTGCTACAAGGATGAATACAATATCTGTTACAATGCCCATGGAGGCTCCGGAGGTTTAAGCTTATGCTGTTTCCTGGTCAACAACCCGGGCCTTGAGAATGGTTATGGGCTCTTTTGGGACGTCACCATGGCCCGCCTTGGTGCCAGTGGCAACCGCCTTTATCTTGTTCACCACTCCCTGGCCTTTGGTCACCTTGCCGAAAACGGCATATCCCCATCCCTGGGGAGTTTGGGATTTAAAGTCAAGCATATCGTTCTTCTTTACGTTAATGAAAAACTGGGCCGTTGCGCTGTGGGGGGCCATGGTTCTTGCCATGGCAATGGTGTAGGGAGCGTTGGCAAGCCCGTTGTCCGCCTCATTCTCGATGGCCGGGTTGGTGGGTTTTTCAACCATCTCTTCGGTCATGCCGCCGCCCTGAACCATGAAGCCGTTGATCACCCTGTGGAAGATGGTGCCGTCGTAGTGACCGGAGTTTACGTATTCAAGGAAGTTGGCGCAGGTCTTTGGTGCCTTTTCCCGGTCAAGTTTAATCAGGATTTCTCCCATGGTGGTGTCGAGCTGGATCATTCTTTCTCCTTTTTAGCTGTTAGTTGTTAGTTGTTAGCTTTTAGCTTTTAGCTGTTAGCTGTTAGCTATCCTATGGGGAGCGAACTGCTCCTTTGGTGTTAGCCAGCTCAGGAAAAGCTCCTGGGGGGCCCTGCCGCACAGGTGCCAATGCCGGGTCCCATGAAGCTCGCTGCGCTCATGAGCTTTTTAACGGCTTTGCTTCCGCATTCAGGACATTTTATCCCTTGTTCCTCTCCTTTAAAGAGAAGCTTTTCAAAGGTTGCATTGCAGCGTTCGCATCGATATTCATAGATTGGCATGGGAATCTCCTCCTTATAGTGTTTTTTTGAAATCTTTATAGCTCATTTTATCATAGCTTTCGGTGTTTATGAATTTTAGGATGCTGTCAAAGGTATTTGCATCGACATAGCCCGGCAGGGTGGTGATTTTAGTATGGTCGGATTCTAGAAACCAGAGGGCTGGAAGGCCCCGAACGTAATATTCCCTGGAGACTTCCTGCTCCCGGTCTGAATCAACCTTGATCGCAACGAAGTTGTTATTGATATAATCGATTACCGAAGAATTTTTGAAGGTGGTTTTTTCCATTTTTGTGCAGTAGGAACACCACTCTGCGTGGAAGTAGATAAAGATTTTTTTGTTCTGTTCGCCTGCCATGGCCATACCCGTGTCGTACTTCTGCCAGTTGATATCCTGGGCCGATGCTGTCAGGGGCAGGAGGATGGCAGCGAACACGAAGGAAAGGAGTGTGTTGAGAATCTTTTTTTTCATGTTGATCAGGTCCTTTTTGTCTAGAATCCGGCAAGAATTCTGAATCGGTCCGTAATGAGCAGAATGCCAAGGGCGATCAGGAGAATGCCGGATATCTTGTTGATGTAAGATATTACCCGGGTGGCTCGCCGCATGATATCGAGGAGCCGGTTTATAAACAGGGAGATCAGGAGAAAGGGAATGGCAAGCCCAGCTGAATAAATCCCAAGGAGTACCATGCCCTTGACAACGGTTTCCTGACTTCCTGCAATAATCAGAATGGAGCCGAGAAGCGGTCCTATGCAGGGGCTCCAGCCCGCACCAAAGGCCATGCCGATGACAAAGGTGCCCATGAGGTGGATGGGCTTTTTGTTCAGGTGGATCTTTCGCTCAAAGTTGAGTCCTTTGATATTGATAACACCGAGCAGGTGAAGGCCGAAAATGATCACAATAGCCCCGCCAAAATACTGGATAATCCAGGTGTATTTGGCCATGAAGCCGCCCAGAAAAGAGGCCGACGCCCCCAGCAGAACAAATATAAACGAAAAACCGGACACATAGGCCAGGGTGGAGAGTATCACTTTTTTTCGGATTTCCCTGCGATCGAGACTTAACTCATCAAGGGAAAGGCCTGTAATAAAGGTGAAGTAGGCTGGAATAAGGGGGAGGATGCAGGGGGAAAAAAATGAGAGCAGTCCCGCCATGAAGGCTGCTTGAAAGGTAATGGTTTCTGTAAACAAGTGAAGGCTCCCCCTGTGTGAGTCGGTTCATGAATCTGTTTTAAACAATATACGTATTAAAAATAGACGCTTCACATACTAATCACGTTTGGACTCTTTTTCAAGATCGATATTTTCGAATAACTCCTCTTATCTGGTCGTAGGAAAGGCCCAGGAGGGTCGCCGCCCGTTTCTGGTTGTGTCTGGATATGGCAAGTGCCCGCTCTAAAAGTATTTTTTCCAGGGTTGAAATGGCGGATTTAAGGGGCATGGCCGTGAAGTCGGGGAAAATATCTTCAGGGGGTGAAGTATCCTTTTTCACCCTCTCTCCAGGGTCGGGCCGGTCCGGCAAATCATCATGGGGTGAGGAAAAGGGGTTGAAAATGACATCCCTGATGGTATGATTGCTGGAACGGTAGACTGCCCGTTCAACAACGTTTTTAAGCTCCCTGATATTTCCCCGCCAGGGATGGGCCGCAAGAAGGGCGGCGGCTTCGGCGGAAAACCTGGGAGTTTCCGTCATGCCGAGTTCCCTGGCCATTTCCCGGGAAAAGTGGTCGGCAAGGAGGGGGATGTCCCCTATCCTGCTGCGCAGGGGCGGGAGAAACAACACTTCAAAGCTCAGGCGGTCAAGGAGATCGGGCATGAATCTGCCGGTTTCGCACCTTGCGGCAAGATCAACGTTGGTGGCGCTGATAATTCTGGCATTCACCTCAATGGGCGACGAACTGCCCACCCGTTCAAACCTGCCGTACTCCACCACCCGCAGTATCTTCTCCTGGATCTCCATGGGGATGGCTCCGATCTCATCCAGGAAAAGGGTGCCGTTGTTTGCCGCTTCAAATCGGCCTGTGCGGCGACTGTCCGCCCCTGTAAAGGCACCTCGTTCGTGGCCGAAAAGCTCGGCTTCGACAAGTGCCGGGGTAAGGGATGCGCAGTTCAGGGTGATGAGCGGCCCCTGCCAGCGGTGGGAGAGAAAGTGAAGTCTTGTTGCGGCAAGCTCTTTGCCTGTTCCCCGCTCTCCAAGCAGAAGAACCGGCCGGTCAATGGGGGCAACCCGGGCGAGTCGTTCCTGGAAATCGAGGAAGGTCTCTGACTGACCAAGGGCCTCGTGGGTGGTCGCCCCTAATGGAGAGAATGGAGAATTGGAGGTCGGCATGGTTTTTACCTTTTTTGTGTTTTTTACGCCTTGATTGGTTATTTTTACCATTTCCCTTGATTTTCTGTCAACCTTGTTTTTTCGTTGCCTGTTGTTTTATTATTACTTGAATCTCCCTGTTATTAAGCTTTTCAGGCAATGAAAATGTTTGACAGGGGCGGCGGCAGGGTTCTTGGCACGTATCATGCTTTCTGTAAGGGAAACCACTAACAAAAGGAGAAAATCATGGGTATTTTTACAAGATTCAAGGATATCATAAATTCAAACATCAACGGGATGCTGGACAAGGCCGAAGATCCTGAGAAGCTCATCAAGCTGATGATCCGTGAGATTGAGGACACCCTTGTGGAGCTTAAATCCGCCTGCGCAGGCACCATGGCAGGCAAAAAACGGGTCGGGCAGAACCTTGCCCGGGCAGAAGAGCAGATGGACAATTGGAGCAAGCGGGCGGAACTTGCCGTTTCAAGGGACAGGGATGACCTTGCAAGGCAGGCCCTTGTTGAACGAAGGCGGTTTGCAAAGGTCGTGGAGAGCTTGAACGAAGAGATTGAAGAGCTTTCAGGCCTTGTGGCCCAATACCAGGATGATATTGTTCAGCTCGAGGAGAAGCTCGCAAGTTCAAGGGAAAAAAAGAGGATGCTTGTCCAACGACATCTCCATGCCAGAAAAAAACGCCAGGCCCGGGAGGAGATCCGTCGCATGGATAATTCCGACACCCTGGCCAGGTTTGATGCCTTTGAAAACCGCATCAACCGCATGGAGGCCGAGGCCGATCTTGTAAATTTCGGCAGTAAACCAACCCTTGACGAGGCGTTTGAATCCCTTGCAACCGACGACGAGATCGAGCAGGAGCTTGAACGGCTGAAATCATCCAAATCCAACCGAAAGGGGGAGGTGTAAATATGGGTTATGTTCAGCCCCTGACCCGGGATAGTGTCGTGATGCCTGGGGAAAAGGAGAGATTATGATGCAGGGAGGATTCTGTTTTCTGGGTTTTATGTTTGCAGGCGGTCTCGTTTTTCTGGCCATCGTCTGCGGTGCAATTATACTGGTCATCCGAATGGTAAAGGGCGGCCTTTCTCCCGACCAGAAGGAAGAAAAAAACGAGGAGGCAAGAATGATCCAGGAGATTTACCAGGGGCTTTCCAGAATGGAGCAGAGGGTGGATGCCCTTGAGACCATTCTCATGGAGCATGGGAAAAAGGAGGTGTAACCGCCATGGCCAAGGGACATTTTAATCGTCAGGGGCGCGGCAGGTTCGGAACAAGGGGTCGCCATGCCCGCTGGAGCAGAAGCTTTACAGGTCTTGACCAGAATCTCTTTCGTTCGAGGAACGGTGTGTTCATGGGTGTTTGCAGGGGGATTGCCGAAAGGTTCGATTTCTCGGTTTTACTGGTCAGGGCCGGTGTTGTTTTCCTGCTGTTCATAAGCGGGTTCTGGCCGGTGGTTGGGCTCTATTTCCTGGCGGCCTTTCTTATGAAACCGGCACCTGTAGCCCCCATCCATTCCGAGGAGGAGGGTGATTTTTACCAGAATTATGTATCGTCGAGGAGGGCTTCCGTGAGGAGCGTCTATACCCGATTTAAAACCCTTGAGCGAAAGATTCTCAGGCTCGAAGATGCAGTTACCTCCAGGGAGTTTGACTGGGACAAAAAACTATAAGAAAGGAGATTTTATGAGATTCTTAATTATAGGCGGGGACGCCGCCGGGATGAGTGCGGCAAGCAAGGCAAAAAGAAGGATGCCGGAACTTGAGGTGGTGGTGCTTGAAAGAAGCAGGGATGTTTCCTACAGCGCCTGCGGCATGCCCTATAATATTGCGGAGCCGGAAACAGGGATTGAAGAGCTGGTTGTAAGGGATGCCGATACCTTTATAAATAAGCAGCACATTGACCTGCGCCTTGACCACAATGCCGAATTAATTGATCCCGGGGCTAAGGTGGTAAGGGGCATGGTGGCCGACAAGAAGCCCTTTACCCTGACCTATGACAAGCTTCTCATAGCAACGGGTGCGGCACCGGTAATGCCCGACATTCCGGGGCTCGATCATAAAGGGGTGTTTCCCCTTAAGAGCCTTGACCATGGTAGGAGGATAAAACACTTTATCGGTGGGGAAAATGTGGAGAAAGCAGTGATCATCGGCATGGGATATGTGGGGCTTGAAATGTGTGAAGCCCTGAGGGCCAGGGGGATTGAGGTCGCCATGGTCAAACCCGGCATAAGGTTTCTGCCCTGGATGAACCCGGAACTCTCCCAGGTGGTAAGCCTAACGGCGACAAAAAACAGGGTGGCCATGCATCTTGGCCAGGCCATTGATTCCATTGTCGCCCGCAACGGTTCCATGGGTGTGCGTTGCGACACCGTGGATCTTGATGCCGACATGGTGATCGTGGCTTCGGGTGTACGACCCAACAGCGAACTTGCCGTGGATGCAGGCCTTGCCACGGGCATCTCCGGTTCCATTTCAGTGGATGATCGATTAAGGACCTCTGATCCTGATATCTATTCGGCCGGCGATTGTGCCGATGCCTTTCACCTAGTCACGGGGGAACCGTGCTGGATTCCCCTTGCCCTCAGGGCCAATCGGGCCGGCTGGGCCGTTGCCGATAATGTCTGCGGGGTTGAAACCCGCCTGGACGGGGTTGTTGGGACGGCTGTTTTCAAGTTCTTTGATCTTGAGATCGCAAGAACGGGTCTCACACCCAGGGAGGCTGAGGCCGCCGGGTTTGACCCGGTGGAGGTGGTCGTGAAAAACAGTTCCAAGGCCCATGCGCAGAAAGGGTCAACGACAATTTATACGGCCATGACAGGCGATAAAAAGACAGGGCGGCTCCTGGGAGTTCAGATGGTCGGCCAGCAGGGGGTAGCCCACAGGATAAACGCTCCTGCCGTTGCCCTGCACAACAGAATGGATGTAAAGGGATTTTTTCAGACCGATTTTGCCTATGCTCCTCCCTTTGGCCCGGTGTGGGATCCCCTGCTCACGGCTGCAAACCAGCTTCTTAAAAAATTATGACAGTCTCCTATTTCAGTTGTACTATTGTTGACAAACAGTATAGTGGTAATCATAGTGACCATTATTCTGGTTGCGTAAGGAGGCAACGCCATGCAGATAGATAGTTACATCCCGGTTACAAAGGCAAAAACCACACTACTGGATATAATCCGCATCATTAATGATCAGGCAGATACCATCGCTATCACCAAGAACGGAGTTCCCCAGGCCATCCTCATGTCCATGGAGCAATACGAGTCCATGTGCGAAACCATGGCAATTCTTGGGGATGAAGGTATTATGAAACAGATACGAAGCTCTAGGAACGATGTCAAAGAGAAAGGGCAACTGGTAGATTTGGAGGATCTTGTGTAATGTACCGGGTCAAGCTGACGGCCACGGCATCCAAAATGTTTATGGTTCTACACCCGGACATCAAAAAACAGATTAAATCTACCCTGAAAACCCTTTACAGTGATCCTTATTTGGGAAAAGCTCTTCAGGATGAGCTGGTAGATTTCAGATCCCTCAAAATGAAGCGCTACCGTGCGATATATCAGGTTAGTGACGAAAACCGGACGATCATCATTTATGCCATAGGACACCGCAAAGATATTTATGAAATCGTCACTGAACTCTTTTATGGCAAAGATCCAGTTACTCCCAATCAGACTTGATGTGTGTTCCTGTAATAAGGCTGCTATTTTATGAAAAGAACGACAGCAGAGCCCCCTTTGGTTACCCTGACCGGAACATTGGAAACCAACGTTTCCCGTTCCGGTCAGGGTAACCAAAGGGGGCGGAATGATTCCATTTCCCTGGGACGCCGGGATAGGAGACCGGGATTCTTCGGGTGTCAGGTGCCTGAAAATTTGGGCTTTCTTCGTTCTCCAAAGGCGGTGATGGCCTCCATCAGGTCGTTGGATGGGATGATGTTGGCGCTGATTGAGGCAACGTAGTCAAGTCCTTCTTGAACGGATTTACCGACGCAGGAGTTGAGAACATCCTTGGATGCCTGGACGGCAAGGGGTGAGTTGTCCGCAATCTCCTGGGCAAGTATTGCGGCGTTTTCCATCAGGCTCTCCTTTGTGTCATAGACATTGTTGACAAGCTGGATCTGTTCTGCTCTCTCGGCCGGGATGTCCCGTGCCGTATAGGCAAGCTCCCTGGCATGGCCCTGGCCTACAATTGCAGGTATGCGCTGGAGAACCCCGACGTCTGCTACAAATCCCACGGCAGCCTCCCTCAGGGAAAATATGGCGTCCTTTGAACAGATTCTTATGTCGCAGGCAGTTGCAAGGTCAAGGCCTGCGCCGATGCAATAACCGTGGATGGCTGCGATCACGGGTTTTCTGCAGCGTTCAACCGAGGAGATGGCCGCCTGGAGACGCTTGATTCTTGGCAGAAGTTTCCACTTGACCCCGCCCTTTTGTTCGTTCTCCATGAGTTCTGGAAGTTCACCCACCATGCCCATGAGGTCGATCCCCACGCAAAAGCTTGAACCCTTGCCCGCAATGATAACGGCCCTTATTTCAGGATCATTGTCAAGGTCGTTGAAAATGGATTCGGGCTCCTGCCAGGCGGAAGGCCCCATGGCGTTTTTCTTCGCCGGCCGGTTTAAAAACACCCAGGCAATGGGCGGGGTTTTTTCCACAAGATAAAATTCATACTGGTTCATCGTTTTTTCTCCTTTCTATCCCTTGATGTCTGAAGCAGTCAACCTGGTGGTCGTTGACCATGCCCACGGCCTGCATAAAGGCATAGCAGATGGTCGGGCCGACAAATTTAAACCCCTTGAGTCTTAACGCTTCTGCCATGGCCTTTGATTCTGCTGTTTGAGTGGGAATCTCCCTGTGATTTTTCCACCTGTTATGGATGGGGGTTCCCCCCACAAACGACCAGAGGAAGCGGGCAAAATCTTCGCCTGAATCCATCATTGCCAGATAGGCTGCGGCATTGTTTCTTGCAGCCTCTATCTTGAGGCGGTTTCTGATGATGGTATGATCCGCCATAAGGGCCTCAATCTTTCCATCCTCCCAACGGGCCATGGTTCCGGGATCAAATCTGTCAAAGGCAAGCCGGTAAGCCCTGCGCCTCTTTAAAATGGTGATCCAGCTCAGTCCTGCCTGGGCACCTTCAAGGAGGAGCATCTCAAAAAGTTTCTGGTTATCAAAAAGGGGAATTCCCCACTCCTTGTCGTGGTACTCCCTGTAAATATCATCATCGGTCACCCAGCTGCATCGTTTCATGGATAGGCCTCCTTTCAGCAATTTTCCTCCTGGTGTTAATTTATAGGCGGCAGCCAACGCTGACATTCTAAATGAGAATTGCCGGATTCCTTTTCTTTAAAGATGTATCAACACGGTTTGTGGTGGAAAGCAAGGTTTTTTATTGCTATTTTAATCGAGAGCTTGTTATCTTCACCTGTTATCATTATGATCCCCATGTCCTGGCGGGTACTAGTGTCATCCCGCCCGCTTTGGTTATCCTGACCGGAACGCAAAACGTCGGAGGTCACTTTGACTCTTCTTAAATATTTCCCCCCTTTGGTTTTGAATGTTCCGGTCAGGAAAACTAAAGCGGGCTCTAAAGTCGAGGCTCTCACTATGATGTTTAGGCAATAGCTGTTAGCATTTAGCTGTTTGCTAAAAGCTAATGGCTAATAGCTAAAAGCTGTTTCATATAACCGGCACGGCCGGAGCGAGGGAGGCATCCGGCCACAACGAACATGGAAACTCCGCTACCTATGGCGCTTCGAAGCGAGTTTCATATAAAATCACATATCGTAGCAAACACAACGAAGCATGAAACTTGAATTCGGATTGAACTTTGTCTCTTGTTTCAAGTTTCTTGTAGAAAAGGATGGGTATGGAAAAATCAGACGTGTTCCGGCAAACCT